>PPYF01640697.1_pt1 | contig 12026 bp, 13 predicted proteins | sample 1559871 | NCBI WGS metagenome assembly PPYF01 (sample SAMN08240021, study PRJNA423297) | Human gut metagenome, whole genome shotgun sequencing project. | reverse complement strand
AAATCCCCACTAAATTTCTGCTGACCCCAAAGCCGGACAAGCCCTCATTTCAGCAGGCTGAAGGATTTATATCCGGATGAAGGAAATAAAGTGAAAATGGTTCATTATAACCAACTGATTAACAATAAATTAGCTTAAAATGAAGGATTTGAAGGAAAAAAAACAGGTTATAGAGCCAAATCTTCTCTATAACCTGCATATACTCAAATCACCTTGAAACATTCAGAGAGTGATATCTTTCATTATCTTTTCTAATGCTCCGGCATTATGGTTCACATAATTTCCGGCAGCTTTCCCTGCTTGTTGCAAATAAGCCTCATCCGACAGGAATTTGTCCATCAACCGTTTAAAATCATCATAACCGGTTACTTCAAAACCGCCTTTCTGCTCCAACAAATGTTGCGCCTCGCGGAATTTCTTGTTGTTAGGTCCGAATATCACAGGAATACCATATACAGCCGCTTCCAGCACATTATGAATTCCAACTCCAAAGCCACCTCCAATATACGAAATCTCACCATATCGGTAAATGGAGGACAGCAGTCCGTAACAGTCGATAATCAAACAATCGGCCTGTGTCACATTTTCTTCCGTAGCCTCGGTATAGCGGATGCACGGACGTTTCACCTTATCTAAAATCTCCCTCAAATGACTGTCGCTCACCACATGAGGAGCAATAACCAGCTTCATCTCAGGATGCTCATTGAAATACTTGATAAAAATATCCTCATCCGGTCCCATGCAACTCATTCAAGTAATTCTGCCAAAATTCGTACTTGATAAAAAACACCATACAGGGATTAGCCAATTCTACAAACCGACGGACATTACGCGGAGTGTCGAAAGGCAGATAGCAGACAAGGTCTGCCCCCTGGTAGTTCTTTCTCACTTCATACCCTGAGGGAGAAAAGAAAGTCTGCAATATTTTATATTCGGGATGCTCCTTACGGATACGTTCTATCAAAGGGCGTCCCTGTTCGAACTCACCCAATGAAGCTGCATGAAACCAAATATAACGGGCATTTTTGTCTATCTTGTTACGCAAGATATCAAATACTTCCCGGTGTCCTTTCACCATTTTGGCGGGCTTGGCGCTGAACAGGCCGGCAACCTTCACCCCGAATAGATAAATATAGATGACTAGGTTATAAATCATAACTACCGGCTATTACTTGAGCACTTCCACAGCCCGACGAATGCGTCGCAATGTTTCTTCTTTCCCTAAAACGGCTGAAATATCAAACATATGCGGGCCTTTACCTTCGCCTACCAAGGTTAAACGGAAAGCATTCATTATATTACCCAAGTGATAACCTTTATCTTCTATCCATTTCATGACCACAGCCTCCTGATTCTCCAGCGAGAAGTCGTCCAAGGCCTCCAATACGTCCGCCAACTCCAGCATACGTTCGGGAGAGTCCTCTTTCCAACGTTTTTTACGGGTCTTCTCATCATATTCCGTAGGAGCGACGAAGAAGAATTTGCAAGTTTCCCACAAATCCTTGATAAAACTTACACGATCTTTCATCAAGCCTACCACGGTCACCACTTTATCCATAGGAGCTTCAATGCCATGCTCTTTCAAGATCGGCATGAAAAGCCCGGCTACTTCCTCATTGCTTTTCTTCAATATATATTCATGGTTAAACCATTTTCCTTTTTCAAAGTCGAATTTTGCCCCGGCTTTGCTGCAACGGTGCAGGTCAAAAAGCTTCACCAGTTCATCCAAGGACATCAGTTCCTGGTCATTTCCCGGATTCCATCCCAACAGGGCAAGGAAATTGATAACAGCTTCGGGCAGGTAACCCGACTCACGATAACCGGAAGACACCTCACCGGTCTTGGGATCGTGCCATTCCAACGGGAAAACAGGGAAGCCAAGACGGTCACCATCACGCTTGCTCAGTTTACCGTTACCATCCGGTTTCAACAACAAGGGAAGATGTGCGAACTCGGGCATGGTATCCACCCAGCCGAAAGCCCGGTACAGCAGGACATGCAACGGAGCGGAAGGCAACCATTCCTCACCACGGATTACATGGGAAACTTCCATCAAATGGTCGTCCACAATGTTTGCCAAATGATAAGTAGGCAGTTCATCCGCCGATTTATATAAAACTTTATCATCCAAAATGGAAGAATTGATCACTACCTCGCCACGGATAATATCATGTACGTGTACATCTTCATTCGGTTCAATCTTGAAACGTACCACATATTGCTTCCCATCGGCAATCAGTGCATCCACTTCTTCTTTCGGCAGAGTCAAAGAGTTACGCATAGACATACGGGTAGAAGCATCGTACTGGAAATTAGAGATTTCCTGACGTTTGGCGTCCAACTCCGCCGGAGTATCGAAAGCAATATACGCCTTACCGCTGTCAAGCAACACCTGTACATATTTCTTATAAATATCACGACGTTCAGACTGACGGTAGGGGCCGTAGTTACCACCAAAGCTGACTCCTTCGTCGAAGTTTATCCCCAACCACTTAAACGACTCAATGATATATTCTTCCGCACCCGGAACAAAGCGATTTGAGTCGGTATCTTCTATACGGAAAATTAAATCTCCACCATGCTGGCGAGCAAACAGATAGTTATACAAGGCTGTGCGCACACCGCCGATATGCAACGCTCCCGTCGGGCTCGGAGCAAAACGAACTCTTACTTTTCTTTCTGACATTGTTGTTTTATATAAAATACGCTGCAAAATTAATCTAAATTTCCCGATTTTTTCGTATTTTGCGCGCAAAAATATACGATTATGAGAAGTTTCAAGACCAACCAACGGTTTTCATATAAAAATTTGATTTATAAAAGCCTTATTTTCATTGCCACAGTATCAGTGATAGTCTACTTTTTACCCAATGAAGGAAAGTTCAACTATCAATTTGATATAAACAAGCCTTGGAAATACGGACTGTTACAGGCATCATTTGATTTTCCGATTTACAAAAACGACATACAAGTACAAAAGGAACAGGACAGCATCCTGGCAGACTATCAACCTTATTTCCAGATAGACAAGGAGCCGTTTTATCGACCAATTGTACACCGTGAAGGAAGCCTATGAATATTTGCTGAATGCGGATACCACCCACTACAAAAAGAAGATATTACAACAATGTAATCTGAATGATTACATTACACCTAATCTGGTTTATGATGAAGAAAAGTCCGAGGCGGCGCAAAAAGACCTGCTCTCTAATATTTCATGGGCAAACGGCTTTGTGCTGAACGGACAAAAGATTATTGACCGTGGAGAAATTGTTGATGAGCAAACTTACAACATATTGGAATCCTTACGCAAGGAATGGGAAAAACGTAGCGACTCGGTACAAGAGAAAAGACTGACATTGGCCGGACAAATATTATATGTAGGAATCTTCCTGTTCTGCTTCATGGCCTATCTGGAGTTGTTCCGGGCAGATTATTATGAACGGAAAGGAACACTCACCCTGCTATTTGCGCTGATTGTGTTCTTCCCCGTCCTGTCTTCCATTATGGTGGAACAGAACTTGTCAAGTATTTACGTGGTTCCATTTGCCATGATTCCGATTATAGTCCGTGTTTTCCTTGACTCAAGAACGGCATTCATGGCACATGTCACTATCATTTTGCTTTGCTCCATCACTTTACGTTTTCCACATGAGTTTATCTTGTTACAGGTAGTGGCAGGAATGGTGGCGATCTATAGTTTGAGAGAATTGTCCCAACGGTCGCAATTGTTACGGACGGCTTTGGTTGTATTTATCAGTTATGCTTTATTATATTTTGCTTTCGAGCTGATTCATGAAGATGATTTGACCAAGCTGAATACGCGCATGTACATCTATTTTATGATCAACGGTATCTTACTGCTGTTCGCTTATCCGTTACTGTTCCTTTTGGAGAAAATATTCGGTTTTACTTCAGATGTGACTTTGGTGGAACTGTCAAATATCAACAATAGCTTGCTTCGGGAAATGTCCGAAGTAGCTCCGGGCACTTTCCAACACTCATTGCAGATGGCAAACCTGGCTGCTGCGGCGGCAAACAAGATTGGAGGTAAAAGCCAGCTGGTGCGTACGGGAGCATTATATCATGACATCGGTAAAATGGTGAATCCGGCTTTTTTTACAGAAAACCAGTCGGGAGTCAACCCGCACAAGAGTTTAAGTTATGAACAAAGCGCCCAGGTTATCATCAGTCATATCACCGACGGACTGAAACTGGCGGAAAAGCATAATCTGCCCAAAGTGATCAAAGACTTTATCAGTACCCATCATGGACGGGGACTGACGAAGTATTTCTACATTTCATATAAAAACGAACATCCTGACGAAGAAGTGGATCAGGAAAAGTTCCGCTACCCCGGTCCGAACCCGTTCACCAAGGAACAGGCCGTCCTGATGATGGCCGACTCTGTAGAAGCGGCTTCACGCAGCCTGCCGGAGTACACGGAAGAAAGCATCAGCACACTGGTAGATAAGATTATTGACACACAGGTATCTGAGGGGTATTTCAAAGAATGCCCTATTACGTTCAAGGATATAGCAACAGTCAAAGCACTGTTTAAAGAAAAGCTGAAAACGATGTATCACACCCGAATCAGTTACCCGGAACTAAGGAAGTAAGCAATCCTGCACAAGCATCTTCCAGTATATCAAGCACGTTCTCGAACCCTTGCGCACCGCCATAGTAAGGGTCGGGAACATAGTCTGCCACTTTGGTGCGGCAATAATCCGTCATACGATGGATTTTCTTTTCCGTTTCCAGATCGGGAGCACGCTCCATCAGGTCCTCTATATTACGGTCGTCCATGCCGATGATCATATCAAAATGATAGAAATCCTCCGTACAGACAGGACGGGAACGATGGGTCAGATTGTAACCGCGGCGGGAAGCATGCATCCGCATACGGCTGTCGGGCAATTCCCCTCTATGATAACTCAGGATTCCGGCAGAATCCACCTCTATCTCGTGTTCCAGTCCTTTTTTCTTTATGAGAGTACGCATCACTTCTTCTGCCGAAGAAGACCTGCAAATGTTACCGAGGCAGACAAAAAGTATTCTTTTCATATATAATCTACAAATGAAGGTATTCTTTAAATGATTTCACATCACGGTTCATGATCAGCTCTTCAGGAAACCCGGTAAGCTGCAACAATTCATACAAATTATCGTAACGGGCTATATCAAACGAAATATGCGCGTCACTTCCCAAAATGACCGGAACTTCATATTTCTTGCATAAACGGAGAATGGTGAGGTTGTTCTCACGGGCATTGGGTTTGTTACGGGTGGGTTTTAAAGAACTGTTATTTATTTCCAATAAAGTATGGTGTTCTTTGGCTGCCAATACCATCGGTTCAAAATGTAACGCCGCCGTACCGTCTCCGGGGTGACTGATAATATGAATAAAAGGATTGCTGATAACCTGTACCATTCCATGGGTGTTTTCTTCTATCGTTCCATATTCATAACATAAAGAGTGGATACCCGCAATACGGATATCAAGCATCTTCATATAATCCTCGTCCAAATCGAGGTTTCCTTTACCATCCAGAATATTAATCTCAGCCCCCAACAACAGCTCCACCCCATACATCCGGCGGGGAACCACATGCAAGTTTCTAAAATAAATAGGATGGCAAGTACCGGGAACACCGGGCGAATGTTCCGTTATCCCTAAAACCTTCAATCCCTTATCGGCGGCAGCTTGCGCCATTTCTTGTAAAGTACTGAATGCATGCCCGCTGGCAATGGTATGGGTATGTACGTCTAATTCTATCTTCATCTTTATTTTCGTTTATCTTTTCTATTATCGTCCAGTGCATGGACCGGTTACTGTGGATCTACATCATAATATACTAACAACGAACGGAAACGTTCATCTTCCAATATGGCACGTTGTACGGCAAGCAGATAATCACGCACTTTCTTTATAGAAGCATTCTGCTCCACTTTCACAATCATTTTTTTTATAAATAAGGTCTGGATACGGGCCACCGGCGGTTTGTCCGGACCCAATACCCTGTCGCCCAATCCGGAACGGAGTTGTGCCGCCATGGTATCCGCCGCCAAATCCAGAATATCCTCTTTGCGGTGTTTCAGATATACATAAATCAAACGATAATAAGGAGGATATTTGAACATCTGCCGTTCTGCCAATTGGTCATAATATAACTGCTCATAGTCATTATGCATCACTTGATGAATAACGGGTAAATCGGGCGATTTGGTCTGAAGGATAACCAGTCCTTGCTTATTTTTACGCCCGGCACGTCCTGCTACTTGGGCCATCAGTTGGAAAGCACGCTCATAGCTCCGGAAATCCGGGAAGTTCAACATCGTATCCGCATTCAGAATCCCCACCACACTGACATGATCAAAGTCCAATCCTTTGGACACCATCTGCGTACCAATCAGGATGTCCGTCTTGCCCTGTTCAAAATCCGCGATAATTTTCTCGTATGCGGTACGGGTACGAGTGGTATCCAAATCCATCCGGGCGACTTTCGCCTCGGGAAATATCAGTTTTATATCATCTTCTATACGCTCTGTACCGAAACCGCGATGCATCAATTCCACTCCGCCGCACGCCGGGCAGGAACGGGGAACTTGATAGGTATATCCGCAGTAATGGCAAGTCAGCTGGTTCAGCCCCTTATGATACGTCAGACTCACATCACAGTTCTTGCATTTAGGAACCCAGCCGCAGGTATGACATTCTATCATCGGAGCGAAACCGCGACGGTTCTGAAACAGGATAACCTGCTCCTTACACTCCAATGCCTCTTTTATCTGCTTGACCAGCGCCGGTGAGAAAGGGCCCTGCATCCGCTTCTGATGCGCCAGTTCCTTGATGTCAACCAGTTCTATATGAGGAAGCCTCAGCGTCCGGAAACTTGGAATGATAAATACCCAGCCGATGTCCGAACACCCTTTTCAAACGCTCAGTTATCTGAGTGGTCAGTGCAATTTCCGGAAGCAAATATAAGACCTGCTTTCCTGTTTTCAGCACCTCCTGAATGAGGTGGATATAAATTTCCGTCTTGCCACTGGATGTAACGCCATGCAGAAGACACACATTTTTCTCTCTGAAGCATTGAAGAATGTTGCCATAAGCCTGTTGCTGCGCAATATTCAGCGGATTAATATCACCGGTATCCGAAATTCCTTTATCCAAACGTGTACGCGGTTTGTAATTACGTTTCAGTTCCTCCTTGACAAAGATGGCCTCTTTGTCCAACAAAGACTTGATGACAGTCAACACATTTTTCAGTCCGCTGTTTTTTTCCAACTGGGTTACACACTGTTCTGTATCCCGGCTCAACAAATCCAAAATTTTCTGCTCTTTCTCCGGTAAGGGTGCAGTGGCTTCAAAATCGGGATTATATTCCACCAACGTTTCGCTTTCCAGTTTCATACCCGAAGGGATAGCCGCCTTGTACACATCTCCTAATGTACAAAGATAATATTCCGCCAGCCATTGCCAGAACTCATATTGTTTCGGTAACAGTACCGGAGATGAATCCAGCACTTCAGCTATATCCTTCGTTTCATACCCCTCCGGGGCCGCATAATGTACATTTGTCACTATTGCCGTATAGAACTTTTTCTTTCCAAACGGAACAACCACCCGACAACCAATCTGTACCATCTCTTCCATCTCCTGAGGAAGGGAATAAGTGTATTGGTTGGCAATAGGTAATGGAACTATGACATCTACGAATTTTTTCATAGTGCAAAATTACAAAAAAGGAGGCATTCTTCACTGAATGCCTCCTTTTTATCTTTTATTAAATAAGGTTGTCTAGAACAAGTATGCCAAAGAAACTTGCCAAGTGTTGTTCTTTATATTAACAGAATGGTGTCCATCACCCGATTCACCCTCTGTATAATATTCATAAGTACCAGTCTTGCTCAGAGCAAAATTATAATTAACCCCTAACTGTAAATGACGTATCAATTTAAGACCTGCTCCTACATTGAAACTGGTTGTAGATTTTTTCAATGACAATTCACGCGTCCATGTTTTATTGCCAATATTAAAATCAAACTGGGGACCTGCAGCAATATAAGCACCCAACATGCTACCGAGACCAAAAGACCATTTCAAATTCACAGGAACTGCAAATGTCTTTAACTTCATTGTTTTCTCTCCATCAGCCCCTAAGTCTGTCTGAGAATATAAAGCCGCAACATCTGCCCCTATCCCGATAATAGGCAGGGTGAATTCAGCCATCGGACCCACAAAAAAACCAGTCTTATTATCCCCCTTAAAAGCATCCTTTGAAAAACTCAATTTTGAAATATTCAAACCACCTTTTACTCCAAAGTGCAACTGAGCCTGAGCAGGAGCAGCCATCATCAAACATACAGCTACCATTAATACACTAATAATCTTTTTCATGTTTGTCTATTTTTAGTAAAAAGAAATCCTCTTTGCTCGGATAATCCGGCCAAATATCTTCTATACTTTCATAGATTTCGCCTTCATCTTCCATCTCTTGCAAGTTTTCGATTACTTCCAACGGAGCGCCCGAACGCATTGCATAGTCAATCAACTCATCCTTTGTAGCAGGCCAGGGAGCATCCTCTAACTTCGAGGCCAATTCTAATGTCCAGTACATAGTTTTCTTATTTTTTAAGTAAATACTTTTCTTTCGTTCTCTAATTAGCCGCAAAAGTATAATAAATTATTTCATTTGCAACTTTTATCCCAAAAAATTTCATCCGTTTTAGTTAAATGATTTAACTTTCGGGTCAAAATGAATAAATAATCAGATAAACGGTTGACAAATGCTGTTACACGGGCATCTATGTCACATTCTTCAGCCAATGCAAGAATACGTCGCTCGGCACGGCGACACACCGTCCGGCAAATGTGCCCAACGGCTGCTCCACGGTCACCCCCCGGCAGAATAAAAGCATTCAAAGGAGGAAGTTCATTGTCAATTACGTCAATTGCCTGCTCCAACATCCGGATGTCTTCATCCTCTATACGACTTTCCATACGCAACTTGGTCTGTGTCTGATCCGTTGCCAGATACGAACCGACAGAGAATAATTTATTTTGTATACGAAAAATGATTTGTTTATCCTCCTCATCCGTCAAATACGTTTGCAACAATCCCAAATAGGAGTTCAATTCATCCACTGTGCCATAGGCTTCAAGCCGTATATGCGTTTTCGGCACCCGGGTACCACCTACCAATGATGTGGTTCCCTTATCACCTGTTTTGGTGTATATCATGCTTTTCTTCATGGTTCCGGTTATAAAAAATTTACAATATAATGCTGTTTATATCTCGCTTTATCAAAAAAGACCAACCCTATGTCATACAAATCAAAAGTGATACCCGTCGACTCACTGGCTACAATTTGCTCCCACCATTTCCGTTTTTCCCTCGATTCATGAATTCCTCCGACAATAAAGCAACTACGAGGTCCGGCATAAGGAAGTACCAGTTCAAAAACTTCTTTATAAAAAGGAGTATGCCCTATATGCAGACAATCTAATGTATGCACCTCCGCCAGTTTCTCCTCCAGTTGTCGGGAAGTCTTTGCCCAATCCCTGCCTTTCAAGGTGACGGAGTCCATAGTATGACACGCAGCCCGCATATATCCTATGGATGCCCCATTACCAATCCCCACTTCAATCAACGACTTTGGTCTGAAATAATTAACCAACCGGAATAGCAAACGGTTCACTTTCCTTCGATAATGTGGCAAATAAGCAGGAAATCCCCTTTCCTTCAATACCCGATAAGCATAGTAGTGATATTTTTCATAAACAACAGAAGTAATCAGAAAAAAATCAGACGGAGAGTGTACTCCGTAACCACAACGGTGACGGAAGCGACTGCACCAATTCCATATACGATGAAGAAAAAACATATTTCTCAGCTTTATTAAGTAACACAAAGATAAAAGATTACCCGACAATATCGAAATAAAATACTATTTTTGTTGCCCATTAGTTATTAAACCATTTATAAACGATGAAACACACACTCTCTTTTATGGTATGGGCAATACTGGCTGTCTTATTGCCTTTACAAATGGCCCAGGCCGCAGCTCCTCCCACTGAATTACAGAAAAGACTTCAAAATCTTCCGGACATCAGTGACATTAAACCAATGCAAAGTGATGCCTATCCGGAGAAATATGTATTCTTCATTAATCAACTATTGGATCCGCATCACCCCGAAGCAGGGAATTTCAAGCAAAGGGTTATTCTCTCGCATGTAGGTTTTGACCGCCCTACCGTACTGGTTACCGAAGGCTATACCGCCCATTATGCCACCCATCCGCGTTATCAAGAAGAGTTATCCAAATTATTCAACGCCAATCTGGTATTCGTGGAATACCGTTATTTTGGTGAGTCCATGCCGAAGCCCTGCAACTGGGATTATCTCACGGTTGAAAATTCACTGTATGATTTGCATCATGTAACCACGACCTTGAAACAACTATACGATGAGAAATGGATAGCTACCGGAATCAGCAAAGGCGGACAGACTACGATGTTCTACCGCACTTACTTTCCCGATGATGTGGATATCTCCGTACCTTACGTAGCCCCCCTCAACCAATCATTGGAGGACGGCCGTCACGAACCGTTCATTGCCAATAAAGTTTCGACTCCCGAAAACCGTAAACGAGTTGAAAACTTTCAACTGGAAGTACTTAAACGCAAGAGCCGGCTGCTGCCGATATTCGAAAAATATTGCTCGGATAAAGGATATACCTTCCGCATTCCTATAGCCGAAGTATACGACTTCAATGTATTGGAATACTCATTTGCCCTATGGCAATGGGGAACTCCTGTAAATAAGATTCCGGAAACAAATGCCGATGACCACACGCTATTCAAGCATTTCATGGCTATTTGTGAACCGGATTATTTCTCCGAACAATCTCCCTACCCTTCCTTTAATGTGCAAGCGGCCAAAGAACTGGGGTATTACGGATATGACATCAAACCCTTCAAAAAGTATCTGACGATAAAGAGCAGCCGTGACTATCTTCATAAGGTAATGTTACCGCCCGAACTGTCAAATCTCAAATTTGACAAGACACTATATAATAAGGTGGTAAAATTCCTGAAAGAGAATGATCCCGAAATGATCTATATTTATGGCGGCGATGATCCTTGGACAGCTTCGGGTGTCACTTGGCTGAAGAACAAGAAAAACATAAAAGTTTATGTGTTACCCGGCGGCAGCCATACCACCCGTATCGGCAGCTTTGACACCGACACACAAGAAGAAATCAAGACACAGATCAATGCATGGCTGAATAAAGAATAGCAAAGAGACGAGATAAAAAGCTTTTCCGCCACAGGTTACGCAGATTGTCACCGGTTATTTCCATTGAGGACCCACTGCTTAAATTGGACCGATGTCAATCTGATCAATCTGTAACGGAATCTTGATTTTATCATAAAGGCATATTGCCATGTTTCTTAGGCGGATTGCTTTGGTTTTTATTGTGACACATTTCCAAAGCTTGAATAAGTTTGTAACGAGTGTCACGGGGCATAATCACCTCATCAATCAGACCACGTTCTGCCGCACGATAAGGATTGGAGAATTTATCTTCGTATTCCTTGATGATCTCAGCTTTCTCTTCCGGAGCAGACTTGCGGTAAAGGATATTCACTGCCCCTTCTGCACCCATGACGGCTATTTCCGCCTGTGGGTAAGCCAGGTTCACATCGGCTCCCGTCGGCTTGCTGGACATGACAATGTAGGCACCTCCATAAGCTTTACGGGTAATTAAAGTAACCTTGGGCACTGTAGCTTCAGCGTATGCATAGACTATCTTCGCACCGTGGCGGATGATGCCGTTGTGTTCCTGTACCGTTCCGGGCAGGAAGCCGGGAACATCCTCGAAAGTGATCAGAGGAATATTAAAGCAGTCACAGAAACGGATAAAACGGGCAGCCTTGTCGCTGGCGTCAATGTCAAGGACGCCGGCCAGCCAGGCGGGCTGATTGGCAACAATACCTACGGAACGACCTCCCAGGCGAC
>PPYF01268862.1_pt1 | contig 12026 bp, 9 predicted proteins | sample 1559871 | NCBI WGS metagenome assembly PPYF01 (sample SAMN08240021, study PRJNA423297) | Human gut metagenome, whole genome shotgun sequencing project. | reverse complement strand
GCTCAGCTATTATTTCTTCATTCATTTTCATTTATGGTCCTATCAAAGGCAGGTGCAGGAAAGACACCGAGAGGACATCGTTTAGTTAAGGAAGGTTCCAGCCTTGATCTGATCAACTACCTCTAAATACTGCTTCTGGATATCTTCCGGAACAACAGAAGAGAAGGTACCAACGCTTAAGCAGCCATTGCTTAAATCACCGTAAACAGTCTTATTTCCAAAAGTACCATTTTCAATGTCTTCCATACAGGTCTTTACCAGTGCTGCATTGTCTGTTACAACAGAGCATGCGATCACCTTATCATCTGCAGAACCTAAATCTCCTGGCTGTCCAATATCATATCTGCCTTCCTGGCCTGCCAGCGCTTCTCTTGCACCGGTATCTACTGCGGAAGCATCACCAAACATGACATCTACATCATAAGTTGTCACCATAGATGCTGCGATCTCTTTGCCCTTTGCAGTATCACTGAAAGAGCCTGCATAAGCGGAAGATACCTTGATGTCAGGATTGATCTTCTGGGCTGCTTTTTCATAGCATTCTACCTTTGCTTTTGTGGTATCCAGCTCCATGCCGCCGATAAATCCGATATTGTTGGTCTTGGACATCAGTCCTGCCAGAGCACCTGCCATGTAACCGATCTGCTCTGCATCTGGAAGGATAGACTGGATATTGTCAGTCTCAACAGTACCATTTAACAGTGCAAATTTAATCTCCGGGTATTCCTCTGCCACCTGCTTTACTGCATCTGTATACTGGTTGCCTGGCGCAAAGATCAGGTCATATCCCAGTTCTGCATAATCAGTCATAACAGTGGCATAATCAGAGGTTGCCACATTGTCTGTATAAACGGTTTCCCAGCCTTTTTCAGCTGCTGCATCTACCATTGCCTGATAGCAGCTTGCGCCCCATCCACCATCTGATACAGAGGTGTCAGAGATCATGGCTACCTTGTAACCACCTTCCTTTGCTTCCCCGCCTGCTGCTTCGCTGCTTTCAGCTTCAGAACCAGTTTCTGCCGCTGTTGTGTCTGCGGATCCTGCAACTACTGTTGTCTCTGTTTTTCCAGAACCGCCACAGCCTGCAAGGCTTACTGCAGCAAGAGCTGCCGTCAAAACTACAGATGTCATTTTCATGTTGCGTTTTTTCATAATCTATTCCTCCTATATATAAAATAATTTTTACTTTTTCATCGTTTTTCTTATCGTTCTTCCCTGTAATACGGCTGTCCATTTGCCTTGGGACCGCTCTTTTTAATGCCGAAAAATGCAAGTACAAACAGGGTACACAGATACGGGATCATCTGAAGGATCTGATAAGGAGTGGACGGGCTTAACAGCTGTAAGCGGATCTGCAGCGCATCACAGAAGCCAAAAAGCAGACATGCAAACATAACTCCTGTTGGCATCCACCGTCCAAAGATAACTGCTGATAAGGCAATAAATCCGCGGCCTGCCACAATGCCTTCTGAATAGGTACTTGTATAACAGATGGTCAGATATGCACCGCCGATACCGGCCAGGGCACCGCATATGATGCAGGCAATGTATTTCTGGAGAACTACGTTAATTCCCAGTGTTTCCGCTGCCTTTGGGAACTCACCTACAGCCTTGAAATTCAGTCCCGCCTTTGTACGGTTTAAAAATACCGCTGTCACGGCAACCAGAAGATATGCCCCATACACAAGAGGACTCTGCTGGAAGAAGATACTTCCGATCACCGGGATCTTGCTGAGTACCGGGATGGGCATGATCCCCATAGACACGCCCTGGATCAGTGTAGACGTATCAGAAAAGGAAAGCCGGTAAATAAAAGATGCCAGCGCCGGAGCAAAAATATTGATCGCCATACCATAAACGGTCTGTTCCGCGCAAAGGGTAATGGTGCAGAAAGCGTAGATCATATTGGTAGCAATACCGGAAAGAGCGCCTGCTAAAACCCCAGCCCAGGGACTTCCCGTTTCATAGCCAACCAGAAAGCCCACCAAAGCACCAATGGCCATAATGCCGTCCAGACCGATATTGACCATTCCGGCACGCTCTGAATAGGTTTCCGCAAGAGCCACCAAGAGGATGGGCGTTGCCATGCGCACCGTTGAGAGCAGAAGCTCTGTAAGGAAATTCATTGTAAAAAATGATGCCATCAGACCTGCGCCTCCTTTCTCTTTCCATGGTTTATAAGGAACTGTTTGATCGCCGGAAGTTTTAATAATGCGGTTCCGGCCACTGCAAAGATGATGACTAACGCTTGAATGATATCAACTACGGAACTTGGCACCTGGGTGGCTGTCTGCAAAGTACTTGCGCCCTTTCGCAGCACTGCGAAAATGCAGGCCACAATAGCCGTTCCCAATGGATTTAGCTGGGCGATCAGTGCAATTGCCACGCCATCGAAACCAAAGCCGGAGCCAAAACCGCTCATAAGCCGGAACTGTTTTCCATGAAGTTCTATGCTTCCTCCAAGTCCTGCAATAGCGCCTGAAGTGATAAAAGAAAACAGGATGTATTTATTAACGGGAAAACCATTGAAAAATGCCGCTGTTGCGTTCATTCCCACTGCCCGCAGCTTAAATCCTTTGGACGTATAAAAAATGAAATAGTATAAAACCGCTGCAAGCAAAAACGCCGCCAGAACACCCCAATGGGCTGGAAATCCTTTTGAAATACCGGCAATCTTCATACTGTCTGCCACTGCAACCGTCTGTGGAACACTGCCGTCACGCAAAAGGGTTGTATACACATATCCCATAAACAGCGTTGCCACATAGTTGAGCATGATGCTGACGATCATTTCATTTAAGCCTCTGGTGATCTTTAAAATACCAGGAATAGCGCCCCAGATGCCCCCTGCAACGGTTCCTGCAAGAAGGCTTACAAGAAGTCCGCCCATTCCTGCGTCACCCAGTTTTGCAGAGACAAAGATACTGGTAACTGCACCCATAATAAACTGCCCTTCACCGCCCAGGTTAAAAACGCCGCACTTATAGGCAAAGGCTGCTGCAAGTCCGGTAAAGATCAGCGGACATGCAATTACTAAAGTCTGCCCCATCTTACGTCCGCTTCCAAATGCACCGGAAAACAGGTATCCATAAGCTTCCACCGGATTTTTCCCCAGACACAGGATGATGATCCCTCCTGCTATAAATGCGATCAGGATCGACAGAATGGGGATCAGGATCTTTGCCAGATTATCTTTTAATTTCATTTCCCTATTCCTCCTTTCCTGCCATTGCCAGGGATATTTCTTCTACCGGCGGATTTTCACCAGAATAAATTCCCATGACCTGGCCTTCAAACATAACCAGGATCCGGTCTGAAAGTTTTAGGACTTCATCAAAATCCGCACTGATCAATAAGATCCCACAGCCCTTGTCCCTTGCTTCGATCATGGTATCGTGTACATACTGGGAAGCCCCGATGTCCAGACCTCTGGTTGGATGGACTGCTACTAAAAGTTCCGGGTGATTTTCCATTTCCCTGGCTAAGATGATCTTCTGCTGATTGCCGCCGGATAAGTTTCTTGCTTCCTGCTCAATAGAAGCACAGCGGATATCATTCTTTTTCTGAAGTTCCAGGGCAAACTTCCGGATCGCTTTTTTCTTTAATAAAGCGCCGTGTGCATAGGAAAAACGAGGTTCTTCCGTGGCCTTTAAAACCAGATTTTCTTCTACTGTCATATTTCCTACCAGACCCATTTTGTTTCGGTCTTCCGGGACATGGGATACATTGGAAAGAATGAAGCCATTAGGCGCAAACTGGGCAACTTTGTGGGAATTTAATTCCACTTCTCCGCTGTCTGGTGAAATAACTCCCGTTACCAGCTGGGCAAGCTGTGACTGTCCGTTGCCGTCTACTCCGGCCACTCCCAGGATTTCTCCCTTTCCTATGGAGAAGCTTACGTTATTTAAACCGCTGTGTTTATGATCCTTCTGATAATCCACATGGAGCAGACGCAGCACATCTTCTCCCGGTTCTGTCACTTTTTTATAAGCACTGACTGTCATCTCATGGCCGATCATCAGATTTGCAAGCTGTGCCCCATCTGTATCCTTTTTATCCACTGTAGTAATAGTCTGACCAGCCCGCAGGATCGTCACCCGGTCACTGACTGCCATTACCTCACGCATTTTGTGGGAGATAAAAATAACAGACTTGTTTTCTGCCGTCAGTCTTCCCATAATAGAGAAAAGACCTTCTACTTCCTGGTCTGTCAGCGCTGCCGTTGGCTCATCTAAGATCAGAAGCTCCGCTCCCCGGTAAAGAGCCTTTAAAATCTCTACACGCTGCTGTTCGCCTACAGAAATCTCATTTACCTGCTTATCCAGATCTACTTCCAGTCCGTATTTTTGTGAAAGCTCCAGGATTTCCTTTTTCCGTTCTTCTTTTTTAATGAAAATGGAACTGTCCTTTTTCGTTCCAAGGATAATATTTTCAAATACTGTCATGGCATCCACCAGCATAAAATGCTGATGCACCATTCCGATCCCCAGTTTTACCGCTGTTTTTGGTGAATCGATCTTTACCTTTTTGCCTTTTAACCAGATCGTACCGGAAGTAGGCTGATACAGCCCGATGAGAATATTCATCAGGGTACTTTTTCCTGCACCATTTTCACCCAGAAGTGTATGGATTTCGCCTTCTTCAATAGACAGATTGATATCCTTATTGGCATAGACTGCACCAAACTGCTTGGTGATCCCTTCCATTCTTAAAAGCTCCGCCATATTCATCCCCCTCCTTTTCAATTTCAATGCTTATAAATAAAAAAAGGAAATGAACATGCTGAAAGAACATGTCTTTCAGCGATTCACTCCCTTGTAAATCCTATGACCTGTAAACTGACCTACATTATAAACAGACAGATTCCTGATGTCAATTATTCCCTCTTTTTCTTAATAAAATTATCCCATCATGGTTTTCAGGGTTACCATGATGGGATAATTCTTTCATTTTTTCTGAATTTTCCTAAGATTCTATTGTATTTGTCTCTTCTGCCAGCTTTTTCCGCATTCTTTTATCTTCATACATTTTTTCATCTGCTTCACGGTACATTTTATCATAATCTACTGCGCCGTAAGCCATGCTGCTTCCCATAGAGAACCTCAGATCAACGGTAAGTCCGTCCCGCAGCCGGACCTTCTGTCCGCTCTGAAGCGCCTTCAGGGCTTCTATTTTCTGCACAAGCGCTTCTTTCCCATACTTATAATAGAACAATGTAAATTCATCACCGCCCTGACGGCAGAGAATGCTGTTTTCACCTGCTTCCTGTTTCAGCATTTCTGCAATCCTTTTAAGGTACTCATCACCATTTTCATGTCCGTAAGTGTCATTAACCATTTTCAGACCGTCAGCATCTACCATAACAGCAGCGCAGTAATATGGTTCCCTGCATTCTTCCAGTATTTTGGAAAGCCTGGTATCTCTGCCAGTCCGGTTAAACAGCCCCGTCAGCTGGTCATGATCTCTCTGGTATTCGATCTCCCTGCGCTTGCGGATCTCCTCTGTAACGTCCGTAATAACACCGAAGATCTCTTCGCCCTCCTGGATCTCTTCAATTTTTAAATATTTACCATTTCCTACAGCAAATATCTCATTTTCACCTGCAACCGGCTCTTTTTGCATGGTTCTAATATATTTCTTGAAATCTTCCCAGTCAGAAGGCAGCTTCCAGGCAGCTTCTGTGCCGGTCTTTAAGATCTGAAGAATATCACCTGTAAAACGGACTCTCTTCATTTGCCGGTTGTACTCATATACACCAATGTGCATATCCGTCTTTCCAAGCACATATGTCATTTTCCTGTCATTGACTAACAGGCTCTGGAGCATTTCATTAATATAACGGCTCAGTTCAAAAAATTCCCTGCTGCTGTGGACATCAATCTTGACGTTTAAGTCACCCATGGTTATCTTATGCAACTTTCCGTTTACTTCCCCGATCTTCTGGACTACCTCCCGGTCCAGATACCGGGTCACTGCCTTAAACAATGCCAGCGCAATGAGTACAAGACATACCGCCAGATACAGCATATTTAACGGTATGCGTTCATAAAGTGCCTTACTGGTCACTGCCACACCGATATAATTATCTGCTACCTTCTTAAATACGATATAGGAACGTTTTCCATTGATCATACCGGAAAAACCTTTTGTACTATGGATCTTTTCCGTATTTAAACCAATTTCCTTCATGTCCATTCCCACTAATTCTGCGTCCGTAGCACCTACGATCTTTTCTGTTTCTGCATTTACCGCAAAGTAGCTGGTATCCGGGTTGACACAAAGCTGGGAAAAAATATAAGGCAGTTCATTTTTTTCTGTTACTTTGGATACATTTACCGGTTCAATTCCCGCTTCCACGATAAATTCCCCGGTGCTGTTCCACATAGCTGAATACTGCATCAGCTTATGCTCTGCTGTATTCGGCTCTATATCCTGAACCATTTTCAGGGATTTGTCCTTAAGCATAGGCTTAAAATAATTCATCTGCTCCCCGGAGTCAAAGCTATAACCATAATACTGGGGATGGGTTCCGGAAACGATCTCGCCTGCAGCATCAATAATGTGGATCTCATCTACTTCCATAAATTCCGCGATCTTACGCAGTTCATACAGATCATTTCTTGCCCCGGTGTTCTTCTCCAGAATATAGGCAATGGCCTCTGTATTATGAAGACATTTCGCAGCATATTCCTGGCGCAGCCTGGTAAGTTCCTTCTGATTCTCCTCCAGCATCTTATCCATCTGCTCAAAGATCTTATCCGCCGTCCCCTGCGCCCGGCTCTGCTCATTTGCTATATTCAATGCCGTAATGCTAATAAGGATCACACTTACCAACGCAAATGTGACCTTATACATATAACTCCATATGGATTTCTTTAAAGTACGCACGACTTCTCCTTACTTGCTATATGCACACCTACGCCGTGTACATATACTTGCATCTTCCCCGCTTTTGAGAAAGATTATCACGCCTTCGGTTACAAGAATTATAGCAACTTTAGAGAAGTTAGGCAAGTTTTCATCGGTTTTAATTGGCTGAATTTTCAATCTGGCTTATGATTTATCCCGTCATTTTCTTTAAATACTCCAACATTATCCCCGACACCACGGAATTGGCTGTCTTTGAAAATGCCAGTCCCAGGGTCCGGTGTGAAGCTGGTTCTAAGGGCCTGGATTCTACATCGTCTCTGGCAAAGGCTTTTAGTACCATTTTCTGGGAAATGGTAACGCCTAATCCGCTTTTTACAAAGGCCATGATCAGTGTATCGTCCCGGAAGCTGTAGGTGATCTTCGGCTTTACGGAACATTTTGCTAATAAATGCTGGATATCATTGTCGCAGCCAGGTGTTTCTATAATTAAGGGATACGAAAACAGTTCTGACACTGTGACCCGTTCTTTTTCTGTAAGTGGATGCCCCTTAGGCATCACTGCACACAGCGGGTCATCCATCAGTGGATAAAATTTCAGGTCGTCTGCCACAATAGATGACAGGAAACCGCAGTCCACCTGTCCGTGGATGATCCAGTCACGGATCTCATCGTAATTGCCGTCAAAGATCTCTACCTGCACCTTTGGATAATGTTCTTTGAAGAAATGGATCACTCCCGGCATCCACAACGCTGTAATACTGGAAAAGCTTCCTACCCGCAGCTTTCCTTCGATCTTATGATTAATATTAAAGGCCGCCTGGCGCAGCTTTGCCTTCTGGTTTACCATTTCCTGAATATAAGGAATCAGTCTGGCTCCGTTGTCTGTAAGTATGACTCCCTTTTTTACTCTGGCAAACAGCCGGACTTCCAGTTCTTCTTCCAGTCCAGCCATCATCTGGCTGATGCCGGACTGTGTGTAATTTAATGCCTCTGCCGCCCCGGAAAAGCTGCCGGTCTCGCACACCTTTAAAAATATCTCATATCTGTCTTTCTGTTCTTTCATAAATTTATCTATAGCCCCATATCCATTACAAAAAATTATATATAGTCATAAAAACATTTGTTTTACTGATATTATAACATGTGCTATTCTGGTATGACAAGCAAGTTCAGCTATAGATAATTTTAGGGGGATTCTTTTTCATGAATAAGAAGAAAAGTAATTTTTCCGGCCAGTTAGGTTTTGTTTTAGCTGCTGCCGGCAGTGCCGTAGGCGTGGGAAACCTGTGGCGTTTTCCGTATCTGGCGGCAAAGGACGGCGGAGGACTGTTCTTAGTCATCTATCTGGCACTGGTCTTAACATTTGGATTCACACTGCTGGCATCTGACATTGCCATTGGCCGCAGAACAAAAGAAAGCGCTATCGGGGCTTATACCCAGATGTCGCCTAAATGGAAATTTCTAGGAATTTTAACCTTTCTTGTTCCAGTCCTGATCATGACCTACTATGCTGTTATCGGCGGCTGGGTCACAAAATACGCAGTTGTCTATCTCACCGGACAGACTGCCGCTGCAGCCCAGGACAATTATTTTACCTCATTTATCACTTCACCTGTATCACCTGTCCTGTTTGCCCTTTTATTTATGGGCGTAACAGCGTTTATTGTATACAATGGTGTGGAAGGCGGTATTGAACGTGTTTCCCGTTGCATGATGCCCATACTTCTGGTTCTGGTGGTTGTGATCGCAGGCTATTCCCTGACACTGCACCATGTTGACGAAAGCGGACAGATGCGTACCGGTATGGACGGCCTTCTTTATTATATAACCCCTCATTTTGAGGGACTGACCTTTAGCCGCTTCCTTCAGATCTTACTTGATGCCATGAGCCAGCTGTTCTTTTCCTTAAGTGTTTCCATGGGTATCATGATCACCTATGGCTCTTATGTGAAACCGGAAGTTAACTTAAATAAAGCTGTTAATCAGATTGAGATCTTCGACACAGGCGTTGCCCTTTTAGCAGGCGCCATGATCATCCCGGCAGTTTTTGTTTTCTCCGGCACCGACGGAATGAGCGCAGGTCCAAGTTTAATGTTCATTTCCCTTCCTAAGGTATTTGCCGCCATGGGAAAAGCAGGTACCTTTGTTGGTCTTTTGTTCTTTGTAACAACTATTTTCGCTACTCTTACGTCCTGTATCTCTGTGCTGGAATCTATCACTGCCAACTGCATGGAGATCTTCCACACAGGCCGCAAGAAAACAGTCCTTGTGCTGACTGTGATCTACCTGGCTGCCTCTGCTGTTATTGCCCTTGGCTACAGTATCTTCTATATTGAAGTAAAACTGCCAAACGGCTCTGTGGGACAGTTATTAGACATCATGGACTATATCAGCAACAGCGTTATGATGCCGTTTATCGCACTGCTCTCTGCCTTTCTGATCGGCTGGATCAAAACACCGGACTATGCGATCGAAGAAATGGAAAGCACCGGCGATACTTTCCGCCGTAAAAAGCTGTACCGCGTCATGATCCGCTATGTGGTCCCGGTTATGATGTTTGTACTGTTTTTACAGTCTACAGGAATACTCTGACAACCGCCTGCGTCAGCAGGCAGTGGATCACAAGTTTACAAAGCAAACGGACGCGTCAGCCGGCGCGTCCATTTTTTGTTCTCTGTTTTATTTTACAGCACCCATTCCTCCAGGAAATGAGCTGCCCCGTCCTCTTCATTATGCCCGGCCACAAATTTCGCAGCCTGTTTTACATCATCTTCTGCGTTTTCCATTGCTACGGAGATGCCTGCAGCCTGAAGCATGGAAATATCGTTTTCGTTATCCCCAATAGCCAGAACATTTTCCATACTTATCCCCAATTTTTTACAAAGTGTACACAGTGCATTTCCCTTTGAGGCATCCACAGAGTTTAATTCTATGATCCCATCTCCGGTGCGCAAAAATACGATACCCGGTATAGGGCTTCCTTTTTCCAGAAGTTCCTGTGCCAGTCCATCTTTTAAGACAAAAGCACCCATTTTCATCACTTTTACTCCGCTGGTCCTTAAAAACGCTCCCAGATCTTTTACATTTCCTTCGCTGAACCTGATATAAGGATATTTCTCAGAAAGCCCTGTTTTCTCCCAGCCCTCTGCCCGGAAAGTACCTTTGTCTGTATGGGCATATACAGCCACTGGGAATTGTTCCAGATACGCAATGGCTTCCACTGCTTTTTCTGTGGGGATCCCTGTTTCACAGATACTTTTTTCCTCCGGTACATCCATAAGCATGGCACCATTGGAGCAGATAGCATACTGAATGCCGTCTACATTATTTAATACTGCTTCTTTCATTCCTCCGATGGGTCTTCCTGAGGCAGGTACCAGGATCACACCTTTTTTTACGATCCTTCTTAAAACATCTAATGTATAATCTGATATGCTCTTGTCATCATGAAGAAGAGTTCCGTCCATATCTACTGCTACCAGCCGGATAGTTGTTTTTTCACTGTGCATATTGATTCCCTCCTGTAATAAATCTTCCTGTGCCTGATCTTGATCCTGACATCTGATTTTAAGTATAGCACATATTTCCCCCATAAAAGTGTCAATCCTAGTGTCGAACCCCATCCCCCCGCTCTGAACGTCTCCCAATTTTTCTCACCTCTACTGCCGAAACCCTTTTCAAACTGGCGAAATCATTCAAAACATCTTTCTTTTCAGACTATTTTTTGTATAATTACACTTGTGATCAGGTAGACATAAAACACGCGCGAAAAGAATTAAAGTTAAATCAACAAACAGGAGAATCATGTACATGCTCAGCACAAAAGAAGAACTCTATCTTTACCTGGAAAAAATAAGCCGGGGCTATGCCCTGAAAGATCTGAAATATTTTACGGCGAACCATATCAGCGAATCACTGAATATTTCCCGTAATCTGGCCAGTCAGTATCTGAACGAGCTGGTAAAAGAAGAGCGGGCTATTAAGGTCAACTCCCGTCCTGTTTATTTCTTCCATAAGAAAAATGTTGAACGTGAGGCCCAGGTTGCCCTGGAAACCTGCGTATTCTCCGGTATGGACGATTTTCAGCGGAAATGCCGAAGCGATGAAAATAAAAGAGATTTTCAGAAAGCTATCGGTTATTACCTGAGTTTAAGTTCCTGCATAGAGCAGTGTAAAGCAGCTGTTAAATACCCGCCAAATGGTCTTCCGGCCTTGTTTAACGGATCCGGCGGAACAGGAAAGGCTTTTCTTTCCAGGCTGATGTATGAATATGCTGTAAATGAACGGGTAATTGGAACTGCAGGCGCAGCTTCTCTCCCGCCTTACATCACAGTAGACTGCTCCGAATATGCCCAGAATGAAGAAAAATTTGCTATTTCCCTTTGCGGCAGCGAAGACGGAAAAGGCTGGCTTGCAAAGGCAAACGGCGGCATCCTTTTCTTTGATGAAATTGACAGGCTTCCATTTTCAGGACAGGAACTGATCTATTCCTACTTAATTTCGGGACAATATAAAGGATATCATGATGACGAACATGTTTTTGAGTCCAATGCAAGACTGGTATTTTCCACCACAAAAGTACCGGCGGAAACACTTTATAAGCCACTTGCAAGGATGATCCCCATTGTGATCCCGGTCCCAACATTACATGAACGCACAGCCGATGAAAAAGAGGAAATGTTAGTCTCCTTCTTAAAAGCAGAAGGACGGCGCATGGGCGTAGATGTAAGCATCAGCCAGAACGCCTTCCACTGTATGTTGGAATTTTCCTACGAAAACAACATCGACGAATTAAAAACCTGCGTTACCAGCAGCTGTGCCGGAGCTTATCTGGAAAAAAACAGCGATGGTATCGCTATCCACAGTTATCACCTTCCGGAATATATGCTCTCCTCCTTAAAACTGGAGGTTGAAGACAAAGACAAACGGATGATCCACTTAAACAGTTACAGCCGTGACACCTCTTTGGGACAGACGGTACAGTATTTCCAGATCATGTTAGATGTCTTTGAAGATTACCGTCAGGATATGCTCAGTTTTGACGGCCTGATGATGGAATTCCGGAAACAATTAAATGACTAAAACTTCCCACACCGATGTGGTGTGTTGAACCTTGAAAATTCAATATTTCAGCCAATAAAAAAGGCATAAACCTG
>PPYF01547395.1_pt1 | contig 12029 bp, 9 predicted proteins | sample 1559871 | NCBI WGS metagenome assembly PPYF01 (sample SAMN08240021, study PRJNA423297) | Human gut metagenome, whole genome shotgun sequencing project. | reverse complement strand
GTTACGTTTCGAACGAAGATGGTAAAGACAGAGTTTGGTTTACGACGTGGCGTAGATAGAAAATTGAAAAAATGGAAATATTATGTGGGACTTCAGTATGGAGAAAATAATAAGTATATATTAATGTTAGTGGATAAAGAATATTATGAAAAGTTGAAATCTTTGCCTGAAATCAATCCTAGTGAGGTTGGTAAAGATCAACCACAAAGGGGAAAAGGTGTAAGTATAGTAGGTAAAGTGATAAGTACGGATACAATACCGAAATATTATGAATATTGGCAGGAAGTAGTAGGGATTACAATCAATGATCTGGAAGATAAGAATGGGGAGTGGGTACCCGCAGTATCAGAAAAAAAACAATTGGAATTACTGAATAAAAAAATGACTATAATAGAATACATCAAACCGATGGATGTATGGAAAGAGAAAATATGGATCGTGTGTGGAGTGGCGGGGATATATCTATTGATAGCAGCAATCTTTTTCTGGAGAATACGATTTGACTTTTTTGAGATAGAAGAGACAATATAAAGAAGCAGGATACCAAATAAGGTATCCTGCTTCTTTATGCTTTAGTATTTATAAAAGTTCAAGAAACCTCACTATCGCTTTTATATAAGCAAGTAGCGAAGTAAATTACAAATATTATTGACCTGACTTCTTTGAACTCCTATATTTTAGAATCACACGGATCATATTAATGCTCTCTAGGAGTACAACGATAATAGTTCCTATCTTACCAAGGGCTGAATGATTTAATACAAAGGCCCCAATAAAAATAAGAGCCACAAGTACACTTGTAATGATTTCAAAAAATAGTTCTGATTTTTTCATGAACCCCCTCTTTTCTAACGTTATCTTTGTCTTCTATACAACCAATTACGCCGTTTCCATATTTTTTGGCAAAATTAAATTTAAAAGAATTGCCACAAGAAATACAACCGCTACACAGTTTTGCGCAAACACATTTTGAATGCATCATAATCGTACAGCCGCCCAAAACCGCATTTGGAAGCGTTGCTAATAAAGAACCAAAGAACGGAAAAATACCGGCTAAAATCATAATGACAGCTCCTGTAGCAATGGTAAAGCGATTAACCACCTTTGTCATGGCTACCAATCCAACATTTTGACTAAAGGATGTAATTGGCATACATCCAAAGATGGAAGAAAGCGAACTGATAAAACCATCACATGCCAATGAACCAGAAGTTTCTTTGTCAGTGGCATCTCTTCCAAGCCCAGAAGCCGCAAGTGCGGAGGTATCTCCAATGGTTTCTGTTGCAGAAACTAAAAAAATAAGAACAACAGATAAAATAGCATCGGAGCGAAATTCCATTTTAAATGGCATAAAATGTGGAAAAGCAATAAAACTGGTGTCGGACAGTGCCGAAAAATCAACCATTCCCATTGGGATTGCAATGATATATCCTACAATAAGCCCGAATAAAACGGATAATTGTTTCCAGTAAGATTTTGCCACAATATTAAACAAAATACAGCAAAGCAGGGTAATGGAACCTAAAATCCAGTTTTTAGCAGAACCAAAGTCTGCGCTACCACTACCACCACCAAAAGATTCTGCACCAACACTTAATAAAGAAAAACCAATGGCAGTAACAACACTGGCAGCTACGATAGGGGAGATTAGTTTTAGCCAGTATTTGGCAAACAAACCTAAAAATCCTTCTACCAGACCACCGATCAAAACAGCTCCCATAATTGCTCCGTATCCATAATTAGCACCGATATAACATAAGATAGATACAAAAGTAAAACTAATTCCCATGACGATAGGAAGTCCCGAACCGATGCGATGAAAAAGTGGAAAGAGCTGAATTAAAGTTCCAATACCTGCGATTAGCATGGCACTTTGAATGAGCATGGCAAGTTCCTTTCCACTAAGCCCGCTGGCTTTTCCTACAATGAGAATAGGTGAAATGTTTGCCACAAACATAGCTAAAATATGTTGCAATCCAAAAGGAATTGCTTTTTGAATCGGTACTCGACCATCTAATTTGTATATATTATCTATAGAAGCATTTGCTTTTTGCATGATTGATCCTCCTTATTGCTGACGAAAGAAAACATCGCCAGTAGAGGCATCCATGCCATCAATAATTGCCAGAGACTCTAACTGATAACCTAAATTGCGAATAATTTTTCCACCAGATTGGAATCCTTTTTCGATTGCGATTCCGATACCATCTACGGTGCCACCTGCCTCTTGTACAATGGAGATCAATCCCTGCAAAGCACATCCGTTTGCAAGAAAATCATCAATGATTAGCACATGGTCATCTTCGGTTAAAAACTTTTTAGAGACAATGACTTGGTTTTTGCATTTATGTGTAAAAGATTCCACTTCTGCAACATACATTTCTCCATCAATATTGACACTTTTTGACTTTTTAGCAAAGACAACGGGTACCCCAAAATGTTTTGCAACAATACAGGCAATGCCGATACCAGATGCTTCGATGGTAAGAATTTTGTTGATTTGTTTCCCGGCAAAGCGTCTTTTGTATTCTTCGCCCATTTCATCAAATAGTGAAATATCCATTTGATGATTTAAAAAGCTATCTACTTTTAGGATATTTCCTTCTTTTACTACTCCGTCTTCTACAATACGTTTTTCTAGAAAGTTCATGGAACAATCTCCTTTCATTTGTCGATATGGTATTATATCCATTATAGCAAAGATGGTAGTATATGGGTAGAAGAAAATATTGCAAAACATGAAATAAAATAAGCTAAAAAAAATGGCAGCCAAATTTTTTAAAAAACTAAATGCTCTGTTAGAATCATTCTATATTCCTCGTCTGTCAGATGAAATAAATCGGCAATGAGTTTATCTAATTCTAAATAAATGTTTTGGTAAGTTTCCTCATCCCTGTTTTTGAGGGAAAGTAATTGTTCCACATACCCCACGCATTTTTTTATAGTTTCGGTATCAGGCATTGGAATAGGAATTTGCTCTATATGCGACCGAAGCACCTTTACCGAATGAAACAGATTCGTGAAAATAAACTGTGCAATACTGGAATTTAAAATTGCAAGCACATATTTAATAGGAAGTTCCGGTATTTTGGGAATGACAAGGTTGCAACTGTTTAAGGATAAAGTTTGCTTGTTGTCATAAGTAAAAGTCAAACGTTTACTAATAAAGCGGTATAAAAGTTTTTCTTCTGCCCGATAATAATTTGAATTTGCGACCTGTTGATAGTCTCTTGGGGAAAAGATAATATAGTTTTTCCCAGGCAGTATGTTGTATTTTTCAATGTTTGTTCCTTTGAGAATAATCTCGTTCTTTTTCGTTTTTTTCTTTTGTAGAAATTTATTATTATCTCCAGTTACGATACCCAATGCAAAATCTGCCTGCTGGTATAGCGTTGTTGTATGGGGGCAATGTAATAATTTATCCAAAATACCGTAGGTCACATCAGGAATAAAGAGGTCAAACTGTTGGGAAGTGATGTCCCGTTCTTTTTGTATCGTAAACTGTCCCTGTTTGTTTGCTATTTTTGTGCCAACTGTGGATAAAGGTTTGTCAGTTCGTTTTAGTTCCAGAATAATGCTGGGACAAAGCACTTGATGAAATACATTTCCTAAATATTCTAAATAGGTGATAGAAGTAGTCTTTAAAAGCAAAGTTCGGATGGCTGTATGTGCTTTTGTATGCAAAATTGCTTCTGGAAGAACGAAAGAGACAATCCCATCTTTTTTTATTTGAGAAAGAGAACGTTCTACAAATAAGTCATAAGATTCTACCTGCTTTCCTTGAATGCACTGGTAATGTTTTTTTAGATTTTCTTTTTCAACAGAAGAAAAAGCGTATCCCCAAGGTGGATTTCCAATGATGCAGTCGTATAATTCCTGTGAATCACAAAGCAAAAAATCCGATTGTGTAATATTTCTATAAAGAATGTCTAAATCGGTTGGTTTATGGAGTAGTGCCAGATTAATTCTGGTAAGTAGTACACTGATTTCGTCAATGTCGTTCCCATGTATCAGGGAGAGATCAGTCTGGTTTGGTAAATGTAATAAAAAGTTTCCAGTACCACAGCAAGGGTCCAAAATTTTCTTTTTGCTTAGGTCAGGAAGAAAACTGTGGAGTCGGCTCAGTAACTTATCAACTACATCGGTTGGAGTATAGTATGCCCCAGTAGATTTGCGTTCTCCTATATTTTTTAAAGAAAGATAAAGTAGTCCTAGAAGGTCTTCCTGAGGGGTATAAGAAAAAGGAAGCGTAAATAATTCCGGACATTGTTTCCAAAATGAAAGAGCCTGCTTTTTATCAGGCAGCAGGTCGGAAATTAACCGATTAAAAGGAGCTACTTTGTAGGTGTTATTAATAAAAAGTGGTAGTAAGGCAACTTTTGTAGGAGCTTGTTCTGGTGTCAATACCTGCTGAAATAATTTCAAGGCGCACTCGTTTTATTTTCTTTAATCTGATCCAGTTTTTCCCTGTATTAATAGAAATGGATAATTTCTGGCAAAGAACATCTAAGGAAAGGTAGTCCTGTTCTGTTTCGGTTCCTTTTTTCAAAAAATCACCTCTTGTTTGGAATGCAAATTTTGTGCGGGCATGTCCCTACATCATATAACTGTTTTGGACATAGTTCGTATCTTTCTTATCATTATATAGGTGGCAATGGTTAAAATCAAGAAAGGAGACAGAGAAGAAAGCAGATCTTAAAAAAATTTGTTTCGCCACTTTATTGCTTCTTCTCGATAGCTGTTAGCAACATGCATTAGTTCGTTATATTGGGTCGTTGCACGCTGTAACATTTCGTTTAAATCATCAATTTGTTTCTCTTTTTCCTCTAGTTGTGTTCGGAGTGATTCTGTTTCTATTTGGTTGGAAAGGTTTGCTTCGGCAGCATGTAACGGATTTATATCAATCGAACAAACCGTATAATCACTTTGAATCTGCAATAATTGGCAATCTTCTTTGGTTAGGACTTGTAATAGTAATTCCTCCTTTTGATTTAGGAGTTGATAGGAAGGAAGGGAGTGGTATGTTGTTTCTAAAAGAATAGGAGTCTGTTTGGTAAGTGGATTTATGGCGTGTATTCGGGATAGATGTGTTTCTTTATTAATAGATATATAAAATAGATAAAGCTGTTTTTGAAAAATATGTAGTTTGAAATTAGTATAAAGCGTAGTTGTGTTTTCTGCTTGAGAGTAGATGGTGGAAGCAGACGGATAGCGATTTACAATTAATTGATGGGCGGTATTGAGATAGCAGTAGTAAAGAACATTATTAAAAAGAATGCAGTCTAAATCCTTTAAAAAATTGGAACTAAGCAGGCGTGGACGGTACCATATATTTCCAGACTTTTGTTGTAGAAAAATATTGCTGTTTTTGGTTGAGAGAAGAAAACTTTGCTGATTGGTTGTTGTAATAAATAAATCCATAGGCATATCCCATTTTTATTCGAATTTATTCTAATATATGGTGGCAAATTGCAAAATAGAACATAGTATGTATTAAAAATAAAGACAAGGATTAAGATTATGGCGAAATGTAAATGTGGAAACAGACCAAGAATTAGAAGCAATGCAGTACAGTCAATGCATACAAAGGGAAAGAAATGTTGTGATGTCTGCACCAGTCCAGCGTGCGGAGATCCAAAGATGTTGAGTATCTTTGCACCGGTTATTTATGATGAAATAGGTATCAACTTATGTACGATGGTAGAGTTAGGAGTGGATATTCCAGCTACCTATTCTACTGTAACCAGTGCAACGATTCGTGTAATTGATGCGAATTTTGAATATGGTACGGAGGGAGTAACCATTGAACCGATTGCAGGAAGAACAAACTGCTATTTGATTACTTTAACGGATATTACCATACGATTTGCAGTGCAATTGTATGATGCAGCATGTCGATTAGTTACGGCTCTTTATCCAGAAGCTCTATTTTTGCCATCAAATACAGAGGCAGAAACCTATGATGAAGATACCAATCCATCTTCCGTAGAGTTGGAGATTTTTGCACCATATGGAATCTCTTATGAAGAAGAGGGAGGCAATTTTATTCCTATAATAAATTATATCGGATTTACACAGATGAATGACATGATTCGTCAGGGAATCAATCTTTACAGTTTTGCAAAACTTTTAGAATTCGATATTGATAGTAGTACCATTACTGCAGGATTGACTTTGGTATTGCAGAGTGCTTACTTTACAGGTTACAAGATAGAAAGTGCTGGAAAAGTGGAGATACCAAAGGGTAGCATTATTCGAAGCGAAAATTCAGAGTGTTTGCGCTTTGTAGCTGGAGATTTGCTGAATCTTGAAATTAAACCATTAGATTTAGGTGCGCCATATTTTGATGAGTGTAATAAGAAATCTTGCAAGAAAAAAGAATCTGCCTGTAGTGAGTGTTGCAAGCAGGATGAATCAGAAGAGGATGAAAATACAGGGTGCTGTGCACACAGGGACAAATGCAACTATGGAAGAACAAGAGAGATAGGAAGGAATGGTTTTGGTGCCAATGGTGGTTTTACCAACTGTTTGCAATCGGAAGATTTTGAAGAGACCGCAACGTATCAGGAACGATGCGAGTGTAATAGAGGACAGGAAGGTGGCTCGCAGTATCAAAATGGTTGTTGCCATAACGGAGGAAGAAAGTGTAATTAAAAGAAAATACTTGATAGGTAACATATAAATTTCCAGTAGAAAGGAAATTACTATAGGATGTTTGGATAAGAGAATGATAAGGCGTATTCCGTAAGGGATACGCTTTATTAAATGCTGCATAGTTAAAGAATTATAGAGGCTTAGAGATAGAAAGAAATGCTTGACAAAAGTGACAAGGAAAAGTAATATAAATTATATAGTTAGTGTAAACTAACAAAAGAGATAAAAGAAATGTTGACAGAAGACATTTCTTTTGTTATAGTGAACATATGAACAATAAAACATATATGAAAACGAGAAAGAAGGTATGAAAAATGTTTCTTCAGGTAAAAAATTTAAAAAAAAGTTATGGGGAAGGCAGCAATCGTTTGGAAGTGTTAAAGGGCATTGACTTTTCGGTTGAAAAAGGAAATATCTGTGTATTGTTAGGACCATCCGGTTGTGGAAAATCCACGCTTTTAAATATTATCGGAGGTATTGATACAGCAGACAGTGGTTCTGTTATTATTGATGGAGATCGAACGGAAGATATGAAAGAGAGGGCGTTGACGCTTTATCGAAGAAAGCACTTAGGATATATTTTTCAGATGTATAATCTAATTCCAAACCTTAGTGTCAAAGAAAACATTGAGGTGGGTGCATATCTAAGTGACAATCCGCTGGACATAGACGATTTATTAAAAACACTGGGATTGTATGAATATCAGAATAATTTGCCAAATCAATTGTCAGGAGGGCAGCAGCAGCGTACTGCGATTGGTCGTGCCATTGTAAAAAATCCAGATATTTTACTTTGTGACGAACCGACAGGTGCCTTGGATTATCATACATCCAAGGATATTTTGAAATTGATTGAGGACGTAAATCAGAAGTATGGAAATACAGTAATTATGGTAACACATAATGATGCAATTAAAAATATGGCAGATCGGGTCATTAAATTGCGTGATGGACAGATACGAAAAGATTATAAGAATGAAACAAAGATTGCAGCGTGTGATTTAGATTGGTAAGGGTGGTGACAAAATGAGAAATCCATTATATAAACGGATACCAAGAAACTTCATTGGCGATATTGGAAAATATTTTGTTATTGCAGTCTTTATGATTTTGACAATCGGATTAGTATCTGGTTTCTTGGTAGCAGGAGACAGCATGATTGTATCCTATAATGAAAGTTTTGAGAAGTATAATATTGAAAATGGTCATTTCGTTGTATCAAACGAATTGACAGAGGCATCTATTAAGGAAATGGAAAAAGAAAAGATTCACATATACAAAGATTTTTATCGAGAAATGGATGTGGATAAAAATGGAGATGGGAAACGAGATAGTACCATTCGTATGTTTGTGAATCGAACAAAAGTCAATAAAGTTTGTCTGATGAAGGGAAAATTGCCAAAGGGAGAAAAGGAAATTGCCATTGATCGTATGTATGCAGACAATAATAAGCTGACAGTAGGCGATACGATTGAAGTAGGCGGAAAAAAACTGAAAATCAGTGGTTTGGTTGCCTTATCCGACTATAGTGCGTTGTTTTCCGATAATGCAGACTTGATGTTTGATTCCATTAAGTTTGGTGTAGCGGTAGTAGAGCAACAATGCTTTGATCAGTATACAGATACGAAAGTAAATTATGATTATGCATGGAAATATGAGAAAGAACCAAAAAATGAAACAAAAGAAAAGGAAGTAGCAGAGGACTTGCTTGAAAAAATTGTTGGTATTGTTGCAACACAGCAAGTTAGTGTACAGACATACATACCAGGCTATGCAAATCAGGCGATTCATTTTACTGGCGATGATATTGGTGGAGACAGGACAATGATTATCGTTCTGTTATATGTAGTAATTGTTATCTTAGGTTTTGTATTCTCTGTTACGATTAACCATACCATTACAAAAGAGGCAGCAGTCATTGGAACCCTTAGGGCATCAGGCTATACAAGAGGCGAGTTAAAAAGACATTATATGTGTATGCCGATTTTAATTACATTGATAGCGGCATTGATTGGAAATATACTAGGCTACTCTTTCTTTAAAGATATGGTAGCAGGGTTATATTACAATAGTTATAGTCTTCCAACCTATAAGACATTATGGAATGCAGATGCCTTTGTGCTTACTACAGTAGTTCCAATTCTTTTGATGATTTTAACAAATTATTATTTCATAACCAAAAGCCTTCGTTTATCACCATTAAAGTTTATTCGACGAGATTTAAGCAAGACAAAAAAACAAAAAGCAAGAAAACTTCCAAACTTTTCGTTCTTATCACGTTTCCGTTTGCGTATTGTGTTGCAGAATATGTCAAGTTATGTCGTGCTATTTGTAGGTATTTTATTTGCAAATGTATTGTTGCTATTTGGACTTATGATGTCCCCACTTCTCACACATTACCAGCATGAAATTGTGGATAAGATGGTGGCAGATTATCAATATGTGTTGAAGACACCAGTGGAAACCGAAAACGAAAAGGCAGAAAAATTTGCTATTACTACCTTAAAAACAGAAAGAGAACCAAAAGAGGGAGAAGAAATCAGTATTTATGGTATTAAGAAGGATAGTGATTATCTAAAAATAGAAGATACGGGAGAAGGTGTTTACATCTCAAAAGGATTTAGCGAGAAATACCAATACAAAAAAGGAGATGTCATTCGGTTAAAAGAGCCATACGAAAACAAGTACTACAAATTTAAGATTAAAGGAATGATTGATTATCCAGCTTCTTTGGCAGTCTTTATGGATCAAAAGCAATTTGCCAAGATGTTTGACAAGGAAGATGGCTATTTTAATGGATATTTCTCAAATCAAAAATTAAGCGATGTAAAAGAGGGGAATGTCTTAAATTGCATTACCCAGGAAGATTTAACTAAGGTATCCAGACAGATGAAAAAATCTATGGGATCTATGTTCTATTTGATAGAGGTGTTTGCGATTGTCTTATCGGCTATGCTAATTTACCTTTTGACAAAGTTAATTATTGAGAAGAATAGTAATTCTATTTCCATGGTAAAAATATTAGGATATACACAAAAGGAAATCGGTGGTTTGTATTTGACAGCTACCACTTGGGTTGTGACACTGTCAGTAGGGATTAGTCTTTGGATTTCCACAATTATCATGCGACAATTATTCTTTATTTTTATGCAGGATTTTGGTGGCTGGTTGAGTTGCTATATCGAACCCAAAATTTATATTGAAATGTTTCTTATGAATCTTAGTATATATTTTGTAGTAGTCCTATTGCAATTTATGAAAATCAAGAAGATACCGATGGAGGAAGCGTTGAAAAACGTAGAATAAAAAGAAAAAGATGGTCGTCACGAAAATGTGGCAGACCATCTTTTTTCTATGTGCAGTTTAGTTAAAAATATTCTTTCAGTTGAACAGTTATTATCTATTCTGTTAAGTATGCTTCGTTAAGTGCAATTACCTTTTTCATTGCTTCCTGACCAGGAGCACCGATTGTATTTCTCTTCTTTACGCATGTTTCCATACTGATTGCATCATAAATATCCTCTTCAAATACAGGGCTGATCGCTTTGTATTCTTCTAAAGTCATATCATCCAGTGCGATATTCTTATCAATACAGAATAGTACAAGCTGTCCCACAATACCATGAGCATCACGGAATGGAACACCATGATTTACTAAATAGTCAGCAGCGTCGGTAGCGTTGGTAAAACCGTTACGTGCACTCTTGTTCATATTATCTTTTTTAAATTCCATTGTAGAAATCATACCAGTAAATAAAGCGATACATCCCTTTACTGTATCAATGGCATCAAAAGTAAGCTCTTTATCTTCCTGCATATCTTTATTGTATGCTAAAGGAAGGCTTTTCATAGTTGTTAAGAGAGAAACTAAAGCACCGTAGACACGTCCTGTCTTACCACGAACAAGTTCTGCAATATCTGGATTTTTTTTCTGTGGCATAATGCTACTTCCGGTACTATAACTATCATCAATTTCTACAAATTGATATTCATTGGAATTCCAGATTATAATTTCCTCGCAAAAACGACTTAAATGCATCATGATCGTACACATTGCGGATAAAAACTCAATCAGATAATCTCTGTCGGAAACGGAATCCATACTATTAAGGGTAGGTCCGGCAAAGTGTAAAAGCTCTGCGGTGTAATTACGATCCAATGGATAAGTAGTACCAGCTAAAGCACCAGAACCGATTGGAGAGTAGTTCATACGTTCATGAATATCATGTAAACGAGAACGGTCACGTTTAAACATTTCAAAATAAGCACCTACATGGTGTGCCAGTGTTACAGGCTGTGCCTTTTGTAAATGTGTAAAACCTGGCATATAGGTATCTAAATTTTCTTTCATAATCAAATGCAGTTCTTCCAATAATTTTTTTAGTAATTCATCTACCGCTAAAACTTCATCTCTTGTGTAAAGCTTCATGTCCAGAGCAACCTGATCGTTACGGCTGCGACCTGTGTGAAGTTTTTTTCCTGCATCACCAATGCGTTCAATCAAATGTGCTTCTACAAAACTATGAATATCTTCATGTGTACCATCAATAAGTAAGGTACCATTTTCAATATCACGGCGGATACCAGATAATCCATCTACGATTTGATTTTTCTCATCTTCTGTTAAAATACCCTGCTTGGCAAGCATTGTAACATGAGCAATACTGCCTTCGATATCCTGTTTATAAAATTTCTGGTCAAATCCAATGGATGCATTAAAATTGTGAACAAGTTGGTTGGTCTCTTTTGTAAAACGGCCACCCCATAATTTCATATGTATTACCTCGTCTTTCTTTGTAAAATGTATCAACTTAAATCCTCATCCTGATCTTCAAAGTCAGTAGAGTATTCTTCCGTATTGCCCTCTTCTAATAAGTTATCTTCCAGTGGTCCGTACAAAGTCGGAAAATGTACATGTAAATCGTGTACATATTTTTCGTGTTGATGTATATGTTCGGACACGATAGAAGAAAAAGAATCATCCTTCGTACTGATTTCTCTAGCTTCCTCCCCGCCATAACAGCGATAATATTTTAAAAGATTCCCGCTGTTTAATTGAATTGTTGAAGCATTGCATAAATCCGAATTGCGCTGGTATGGAAGCTTATCATACATGCTAGAATTGTTTTCCAAAGATGTATCATAAGGCCGTTGTGCCTCAGAAGGATATTTAATTCCCATACTAACACCCCCTATAGTCTTCTTTCATTATACTATTGCGTTTGGGATAATGCAATCAGAAAGTAGAAATGCTAAATATTGCAAAAATATTACGAATCTAACTTTGGGATAGAAAAAAGCATCTATGAAAAAAATGTAAAAAAAGATAGGAATAATACTCAAAAATTATTGACAAAAATTGTGCAATAATGCCA
>PPYF01103418.1_pt1 | contig 12030 bp, 12 predicted proteins | sample 1559871 | NCBI WGS metagenome assembly PPYF01 (sample SAMN08240021, study PRJNA423297) | Human gut metagenome, whole genome shotgun sequencing project. | reverse complement strand
AGTAAACGCAACATCCTTTACTTCACGTAATATTTCCAAACATCTCTGAACATTCATATCCATTCCTCCCAATAATTTGTTGTAATATTTTTTATTACAACAAATTTACCACGTTTTTGTTGTATCATCAATGGTTACACTATTTTTTCATTATATTTTACACCTCAGACATTCGTCCAAAAACTTCATTCTAAAACAAGCAGCAGTTAATCTTACAGATTAACTGCTGCTCGCTTAATAATTTTTCTTTTACGCCAGTACTTTTCCTTCCGGAAACACACTTCTAAATATTTTTCTAGTAACAGGTCCTGCTATGAGCAATTGAAATGGCAGTGCCATAATCAAATTTTTCGGAATATTTGTCAGCCAGATGACTGGAAGGTTACTCCATATCCCCGTTCTTATACAGGCTTCCAGACCTCCGAATAACGACATGACAATTACCATTGGAATGACCATACAACAGGATACCGAAAGTACCTTCTTAATCGTGCTGCTTTCCGGCCCCACTAAAAAACGAAACGCAAACTTCTTTGCCGGTGTCGATACGATAAACCAGTCAAATATCATCGCATAGATATAAGCAATCGGGAATCCCAACCATCCTTCCCGAACCGTGTCTAATCCCAGACTTCCATTGTGAATTGCTACATTATACATACTCATCCAAAGCACCATCAGGAAACACATCATCACGGTATAAATAAGACTTTCTCTTTTGTTCTGCGGCATTATTCTTCTCCTTTTTCATGTTCTTTTTGCAACGATATTATTATATCGTGTACTTTTTTGCTTCGTAAGCGTTTTTTTTGCTCAATGACATTTTCGTTATTTTGTCATATAAAAGCAGAAAAATAGAATTTGCCATATTGTAATATCAGCCAATTTTCCTATTACAAAATAAGAATCTTTTTTTAATACAATCAGAACATCTATCTATTTTAGTAATATTGATTCACTATATTTTCAGTTTGCGTAATTCATATATGATAACTACCAGCGCAAGGAAAAATGCAAGTGTATCCGCAACCGGTCCTGCCCATAACACTCCCATAATTCCCATTATTCCACTCAAAATAAACTCAGCCGGCAACAGAAACACAATTTGTCTTGATAAAGAAATCAACGCAGATTTTATCGCTTTCCCAATTGCCTGTGTGAATAATGCTGCAACTGTTTGAAATCCATTTAATATAGTCGCAAGCAGAAATATTCGGAAGCATTTTTCTGCAAATTCATTGTATAAGCCGTTCTCTTTTCCAAAAATAGAAATCAGTTGTACAGGAATCATTTGATAAGCAATAAACGCAATTATTGCTAAAATCTCTGCACATATAACAACACAATAAAATGTTTTTTGTACTCGCTCTTTATTACCTGCACCATAATTAAAACCGATTATTGGCTGTGCTCCAGATGCAATCCCAACAGTAGCTGCAATTACCAATTGATTTACCTTAATTACAATTCCAACCACTGCAATCGGTATTTCAGATCCATATTGTGAAGTTCCGCCGTGTTTGGTAAGCAGATTATTTATAACTGCCATAACAATTACAATAGACATTTGAGTAATAAAACTTGAAATACCAAGCGCCATAATTTTTTGACAATATTTCCGCCGTATCTTATAATCCTGTTTCTTCGGATGAATGGTTTTGAATTTTTTTACATAATAAATTCCCATTATACAAGTTAAAATCTGCCCAACAGACAGTACAAGAACAGTAAGCGGATATATGATATTCGTAGCACCATTTCCAAGATATCCTACCCAACATCCAATAAAAATTTGATCTACCATATTGTAAAGCGAATTGACCAGCAAAGAAATCACACAAGGTATGACATATTTTCTCAATAATTTCCATATTGATTCTGTCTCTAATGGATTTTTCAGAATTTCCTCATTTTTTTCATAACACCCTACTTATGTCGCAAGCGATATATTCGCTAAAACAAATCTTTCCAATGCTTCACATTCTTCTTCCATACATAGATATACTCTTCCAACAAGTCTTCCACTTCCAATGGTTTCTGCCTGTAAGCAGCTCTACATCATGTGTCACTACTCCCATCTGTCCCTCCGAAATCCCAGCTTCGTTTGTTATCATATCATTGCTGCAGAAAGGCACTGGAGACTTTGAAAAATCACCATCTGTTGTTTCAGGAATATGTAACTCTTCCAAATATTATTTTAATTCTTCTACATTCATCGGACAATATACAAATAGAATTCCTGATTTTTTTGCAATCATATTACAAATTTCTCTTTGGCTGACAGGTTTTGTACTGGTCAAGTCATACGCTTTGTTTTCTTCGCCTTTTCCTAAGAGCAACGCAGCTCCACATCTTGCACTGTCATCCTTTGCAATACTTGTCACCTTTCCTTCACCGGCTGTCGTTCCCCATATATTGTTACTGAGCATTGCCAGCATTACGGATGTTGTCAAATAATTTTCCAAATATAGATTATTTCTCATAATGTTATATGAAATACCAGATTCTTTCAACATCTGTTCTGTAGCTCTGTGATCTGGAAGCACATACTGATTGTATCCCTCTCTGTCAGCCCCCAAAAATGACGTGTATGTGATATGCTTTACTCCCGCTTTTTTACATGCTTCTATTACATTTTTATGCTGTTCTACACGTTTCGGTCCGTTGATAATACTTGATATAAAAAACAATCTATCCACGCCTGAAAATACTTTTGTCATCTGAGCTTCATCATTATAGTTTGCTTCTCCTACCGTGACTTTCTTTTCTTCCCATGCATTTTTCTTTTCATGCCAAAGTCTGCTCAAATCCGGGCAAGTAAAAATCAATTGCTCTCCCGGCATCTCTCTAAGCATATTCTCCGCAACTCTTCCTGCTAATTTCCCATCTGCTCCCGTAATTAAATATTTCATACTTTTTTCTTTCCGTCGCTTACGACCTATTTGTTCAAATTTTTTTATTTTAAATTATTGATAATTTTTCGAACCATAGAACTCAATTCTTCCTTCTCTGTCTCTTCAAATCCAATAAACACTTGATTACTGATTTTGACAATCTTTTCATCGATTACCCTCGTCATTTCCGAGCTTTTATTTGTCAAAACAATCCTTTTGTAACGCCGGTCCGAAACTAATGGTTCCGTGGCAATCAGCTTTTTTTCTTCTAGTCTGTTTAAAATACTGCTTACGGTTGGATGGGTCAGACCAAGCCCTATCTCGATATCTTTTTGACATATTTCACAGGCTTGATGCTTGTTCAAATACCCAATTACTGTTGCCTGAGTATAAGTAATCTCTAACTCTGACATTTCTTGATTTAAAATTCGTTCAATCGCCGTATTCAGTATTTTAAATTCCATAATATCCACGAGCTTTTTCCTCCTTTCCGTCGCTTACGACATATCTTAACAAAAGAAGAATTCAATGTCAATATTTTTCTTATCAAAAAGCACTCCACCATATTTTGGTCAAGTGCCCTTTGACTTGTTTCAAATATTTTATTCTTCTCTATAGTTCCGATATCCGGTTCCATATCGTTCCATACTCTCTAGATGATCTGTATGTAACAGCATGTGCGCCTTATGTTCATTCGGCTCACCAAAATATTCTTCATAGAGACGCTTGATATCCGGATTGTCATGTGAATAACGGATTTTCGCATCTGCATCTAACTGATAAAGCCTCTTGCCTCTTTCAAAAACCCTCTCCTCTCCATCATGGATCGGCTGTCCGCCGCCCCCTACACATCCGCCCGGACATGCCATCACTTCTACAAAATCATAATGTACTTCGCCTCTCTCGATTTTCTTCATCAGCGCCCTTGTATTTCCAAGTCCGCTTACCACCGCTGTCCGCACGGTAATATCATCAATCTGAAACTCTGCTTCCTGCACACCGTGGTTTACATTGAATCCTTCCGCTCTCACTGCCTGAAATGCATCAGCCGCTGCATTCTCACCTTTAAGGAAAAAATATGCACTGCGAAGTGCCGCTTCCATTACACCGCCAGTTGTTCCAAAGATCACACCGGCTCCTGTTCCCTCCTGCATTGGACGATCACTTTCTCGATTTTTCAATGTCTTTGGACTAATATGCGCTGCTCGAATCATTTTCACAAATTCTCTTGTCGTAAGTACCACATCAATATCTTTACCTGCATATTCTCCGTGGAACAACTCCATCTCCTGCTCTCCTTTTTTTGCTAGACACGGCATGATTGAGACTGTGAAAATCTGCTCCGGACTTACGCCTAGTTTTTGCGCAAAATACGTCTTCATAACTGTACCAAACATCTGCTGCGGTGACTTTGCAGAAGAAAGATATTTGACCATATGAGGGAACTGGGATTTTGCAAACCGAACCCATCCAGGACAACACGAAGTGAACATTGGACGTTCTTTTAATTCTCCTGAAGTAAATCTCTGAATGAACTCCGTTGCTTCCTCCATAATCGTAAGATCCGCTGAGAAGCAGGTATCAAACACATAATCGGCTCCCATTTTCTTGAGTGCATCCAGGATCATGCCCACTGTCGCCTCATTTGGTTGCAACCCAAATTCTTCTCCCCATGCGGTACGCACTGCCGGAGCCACCTGTGTCACTACAATCTTATTGGGATCTGAAAGAGTCTCCCACACTTTCTCCGTGTCATTTCTCTCTCGGAGCGCTCCAACCGGACAATGCGTAACACACTGACCACAGAGCGAACAAGCTGACTCTTCAATCGTCTTATGTCCAGACACATTTACCGTTGTTCTGGAGCCTGTTCCTTCCACATCCCAGATATGCAATGACTGTACCTTATCACAAACCTGAATACAGCGCATACATTTGATACATTTGGAAGAATCCCGAATCAATGGAAACTCTTTGTTCCACGTCTGTTTCTCTAATTGCATCTTGTATGGGATTTCAAGAATGTTCAAATCATTCGCAACAGTCTGTAGCATACAGTTTCCACTTCTCGGGCAAGTGACACACTCACAATTATGCTGTGAAAGAATCAATTCTACATTCGTTTTTCTATGCCTTCTCACCTTCGGACTGTTTGTGTAGATGACCATCCCCTCTTTTGCCACATTATTACACGAAGTGATCAGTCTTTCTTTTCCTTCCAACTCCACCACACAGACACGACAGGCTGCAATCTCGTTGATTCCTTTCAGATAACATAGATGTGGAATCGGAATCCCATTCTGGGCAGCTGCCTCCATGATCGTGGTATTCTCTTTTACAGTAATCTGCTTTCCGTCTATTGTAAGATTTACCATATTTTTTCTCTGCCTCCTTTAAAGATTCCATATCCGAAATGGTCACATCGCAGACAGCGACCTGCTTCCTGCTTTGCCTCTTTTTCTGTCATGCAATTCTCACAGCCTTCCCAGTCTTTCACACGCTCGCTTGCCTCACGCTCTGTCAAATTCACTCTGCCACAAGGAGTTCTGTCATCTAAATGCGCTTCCGGAATTTCCACATCACAGGAAATCTCATGACGATATCCCAAATACTCATCAATATTGGCAGCCGCCACTTTCGCCCCCGCAATCGCTTTGATAACAGAAGCTGGTCCGCTTGCACAGTCTCCACCCGCAAATACTCCCGGCAGATTCTCTATAGAACCATTACTCTTTGTGACGATCTTTCCGCGGCTTACCGGAATTCCGGCCTCCTCAAAATGCTTCGTCTCTATATTCTGACCTACTGCAACAACTAAAACATCACAAGGAATGTACACATCTTCCTCACCGGTCGGTTTGATACTTGCGCGACCATTGTTAATTGCACTGATCATCTGCGGTGTCACATAGATCCCCTTGATGTGATGATTTTCATCCACATCTAAAGAAGCCGGTGCCTTTAATGTCTGCATCTCAATGCCCTCTGCCACTGCACCCTCAATCTCTGTCGGAAGCGCTGTCATATCGGCAGTCCTTCTTCTATATACGGCACTGACTTTCTTCGCACCAAGACGTTTTGCTGTACGAACAACATCCATTGTAACATTACCGCCTCCGATTACCGCAACTTCTTTCCCTGTCAGATCCATGATGATATTCTGACCTACATTTCTTAAAAACTGCACTGCCGAAAAGATCCCTTCTGCATCCTCTCCTTCCAAGCCCAGCTTTTTATCCGTACTTGCTCCAATGGTAATTAACACTGCATCATACTCTTTCTGAAGCTGCTGAATCGTGATATCTGTTCCGATCTTCAAACCGTATTTTACCTCAACACCTGTTTTTAAAATAGCATTCACATCTTCTTCAAGGCGTTCTTTTGGCAGACGATAGTTCGGGATTCCGTAACGAAGCATTCCTCCAAGCTTCGGCAGCATCTCATAGACGGTTGTCTGATGTCCCATAAGCTGCAGATAATATGCCGCACTTAATCCTCCCGGACCTCCGCCGAGCACTGCAATACGCTTTCCGGTGGACGGTGCACAAGCCGGTGGTTCCACCTCACCTGCAAAATCCGCCGCCACTCTTTTCAAACCACGGATGTTAATAGCATCATCCATCATATTTCTACGGCATCTCGCCTCGCATGGATGCTCACAGATAAACCCACACGTAGTCGGAAACGGATTGTCTTTACGAATCAGACGAACTGCATCCTTATATCTCCCCTCTCCGACAAGCGCTACATATCCCGGAACGTCCACATGTGCCGGACATAACGATACACACGGCACCGGCTGGCTGTATGTACAGGTACAACGCCCATTTTTTATATGCTCCACATAGTCATCACGATAACCGATCAATCCTTTATATACTGTGTGAGCCGCCTCATAGCCGATGGCACAGTCCGCCGATTCCATAATAGAAAGCGCTGTCTGCTCCATAATATCCAGTGTCTCCATTGTCGCATTTCCATCCAGCACATCCTTGATGAAACCATTCAATTGTCCAAGACCGATTCGACATGGCACACATTTTCCACAAGTCTGTGCATGACATAGTTCCAAAAATGCACGCGCCATATCAACCGGACATAATCCTGGCGGGCTCGATTCAATTCTGCGTTCCAAATCCTTATAGAGCTCTTCCATAATAATATCAGCTCGTGTAGGCGACGCAAGTTCTAATCTACTCATTGCTTTTACCATCCCTTCTTTTGTTTTACAAATACGCTCACTGTAGTGTAGTAACGTAATAGTAGCTATTATAGCATCAAGCGAGAGGCTTGTAATTATTTTTGCTAAAAGTAGTTTATTTAACAAAGTGGTGAATTTTTATCATATTGTCTCGCATTCTCTTTCACCTTTGTTTCATGGAAATTTGCATAACAATATTTACAACCACTGAAACACGTGTTGTATGTTCCCACTTCAACGCTCTCCGAACAACCGCAAGACTCTCTCTGATGTTTGTCTTTCTGTCCGCTCAGCTCACATCCTAAAAGCTTTTCAATCAGCCTTTTATCAATACAATGCCCTTTCGCAATTCCAAACTCCTGAAGATTGATTTTCTCAGCACATGTCTCAATATCCAACGAATATCTTAAAGCAATCTCTGCCATTTTCTCAGCAAGATTTCTCGTCTTCTGAGCCGTCATCTGCTGAATTGCAAGAGTTCTTGTATTTCGCATCGTTTTTTTGTAGAAATCCATAAAACTAATCACAACTTTATCCGTATATCCAGCAAGACTCGCTGCAATCTCCTCAAATGCTTTTATATGATACTCTACCGTATATCTGTCACTTAGAAATATCGGATCATATCTCCATATCACCCTCTCTTTTCCAATTTGCTCAGATAACCTTTGAAATGTCGGAATCAGTACTTCCCTCTTGTGCGGAAGATTTGGTTCCACATCTCTTCCGTACCCAGTCAGCGTAAATTGAAAATAATACATGTAGGGTTTTAGTTCTTCTAGTTTTCCTAACATATTGATTGGATTTTTGTCCAAAATACAATACAATCTATCACGTCCGGTGATAGATTGATTTTGCTTATCTGATGTGGATTCATCGGGTTACGCACATATAAAAAGCCCTCTCTTATTCTGTTTATAAACCATTCCGAATAATAATTCGGAATATCTGTTCTTCTGCTTGCACTTAATATCATGGTGATTCCTCATTTTTTCACGTTTTGCAGTTTCTATCCTATTCATCAGTCACAGCACCTTACAATCCGTTCTCCGCATTTAGCACAGAAGCCTTCACTAGATCTGTTGTTCCACCATATCGTCCGATTTTTCATCCAATTTTGAATAACTGCCGTTGGGTCATCGCTCTTATACCGGGCAATATCCGTCAATGAAATAAATTTATTTTCAAAAGGCATCTCCTTCTCTGAAAGATAATTCTTCGCAACACTCACATCACTTTTTACGATCTTACCTTCCGGTGCTGCTGCCCAAGTGGTCAGTCCCATATGTGGCTTATCTGCATCTGCCCGCTCATAAATCAACTCTGCTGCCGTATGACCATGCACTGCATAATGCATCTTGTTCTGCACCTTTGTAAAAAACTGCTTTGTTGTTTTCGCAGTTCGGTCATAATCGAGAGCTGTGGCATAGATATCTGTTATCTTTTGATAAAACCTACGCAAAGTACTCTGTCGTAAGCACAGATCCACCATTTTTCAGACGCTCATCATCCATAACCCAGCCTTTGATGGTATAGTCCTTCACAATTCCATTGGACCATTTACGAAACTGCACTGCTCGCTCATTGTTCACTTTGAATCCAACAGCAATAATCATTTGAAGATTATAATGTTTCGTATCACGAGTAACCTGACGAGAACCTTCGGTTTGAACTATCCGGAATTTCCGGATAGTTGAATCTTCCTCAAGCTCTGAATCGGAATAAATCTTCTTAATATGCTCATTGATTGTACGAACATCCACGTCATATAATGTGGCCATCATCTTCTGTGTCAACCATATATTCTCATCCTCATAGCGCATCTCAATGCTGTCCTGCTGATCACCGACAGTGGCAACATAGGTCAGATATTCTGCTGCGCTGGAACGGATGGTTATTTCATCTTTTTTCTTTTTCAATAAGATTCCCTCCTTCAACGTCTCAAAGTGACTATTCTACCTGTGCTTGAACTGCGGTCGACTCTGACAACACTCCTAGTGCCACAACCTTGACATCTAATCCACAGCCTAAACCCTAACGCTATTGTCCAAACCTATATGTATCAAAAACTTGTCTTTTACAATTTACTTTTAAAGTTATTTTTTACCATTTTTCTTCACTGTACTGTGAATATTTTTAATGCTTTCCAAGTATTCTTCTTCAACCAGCGATAAGTTCTGTACCTGATATTTCCGATATTCTTCTGTTGCTTTTTCAATTGCCTGTGATTTTGTACCATTTTGAAAAATACAATAGATTCACTACTCTTGGAATCATAATCAACACTTGTTGCATAAAGGTCAAGTACCTGTCGGTACATAACTTTTTCAGATGAGCGGATATCCTGAATACTGAACCACTATAGTATGTACCTTGAAGCCATATTTCGCTTCTATGTATTCCTTAATCATCTTGTTGGTCACGCGTTCTTTCAGCTTGTACGCAACGGCTCTCTTAGCAATATTATATTATCAAGCAGCACTTTCCCTTCTCATTGATAACACTATCTGGTTATTTTCGGGACAAAAGCATGATACTTTCAACGGTATTACCTCTTTCCCACAAAACATATTTATTATTACTTCTCTACTACACTTGTAATACAGTTTTGTATTTACATTTTCAAAATAGTACTATTCTATCCAATTCTCCAAGACCAAGAAATTCTTTCTACTGACTACAAATCATCTGTAATGTAATACCATATGTCTCTAACAGATATGCCTGTGTTCCACATAAAATCTGATGCATATCCTCTGTAATAGTTGACGCTGACACCCCAGGTTGAACAATAAAAATATCTAGTTTTGTAGGAAGAAATCTCAATTTGTTCCTTATAGTTGACAGTTTTTGCAAATCACCTTTTTCAAACCTACTAACACCATTCAACTTCATACGACGACTTTCTCTATATCTCATTCTTTCAATAACTTCACACATATTTTGTTTCCATAAAACGGACTTTTCTGCTTGTCCACATACTTCATATAAATCAGCTACTCTGCTGCCTGACTTTGGCCCATGTGAAAACTTACAATGGTAAAATTCAAAACGGATCTCATTATCCTTTTCTTTTATCGCTACAATATCTGCGATTTCTCCTGCATTATCATCATCAAATACAATTTCATAGCTATGATCACTGAGTAGTTTGTGAATTGTAAAATATTGTATGGAATCTTTCTCTTTTGTAATCCCTTGAGATTCTTTACTTATATCCACTTTATCCCATGTCCATCTAACTAATTGGTCATCTGAAAATCTGAAATTAGCACTACTTTCTAAAGTCACATAAAGATTACCCTGTAATGATGATTGATCAACAAATTTAATTTCCGGTGAATTTTCTTTAAAAAAGTCTGCTAAATTATATGACTTATTTTTTATATGCAACTTAAAATATGCACCTTTAATTTTAGAAATAAACCATCCTTCATTATTAATGACAAGTTCAAATTCTTCCCTGTAATCCTCGTTTTGCACATAAAATTTCAAATTCTCAGTATCATCTACTTCTATAAGACCAATCTCCATTTCATATATCGGTACACATGCATACGGTGTTTCTAAATATATACTTTTTTCATTGCACAAATCCAAATCATTCGGCCAATCTATCCTATAAGCATGCTTCTTTGGTCGCTCTTTAATAATTGCAGGCATTAAAACTCCTTTAAGTATATCCACAGTATGAATATTAGGATTAGTAATTTTTTCGTAATTTAAATTGCACCATTCTTTCCAAGTATCAATTGTTTCAACCAGTCTTCCCCAAATTGTTCCTTTATATGAACATCCGATACTGGTTTTACCATCTCCATTATATCCCATACCAAAAATATTAGATTTATAACAATTTCCCTTCTGAGATTCAGATATTGCCTCGACAATATCAATTCCTGTAAACATTTTATATCTTATTGGACCATCAATAGCTGAATTTAACCCTAAGTTCGCTACCATAAGACGGTTAATCCCATGTAAACATTTAAAAATATTTTCGCCTGAAATTCTTTGAACGTTGGTAAATAAAGTTTCAGCAAATTTGTTGAAAATTGCTTTATTTGTCGAATTTAGAAAAATAACTTCTTTTTCTTTGTTCCAATATGCAATATGTAAATTCCAATTCAAATTGCTAATTTCTCTATAATTTGCCCAATCAATTTTACTTTCTTTTGGTTCAATAACAATAAATATATTTTCTTCCTCGTTAATGTAATACTTACATAAATCTTCATCAAATAACTGTGTCCAATTTTCCCAATGCCATTCTTCTGCATCTGTTTTATACGCAACCATACTAAGTGCTGGCCGTAATTGTTTTATATTTATGGATTCTATCCCACTTCCTTTAAATCCATTCGCTAATTTTTGTAATGAGATTTCTTTACCAATTACTCCTTCTGACAATTCACTTAATAAGTTATTCCAATCCGAGTCTTGGGAATACAGTTCAGCCAATGCATCTTGAATATCCTCATTAGCCAAATTAGTAATAATTGTTGCATCTCCTAATCCGGCTTTACTACGTGCAAAACGCCCAATAAATTGTAGTGTAATTGGTAATGATTTGTATCTGTCATGTATTGCTGCAATTTTAAGATTTGGTATATCTATACCCTCTCCAAACATGTCAACACACACTACAATTTGCGACTTTCCTGTCTTCAAAGCCTCCATATTTAACTTCTTCTCCAATACGGTCATTTCACCAATTATGAGTACAGGATTATATTGAGCAAAATAATGCGCATAAATATTCTCAAATAACTGCTTTGCTCTTTGCACCCCCTTGGTTCGAACTAAAATAATATGATTGAAACCATTTTCCAAATCAGATTTTAATTGTTTCACTGCGGCTTGGGCAATAGCGTAATCCCCTTTTTCTTCATCATATTCAATAATAGGTTTAAAATTAATATTTTGGAAATATCC
>PPYF01243272.1_pt1 | contig 12038 bp, 17 predicted proteins | sample 1559871 | NCBI WGS metagenome assembly PPYF01 (sample SAMN08240021, study PRJNA423297) | Human gut metagenome, whole genome shotgun sequencing project. | reverse complement strand
CGATATCTCCCACAGAATGGTCGCCGTCGCCCAGCGCCTCGTATTCCTTGTAGCAGCCTTTCAGCGTTTCCATACCATACGGCGGAATTTCTCCGGCCTCAATGTAGTGCAGGCCAAGGTCGATAATTTTTGCACGCAGCAGCATCTTCACGCCGCGCTCCACGGCTTTATCCTTTTGATTTGTGTTTCGGATGCGCGCCCCCGCCCACCCGGCAAACGCCGTTACGATAGGCAGCAGGGCCGTAAACAGGTTTTGGAGGAAGTCCCACACAGCCTATACCTCCGCAACATATGCCTTGGCACTCGCAAGGCGCTTGTCCGCTTCATCCGCGCGGGCGTTCGCCTCTGCAAGCTGCTTTTCCAGCTCCGTCGTATCTGCACCTCCCTGCGCCACGCAGGCCGTGAACGCGTCGCCCGGGGAAAGCGTCACAAGCTGGCAGCGGTCGGCCAGCACGGCGGCGTAACGCTGCACCCCCGCCACGAAGATGCGCACCCAACTGTACCCGCCGGAGCTGCCCACCTCGGCCTGCACCGGGTAGCATGTTCCCTCGATCAGCTTACCGCCGTTATAGGACTTGTCCACCGCGTTCACGTCAGGCGCGGTGAACACCTCGCATTTGCCGCTTGTCACCTTCAAGAATTTCATGTTGTCGTCCTCGCTTTCTGTATCCGTATAAGTACCAACCGCGTTTCGCACGCCTGCATAACTTGCCGGGTCTATTGCCGTGCCGTAGATGTTGCGCACTTCAAAATGCGTGTGTGCACCGAAGCTGTACCCGGTGTTGCCCATCGTGCCCAGTGCTGTACCCGCCTGCACGCGCTGGCCCGCGCGCACCAGCAAGCTGCCGGCCACCAAATGGCAGTAGTAATATTTGCGGTTGTCGTTTCCGTCGATACGGACATAATAGCCCCACTGCCACGTCAGACCGCCCGCGCTTTTGGACACGACGCCCGCAAAGCCCACCGTGCCGCCCGCGACGGCGTGCACTGTTTTATCGTCATCCCCCACAATGTCAATACCATTGTGGTTCGGTCGGGCCGCCAGTCGAAAGCCGGACGTCACCCGGTTCCTGCCTTCAAAAATCATTTTTCTTTTCCCTCCGCGTTTCCCGGCCATTTCGGCCATTCTATGGTGTACGGAAATCCCGGCTGCTCCGGCACGTCCCGCAGCGCTTGTCGGTATGCGCTCCAGACTTCCTTATCTGTCGGTGCATCTTGCAATACGGCAAAATCGCATTTTGCGAGCAGTTCATTTCTTTTTTCTCTGATCTGCGTTGCAAGCGTCTTTTTTTCGTATTCCTTTGCAGTAGAAAGCCACGACGCCGTATCGTTTCGGATGCGGTCTTCGAGTTCCGCGCGGTAAGTCACAGGTATTGTGTACTCGTCCCATTAAGCCGCCACGCGGTTCTCGGTATGGATGACCTTGCATGGGTTGTACTGAAATGGGCCGGCACAGTGCACCCGCGTATTATCAGCATGGAAAATGTTGTGGAGTTTATGACCTGGGGGCCTTTGGCAGCCGCGCGCGACAAAAAGACAGGACGGGTGCTGAAAAAAGACGGCACTGTGGCGGCGCCGGGGGAGCGCGTAGCGTATCAGGAACAGCAGCTCGTGCCGGACAAGCGCCGTGCAGCATGCTGCAGCAAGCCTTGGATGCGTGCAAGGGCTGGGGCTTGGAGTTCGACGCGGTAAACGAGAGCCTACCGGAATGGCGCGAACGCTACGAAAATGACCCGCGAAAAATCGGCGCGTCGGAATACTGGGACGACCGCGCCCGGTCGATGCCGTTTGACACGGATATGACGGACTGCAACGGGCGACGAATCAAGGCGGGCGACATAGTGCGCGTCGCGGGGCAGGACGCGCTTTTTGTGGTTGGAGCGGACGTACAAGTGTGGGTAATCGAAAAAGCGCTTCGTGACCGCACCTATGAAGTGAGGGACGGCGCGGCGCTGGAAGTATTGAGAGATTCGGAGGCGGGCGGATATGTATAGAATCCCGTGCCAATTAGAGGGGGAAGAACAGGCGGCACTTTTCCGATGGGCACAGTTCCAAAGCGGGAAATACCCGGAATTGGATTTGATGTTCCACATCCCGAACGGCGGAAAGCGCGGCAAAACGGAGGCGGCGCGGTTCAAAGCGGAGGGCGTAAAAGCCGGAGTGCCGGACATATTTTTCCCAAAAGCGAAATGGATTGAAACAAAGCGCACGGACGGCGGTTTTGACAACAGGTTTTATTGCGGCCTGTTCGTGGAAATGAAACGAATCAGCGGCGGCACAGTAAGCGCAGAGCAAGACCGCTGGCTTGAAGAATTACGCCGCGCCGGGTATGCGGCGGAGGTGGCGCGGGGCTGGGAGGCCGCAGCCGCCATTATTCTGGATTACATCGAGGGGCGATATACGCCGATATACAAGACCAAAGCGGAAAAGGAGGCAAAAGCATGTTTGTAATTGCTGTACAAGCGGAAAAAGGCGGCGTTGGGAAAACGACAACTGCCGTTTCTCTGGCCTATATCCTCGCGGAGGAGCACAAGGCGCGCTTACAAAAAGCGGCGCGCGGGTGGACTTCACGCAAGGAATAGACGCACGGTGCATTACGCGGGAAAATGCGGAGGCATTGGTACGGGTGAAAACACAGATGATGCATTTTGCAATGGACAGGCCGGGAGGCATTGCAGCAGTGAAGCGCGGCCTTGAAATTTATGCGGATGCGCTTGACCGAGCCGAGAAGAAATGGCGCGGAAGGCCTCCGAAGGTTTACGTACTTACGAATTTTGAAACCAGCCACGAACAGGATATGGAGCGCATCCATGCTGTGCAATCGGTAGGGTTTGAGCCGTATGTGATGATTTATAACAAAAGCACTGCGCCGCAGATTACGCGGGATTTACAACGGTGGGCGAATAATCCAATCATCTATCACGACCGATATTATACCGAATCCGAAATGAACACCAAACTGAATGGAAAGGCCAACAGCAGCCACACGCACACCAAAGACCAGGTGGGGCTTTCCAAGGTGAATAACAACGCCATTGGCATGGGTTATGACGGGAACCTGTGGATATCATTTTCGTAAGGCGGTGCAGACATGGCGCTATATTACAACAGCAACAACGTCCCACAGTCGAACAATGTATATCACAACAGTAATGCCAGCAACAAGGTTTATCACAATAACAACCTTGTTTGGCAAAAGCAGAAAACTATCTATCCCGGCGTACCAGTTGCGAATACACAGAACCTTGGATGGACCGATTACTTCACTGTTACTAACACCGGCTCGTCCATCAAAGTGGACGCATTCGGCGGCACAGAACGCGGATATGGCCGTGTAATGCTTGGCGGGTTTAGCACGATAGGGTATGCACCATGCGGAGGCCGGGAACTTAAATGTTCTTTGCGTTATGCACTTTGTGAGGAACACGCACTCGTCACAATAGCCTCCTACAATGGCTTGTGAAATCGCCAGTCCCTCCGCCCGCTTCTCTGGCGGGTATGGTCTGTCAAAGAGTGTCGTATGCGTCCATTTGTCCATTTGCTCAAATCCCTTCTCCCCGTCTGGCCGATGGGTCAGCCTTGTTTTTATTTCCTTGTTTTTACTGTTTTGGTATCTAATTTCATTGTGAGGGTTATAATCTTCTGCCGAATCGTATAATCGTTTTTCACGCTCTCTCGCAAGGTACGTGCAGCGGCTGTCGGCGCAATTGATAAAGCGTATTCCACCAGCGCCTCCTCCGCTGCGTGCAGTGCTTCGCCCGCGCGGGCGTATTCTTCATTCAGTTCAGGAATACCCGGCAATGAATCGAATTCTTTGCACGCCATATCAAAAAGGGCTTCATCTTCGATTTTATAAAGACTGTCGGCTTCGGTTCCCTCGCTGTCCATAAGCCCACGGCCCTTTAAAAAGGATTTCTCGCGCGCCTCCATCTTCATTTCTACGCACCGCTTTGCCTGCTTTGCTTTTTCGTAGTCTCTCTGCTGTTTGTTCATTTTGGGCCTCCCATTTTTCTTTCGCATCGTTAAGTTACTCAACCTTTAAACATATTATAATTGAGTTTTAGAACTTTGTCAACCCTTTTTCATTCAAAACTGTTGCATTTCTCAACGTTGTGTGTTATCATTGGTTCAAGAAAGGATGGTGAAACAATGAATCAACGTATAAAAGAAGTTCGTCGTTCTCTCGGGTTGTCTCAAGAAGAATTCGGGCGACGCTTGGGAATTACAAAATCCGCAGTCAGCAGAATAGAAAGCAGTTCGAATGGAGCCTCGGGGCAAACAGTTAAATCGATTTGCCGTGAATTTAACATCGAATACGGTTGGCTTACTACCGGGCAAGGCGAAATGTTCGCCGAAAACGACGATCAGGTCACAAAGCTGGTTGACACCGTGCTGGCCGGAGAAAATGAATTTGCGCGGGCAATTTTTCGCGGGTTCGCTCAATTCAGCACCGAGGATTGGCAGCAGCTTCACAGCCTGATAAAAAAATTCCTCGGCGGGATGAACCCCGACGAGGTAAACACGTTGCCAGCAAGTAACGAAGAATAAAATAGTGGCCCCGTTTCAATGCAAAAGGCGGTGTCGTATGAATAAGCGCATAAAGCAGCTTCGTCTTGCCCTTGGATTGTCTCAAGGTGAATTGGGTCGTAAAATAGGTATAACTACATCGGCAATCAGTCGAATTGAAAGCGGTGAAAATTCCGCATCGACGCAAACCGTTATGTTAATTTGCCGTGAATTTAGCATCGACTACGATTGGCTCACCACCGGGCAAGGCGAAATGTTCACCAAAACCCATGGTTCAAACTTAAGTTCTTGCCCTTCTTCAAATAACAGTGTCTGCATAAATGAGCGATTAAAACAAATTCGCGAGCATTTGGGCCTTTCGCAAGAAGAATTTGGCTCAAAAATCGGAATAACCAAAAGTTCTGTTAGTTTATTGGAGCGCGAAAAAAATAATCCTTCGGAGCAAACCATAATGCTCGTTTGTCGTGAATTTAATATCGACTATGGCTGGCTTACTACCGGGCAAGGTGAAATGTTCATCGAAAACACCGAGCAAATCATAAAACTACTCGGCACTGTACCAGCAGACGCCATCGATTTTGCACGTTCCGTTTTTCGCGGATTCTCCCGGTTCAGTCCCGATGACTGGCGGCATTTTCATAACATGATGGGCAATTTTGGAGCATAAAGTCAAACAGCACAAGCTCTTTCTATCCAATAACCAATAAAACGGCAGCCACCCCAAAGGGCAAGCCGCCGTTTTCGCTCAACTGGAGCCATGTAAAATTATTGTTTGCGCATACCTGTATATTCGTTTTAGCTGTGCGAGGTTTGCAAGTTTCAAAAGCTCGTTAAGCACTTTACGATAATACTGCGCATCCAAAGCGCTCACCTCCTTGGATGCATTTTACCAGATATTTCCCGCTTTTTGGTGGTTTTGCGCCATATTTCCCGATTTCGGGAAATATACTGTGCATGTCCACCGCGCTGCACTGTTATGTGTTATAATTCTGGTTGCATTACTTGTTCGGCGCGTCAAACAGATCTGTTATTTTAGTGCCCGTTGCGCGGGCTATCGCCTCCAACTGATCCAGTCGAGGCGACACTGTGCCGTTTTCGATGTTGTTCAACGTCGTTTTCCCTATCCCGGTAAGCGCTTCTAATTCTGTCAGTGTGAGGCCCGCGCGCCTGCGGGCCTGCCATGTGAATACTTGCAAAGAAATTCCCACAATTATGAATTATATCATATTACGATTGCACACACACAATATTGCTTTCACAACACTGTATATCATAGAAAGGTGTGTTCTTGCATGGGGTTATTTTCTTTTTTTAAGAAAAAGCATTCTACATCCCCCCTCGACCGTGAACCAAACCAACAGGTGTCCTCTATTGGCTATGAGCAGTTAAAAAAGGAATACAAGCAAATTTCTTCATCTAAAACATATGCGCAGCGTGTTGATGCATGTAATAGTTTTCTCTCGCTGCTTTCTTCTTCAGATGTACGCAGTTTTAATCATATTATTGTCTCTGAAAGTAAAAAGGAAAAAGGGTATTACTATCATCCCTTTTTCGGAGTTTTTTCTACGCGCTCCCCAGTTTCCGAGCTTTCCGAAAAAATTTCACACGATGTTAAACGTCTTACTTTTTTGTCAAATAAATCTGCCGAATTTTCCGCCGAGTTGGCCTCCGTTCCGCTTGTCAATATTTCACCTTTTGACACCCCAACGCTTAAACGCGGGGCGCTTTCCGAAATGCCTGATATCCATTATTCTTCTGTTGGGAAAGCTTTTAATCGAGATAAGCTACCAGCTTTCGTCGTCATTGATACGGAAACAACCGGGCTAAAAATTCAGGGAGGGCGAATCGTCGAACTTTCCGCAATTCGTTATGAGGATTTCGTCCCAGTGGCCGCTTTCTCGTCTCTTGTGAATCCACAAAAACCAATCCCAACCGAAGCTATACGAATACATGGAATCACCGATGCCGACGTTTCTTCTGCGCCTACGCTTGCGCAGCTTTCCACCAGTTTTTTGTCTTTTGTCGGCAGTCTCCCCCTCGTCGGCTATAACCTTCCGTTCGATTTAAAGTTTTTATACTGTCGCGGGATTGATCTTGTTTCCGACCGTCGCAAGAGATTTGATGTGTTGGAAATAGCACGTAAAGTATATCGGAAAGATGGTTTAGAGACATTTTCATTGGTAGATGTGTGCGACCATGTAGGCATCTACCGTGATGATGCACACCGTTCACTTTCCGATTGCTATGCAACAGGTAAAATATTTTCCGATTGCATTGAAACACTAACCGAATAACAAAAACCGCGCCCCCTGTTGGCGCAGGGAACGCGGCCAAAGCAATAAAGGCAACGCGGCAAAGCCGTGGCACAATACCGCCCACAAGGATATTGTACCACGAAAACGCCGCGCTGCATAGTCTCTTGCACCTATTTTGGACAGCGAGGTGTTTTCTTTATGTCTTTTTCCATCTTTTCCACAGTGATTTTTACAGGCGTTCCCCGCCCTGAAATGATACGCGCCAGCTCTGCATATATCTTTACTGCATCCATTGCCGCGCCCCCTTTCTGTTGCATTCATACGCGGGCGACGGCAGCGGTATGCGGAAGGAGGCGCGCAGCATGAATGTAATTCGCGGCGTGGGCTATATCCGTGTTTCTACCGCCGAGCAGGCCACACGCGGGCTGTCCCTCGATGCGCAGGAGGCCGAAATCCGCACATATGCCAAAGCGCACGGCATAGAACTGTTTAACATTTATGTGGATGCCGGAATCACCGCGCGCAAGCGGCTGGATCGGCGCGAAGCGTTCGGCCAAATGATGAAAGATGTGGATTCCGGGCTGATTGATGAAATTATTGTCATGCGTCTGGATCGTTGGTTCCGCAACATATACGATTATCATAAAATGATGAACGAGCATCTAATCCCCCACGGCGTAAACTGGAGCGCCGTAAAGGAAGATTACGATACCAAAACAACAAACGGGCGCTTGATGATAAATCTTCGTCTCGCAATTGCGGAGCAGGAGTGCGACACGGACGGCGACCGCATCCGTGATATCCACGATAACCAGATCGCCAACGGCATATGGATTGGAGGCTGTGCACCGCCCGGCTACCGCATCGAAAACAAGCGCCTGTCAATTGATCCCGACATGCAGCCTGCAGTTTCCTATTTCTTTGAGCGCCTGCTGTCCTGCGGAAGTGTTCGCCGTGCCATGCTTGATATGAACGAGCGCCACAATCTGCACTTTGAATACGGGCAAGCAATCCGAATGGCCCGCAGTACTACATATTGCGGCGTGCGGCGCGAAAACTACAATTATTGTCCCACGTATATATCGCAGGACGAGCATGCGCAAATCATGGCAGCTCTTGAGCATAACGTGCGCGTGCGCAGCGCCGATAACGCACGCATTCATATCTTTTCCGGGCTTCTTGTTTGTGCATGCTGCGGCCGTCGTCTGGCGGCCAATACCGTTCGCAAAAAGTCCGTCACGTGGACAGCATACCGATGCCACCGCGCTTTCGGGGATCATGTTTGTGACAACCGCCATCTTGTTGACGAAAGAAAGGTCGAGGCTTGGCTGCTGGATTATCTCGAAAACGGATTGTCCGACTACATCGTTTCCGCAAGTGTGGCCGATGCACAGCCCGTTGTGGTTGACAATACAGCCGCGATCCGCGAACGGCAGGAACGTGTAAAAGAACTGTTCATCAACGGCTTTATAGACTTGCAGGAGTACAAAAAGAGAGCCACCGAATTGGAGGCTAAAATCCAAGTACCGGAAAAGCAGCCGCCGCGCAGTATGGAAAAGTTGAAAAGCCTTTTGGAACGCGGTGTGCGCGCCATCTACAACGATCTTTCGCGCGGAGAGCGTCAAGAGTTCTGGCGCTCAATTATACGGGAAATCCCCGTGAACAACGGCGCTGTATCAGGCGATCCGATTTTTTTATAATTTTCCGTTGTACTTTCTATGCGCGTGACACCAACGCCACGAAGAACACACCGCCGCCGTCGCCCCGCCTGCTGTGGACAAAATACGGCCGGAATATGAAAAAAATGCAAATTTTAACAGCAAAAAGCCTGAAAATCTGTCGTGAGAATTGTAAAAAGGCACAAGATATTGTATACTGAATGTGTTTCGTATCTTGCAGCGGAAAGGGCGTGCGCACATGTTCGGCTATGTTTTGCCCCTGACAGCAGAGCTGAAGGTGCGCGAGTGGCACGCCTACCGCGCCTATTACTGCGGCCTGTGCAAGGAGCTGAAGCGTGAATATGGCTTTTTGTCCCGTTTTCTGCTGAATTACGACCTTGTCCTGCCGGCTCTGCTGGCGGACGGTATGGCGGGCACGCAGGCGCGTATGTGCCCGGAGCGCTGCATGGCCAACCCGGTGGAAAAACGGCCGATGTGCCAAAGCACCGCGGGCCTTGCCCTGGCTGCGGACGCGCTGGTGCTGACGGTGTATTACAAGCTGGCGGACGACCTTGCGGACGAACGTTTTTTCAAGCGTCTGCCCGCTCTGGTCCTGTGGCCCTTTTTGAGCCGCATGCGCAAAAAGGCGGCGGTCCGCAGGCCCGCGCTGGACGAGACGCTGCGCGAACAGACGGCCGCCCAGCAGGCACTGGAGCGCCGCGCCAGCAAAAGCGCCGATGAAGCGGCGGACCCCACGGCCCGCATGACGGCCGCGCTGTTCCGCCTGGCCGCGCCGGGCAGCCGTGCGCTGGAGCGCATGGGCCTGTTTGTGGGGAAGATCATCTATTACCTGGACGCGGCCGAGGATTACGAAAAGGACACCCGGAACGGCGCGTACAATGTGTTTGCGCTGCAGGGCCTTTCCAAGGCGGAGGCAGTGGCCGAGGCACAGCGCCTGTGCCGCATGTGCGCGGGCGAGGCGGCTCTGGCCTACAACCTGCTGGAGCCGGGGCCCTGCAAGGCGATCCTGGACAACATCGTCTTTCTCGGCCTGCCGCAGAGCATCGCACTGGCCGGGCAAAAGCGCACGCAGCCCAGGCACGGCGCATAAAGCTGTGCGCGGAACGTGATGCATCTCCGCTCCGTGCGGCGGAAACATACAGCCTGACATCCGACAACAGAAAGGAATTCAAATGGACGCATACAAAGTTCTGGGCCTTACCGAGGGCGCGACAGAAGAAGAGATCAAAACCGCATACCGGGCTCTGGCGCAGAAGTACAACCCGGACAATTATGAGGCCGGCCCCCTGCGCGAGGAGGCCGAGGCCAAAATGACCGAACTGAACGAGGCTTTCGACGCGCTGATGGGCGCCATCCGCACCGGCACGCCCGTAAACAGCAGGCGCGCTGCAAACGCAGGCGAGCCGGAGCCGGACACAGGCGCGGCGGCCAACGGACGCTACCGAGCCATCCGCCAGATGATCAACAGCGGCGCGGTGGAGCAGGCCCTTGCGGAATTGAACGCGATCCAGGGCGGTGCCAACGACGCGGAATGGAACTTCCTTGTGGGCAGCGCATATTATTATAAGGGATGGGTAGCCGACGCGCTGCGCTATTTCCAGACGGCGTGCCGCCTTGCTCCGGGCAACCGGGAATATGAGGCCGCGCTGCGCAATTTGCAGAACAGCGCCGGCGGCGCGATGCCCGGCAACCCTTATGGGAACAACGGTATGGCGGGCGCTCAGGCCGTGGGCTGCTCCTGCTGCGACATGTGCACGGCCATGATGTGCATGGACATGTGCTGCGGCTGCGGCCGGGGAGGCTGCTGACACCATGCAGAAACGCAGCAGTGAAAGCCGTAAGATCGCGCTTTCCGGCGTGTTCGGCTCGCTGGCCGCCGTCCTGATGCTGATGGGCGGCATCCTGCCGCTGGCCACCTACGTCGCGCCCGCGCTTGCGGGCATTCTCATCGTGCCCGTGGCCATTGAATTCGGCATAAAAACAGGCTATGTTCTGTACGCCGCCATCGGCCTGCTCTCGCTCTTTGTCGTTCCCGATAAGGAAATGAGCCTGATCTTCGTCTTTTTTCTTGGCTTTTATCCCCTGCTTAAGGCCAGCATCGAGCGCATGCGCTCCCGTGCGGCCCAGTGGGCCGTCAAGCTGGCCGTGTTCAACGCATGCATCGTCGGCATGTACGGCATCATTTTATTTTTGTTTCCCATCGGCGCCGTTGTCGAGGAATTCGAGAGCATGGGGGCTTTACAACACCGGGAGGTTTGATATTCCATGCAGCTATGAAGCGCCGGGCCCTTTTGCAACAGCGGAGCGGGAAGCGCTGCTTCCCCATGGGCTTGCCCACCGCCACGAAGGGTGACGAGGATGGGAGATAACCCGTTTTCGGCAATGTGCCGAAGCGGGCGGCATCGAAAGATTCGGCGGATGCTCCCACGGCCGGGGTTCCGGGCGGCCGACACCATGCGGGCAAAACACGGCGGCAACGCCGAAACAGAGACGCATGGCACACCGGGATTTTACACATAAAATTTTGCGTCCCCGCGCGGCGGGCGGCGTTTTTTTGCGGGCGGTGCAGTACGCCGCCCGGACAGACGTTATCCGACCGCGGCAGCCTCCGGGCGCCGCCGCGGTACGCCTGTCTCTTCGGCTGTGCCGCAGCTTAAGCGGCGCGGCACAAAATACATAAATGCAAAGACGCAAAAACGCGGGCGCGCCGGCCGGGTACGCCCCGGACGTGTTGTGTCTTTCGGCAGGCCATGCGGCGCTTTTCTGCGCGGCGGCATGGCCTTGGTATTGTTTTGTGTTTTTGCGTCTTTCGCATTGTACCATTTTTCAAATGACAATGTTGGGAGATAGAATTTATGTGTGGAATTGTTGGATATATCGGCTCGCGCCAGAGCACGGACGTACTGCTGGACGGACTTTCCAAGCTGGAATACCGGGGCTATGATTCAGCCGGAGTCGCATTGTGCGTAAACGATGAGATCCGGGTCGTCAAAGCACAGGGCAGGCTGGCCGTTCTGGCAGAAAAACTGAACGGCATGCCGCCCATGGCCTCGCACTGCGGCATCGGGCACACACGCTGGGCTACGCACGGCGCCCCCAGCGACGTAAACAGCCATCCCCATTGCGCCGCGCGCGTCAGCCTGGTGCACAACGGCATCATTGAAAACTACGCCCAGCTCAAGGAGCACCTTATGAAACGAGGCTATGAATTCTGCAGCGAAACAGACACCGAGGTGCTGGTAAAGCTGCTGGACCACAACTATCACGGCGAACCGCTGGACGCCATCCTGCGGACGCTGGAGCAGGTGCGCGGCAGCTACGGGCTCGCCATCCTGTTCAAAGATTTTCCCGGGCAGATCTTCTCCGTGCGCAAGGAAAGCCCTCTGATCGTCGGTTACGGCGCCGGAGAAAACTTTCTCGCCAGCGACATTCCCGCTCTGCTGCGCTATACCCGCGATTATGCGGTGCTGGAAGAGGGCGAGATCGCTGTGCTGAGCGCGGATAAGATCGACGTATACGACGCTTTCGGCCATCCGGTGCAAAAGCAGCACCTCACGGCCGACTGGGACATCGGCGC
>PPYF01623182.1_pt1 | contig 12046 bp, 12 predicted proteins | sample 1559871 | NCBI WGS metagenome assembly PPYF01 (sample SAMN08240021, study PRJNA423297) | Human gut metagenome, whole genome shotgun sequencing project. | reverse complement strand
GCGGTTCATTCCCTTTCCCATATCGTCCCCGCATGTACACACGGCATAACGGTAACAGCAGTCCGGCAACCGGAGCTGCGACAAAAAATCAATCAAGACACGGGGTGCATACCATGAGTGTACCGGAAAAACAATACCCAGTCTGTCAGCTGTCGACAGTCCTGCGGGTATCGAGCCTTGCTTAAGGCAATCAACAATGCTGACGGCAGTATCATGCATAGCCTCTGCAAGCAATTCTGCAATCCAGCGTGAGTTTCCGGTTGCGGTAAAATAAAGTATCATCGGCAATATGTTTTGCCGACAAAGGTAGTGATTTGACTTGAATTCCTTCTATTCCAGCAGCTCTTCTATGGAATAATTTTCCCAGAACGCTTTTGTAGAATGTACCAATGAACTGCCCATATAGAGCAGGAACAATGCCGCTATGACAATCATCAGGAAACTGACGAGGGCATTGTGTTTTTCTTGCTTAAGCTCAACAGAAACCATAAGAACCTCCTTTTTTGTCAGTACAAAGATAAATGCAGGATGTTTCATTTTTCCTACGCCACTATTACAAATACCTATATTTGTGCCATAAATATACAAAAAAAGGAGCAATTTTGTGCTCCTTTTTAAATGTATTTCAGTTTTTATTATTTCAGTTCGCTAACCAGCTCTTGGGGAGTGACCATTTTCTGCTCTCCGGTCTCCATGTTTTTCAATGTCACCTTACCTTCATTCATTTCATTCTCACCCACCAGGGCCACAAACGGGATGGCTTTGGAGTTCGCATACCCCATCTGTTTCTTCATCTTGCTTGCATCGGGGAAAATCTCGGCACGGATGCCTGCCGCACGCACTTCAGTCAATACATTCATTGAGAATGCGGCCTCTTTCTCACCAAAGTTGATAAACAGTAACTGAGTACCGTTCACCGCTTCTTTCGGATAAAGGTCAAGCTGGTTCAGCACATCAAAGATACGGTCTGCACCGAACGAGATACCGACACCACTGACACCGGACATACCGAATACACCCGTCAAGTTGTCATAGCGTCCTCCACCAGTAATACTGCCGATTTGCACATCCAGCGCCTTTACTTCGAAGATGGCACCGGTATAGTAATTCAAGCCACGGGCCAATGTCAAATCCAGCTCGATTTCGTTCTTCAAGCCAAGGTTCTTTAAGGTGGAAAGGATAAATTCACTTTCCTCCACGCCCTTCAGTCCGGTCTCGCTGACAGCAAGAACTTCCTTCAGAGTTGCAAGTTTCTCTTCATTACTTCCGCTCAACAAAATGATAGGTTGCAGTTTGGCGATAGCCTCGTCACTGATGCCTTTCTCTTTCAACTCGGCATTGACATTGTCCAGACCTATCTTATCCAACTTATCAATGGCCACAGTAATATCAACAATCTTGTCAGACTCACCGATGATTTCGGCAATGCCACTCAATATCTTACGGTTGTTAATCTTGATACAAACACGGATGCCGAAGCGGGTAAATACCGTATCGACAATCTGCATCAGCTCCACCTCATTCAGCAAGGAATCACTGCCAACCACATCGGCATCGCACTGATAGAACTCACGATAGCGTCCTTTTTGCGGACGGTCGGCGCGCCACACGGGCTGTATCTGATAACGTTTGAAAGGAAAAGTTATTTCATCGCGGTGCATCACCACGTAGCGGGCAAAAGGTACTGTAAGGTCATAGCGCAAACCTTTCTCGCAAAACTTGCAGGCAAGTCTCGGAGCATTACGGCTCAACAGTTCTTCATCCGTAAGTCCGGAAAAGTAATCACCGGAATTCTGTATCTTGAACAAAAGCTTGTCGCCTTCCTCACCATACTTCCCCATCAAGGTAGAAAGCATTTCCATCGAGGGCGTTTCTATCTGCTGGAAGCCATAGAGGTGATACACCTCACGAATCGTATTGAATATATAGTTACGCTTCGCCATTTCTACGGGCGAGAAGTCACGGGTTCCTTTCGGAATACTTGGTTTTGCTGCCATAATCAGTTCAATTATTTTAAAAATCGGACGACAAAGTTACAGTATTTTATTGATTAAGAAAAGAGAATGTTTACCTTTGTATCATTACCGTCGCATAAAAACGACCAAAACAAACTTCAAACTTACACATCTATGAAAGAGAGACTGATTTTATTCTGCATGTTGTTGCTATGCGGCATCGGTGTTAGCCGGGCACAATCCGACAACGCTAAAGACTTCGACCAAAAAGAAGAAGCCATCGCACAAAAGCTGCAACAAGCCGTCAATGAGAAAAACTATAAAGAAGCCGAAAAGAACGGTAAGGCTTTGATAACTCTGTTCAAAGAACAAGACGAGAACACTCAGAAAAAGTACAGCTGGCTCATACAGTCCTATTACTACAATTTAGCCTGCTTCCAATCCTTGTTAAAGAAAAAAGGTGAAGCCATCAAAAATTTAGAACTGGCCTACGACAATGGATTTCAAGATTACAACCACATGATGAATGATACCGACTTAGACAACCTGCGCAGCGATAAACGCTTCAAGGCAGTGCTTGCCAAAGTGAAGAAAGTGGGTGACTACCTCGACATTCTTCAAAAAGCACCGGGATACACCCACAATGAGCGCCCTGATACACTCCCGCGCTTCGAATACATCAATCCCAACAACAAGTATTTAGTAGAGGTACGCCAATACTTCAAGTTGGACAGTGTGGCAGGCGCAGGCGACGAATTATCAAAAATAAAGAACATACTGACTTATATACACAATACCATAAAACATGACGGAAACCATGAAAGTCCGGCAGGCAGCAACATCATAAAATGGGCAGAAGCTTGCAAAGGCGGTGCGCGAGGTCTGCATTGCGGAGGTCTTGCCCATGTACTGAAGGATTGTTATCTGTCCATGGGATTTAAGGCACGCCACATCAGCGGATTACCCCAAAAATACATTGGCGAATGCCATTCCATTGACGTAGTTTATTCCAATACCTTGGATAAATGGATATGGGTAGACCCCACCAACAATGCCTGGGTGATGGATGAAAACGGCATCATGCTAAGCGTGCAAGAAGTGCGCGAACGTCTGCGAGACGGTCGTCCGGTAATCCTAAATGAAGAAGCCAACTGGAATAACCAGCAGAAGATTACCAAAGAATATTATTTAGACAGCTATATGGCCAAGAATCTCTATAGCATAAAAGCAGACGATGTACTGCTTTGCCCCTCAGACCCTAATGCAGAAAACTTCTTCCAAGCCAAGTACGTGGTCAATGACGATGCCTGGTTCTGGCAGTCGCCCTATCAGGAATAAAAAAACAGATGATGCATCCGGCAGAGACACATCATCTATTTAATGTAAACAGACCATCTGTTTCGGGTGAACAGATGGTCTGTTTTTTATGTCTGCATCATGTGTTTAATCTCTGCGTCCCAGGAATATCATGATATAATAAATCAGGGTAGCAAGCGAACCGAGAGCAGCCACTACATACGTATAGGCAGCCGAGCGGAGTGCATCTTCCGCTTGCGCATGATTATATGAATTCGTAATGCCGGAATTGCTAAGCCATACCAGCGCACGCTTACTTGCATTGATTTCCACCGGCAAGGTGATGAAGCTGAATAAAGTTGTCAATGCAAACAGTATAATGCCCGCCAGCAACAGTTTGTTCTGAAGATTCATCTGTACCAGCCAGCTAACGGCGGCAATACCGATAAAAATAATCCATATCATTCCTGTTCCCATAATTTTCTTTCTTTAAATTGTGAATAAATCAGTCGTTTCTTATTGTATAACAAATAGTCTGCCAAAAATAAAAGGAAACGGTGAGCAATGCCAGCGTTTCCTTTATCTTTTAGGAAGAATTAAAGATTTCTGATTTATAATTTATTTTTCAATCTCCACCTCTATCACTTTATCAATATCCGTCGGAACCTCCGGCAAGTAGAGCATCACCCCTCCTTCACACTTACGGAACTTCACTGGAAGACGGTCGGCATACCCCACTGCCTTCCTCACTTTCTTGCCTTCCAACGGCAGGAAGAGAGCCTTATCCTGCAATTCGAGAATATGCACGTATAATTTATTTTCTCTTTGTGTAGTGACTCCCCAAGGATGCGGAGCAATGCAGCCGCCACGGGTTCCGTAGATGGTTTCACCGTATACCTTCATCCATTCCCCTACTTCTGCCAGACGCTCCAATGCAACAGCAGGCAGCTCACCGTCCGGCTGAGGACCGATATTCATCAGCAGATTGGCATCTTTACCCGCAGCCTTCACCAGGTAATGTATCAGCGTTTTGGTGGATTTATAATCCTGGTCCGTAATCTTATATCCCCACATTCCATTCATCGTCTCGCAGGTTTCAAGGGGCAAGGCGCTGATATCCTGCCCGGAAAGACCGGCACGGTTCTCTCCCGGCAGGTCGCGCTCGAATATCTGGATGTCCTCGCCGGCAAACGGTGCTTGATGATGGTTGTTCCCAACCAAGCAAGCCGGTTGCAGGCGGTGTATCATGGCATATTGCCCGGGCAGTTGCCAGTCAAAATCCGGATTCTGGTCCTGGTCCCACCAGCCATCAAACCAAATGGCACCTATTTTTCCATAATTGGTGAGCAGCTCGGTCAGCTGGTTGTTCATGAATTTATAGTAGCTGTTCCAGTCGCCCTTCGGATTCGGTCGTCCCGTTCCACGTCCGGTGCGTCCCCACGGAGCATCTTCGCGATACCAGTCGATGTGCGAATAGTAGAGATGCAGACGAATACCTTGCTTGTGGCACTCGTCCGCCAATTCTTTCAGAATATCCCGCTTAAAAGGGGTAGCATCCACAATATTGTAATCGGAAAAGCGTGTGTGGAACATAGAAAAGCCATCGTGATGCCGGGATGTAAAGCAGATATACTTTGCCCCGGACGCCTTAATGGCTGACACCCATCTGGCAGCATCGAATTTGGCAGGATAGAAACCTCCCGCCAGTTTGGCATACTCCTTATAATTAAGGTTCTTGTTCGTCATGGTCCATTCTCCGGTAGCCAGCATACTGTATATCCCCCAATGCAGGAAGATACCGAAGCGATTGTCCCGAAACTCCTGACGGGATTTCAGGTTCTCCTCCGTCGGCTGGTAAGTCTGCGACTGTGCGGAGCACACAAGAAGAAACAACAGTAAAAAAGACAAAAGACGTGTTTTCATGGCAATAAATAAAAAAGGCACGGATTATCCGGACACCCACGGTTCTTCAGATGAAGCCGCGAAATCCGTGTAATCCGTGTCTAAGGTTATCTGTTTGTTTTATTATTCCTCTGTATACCGTTCGATGGTCTGCTCACGGTCCGGTCCCAGAGAAACAATCTTGATGGGCACACCAAGCTGTTCTTCCAGGAATGACAAGTATGCATTGAATTCTTCCGGGAACTCATCTTCACTCTGCATCTTGGTCATATCCGTCTGCCAACCGGGTAGCTCTACATAAACCGGTTCAATAGTCTCGTTGATATCGAACGGGAAGTAATCAATCTCTTCCCCATCCATCTTGTAAGCTACACAAGCCTTAATGGTTTCAAAAGAATCGAGCACATCGCTCTTCATCATAATCAGTTTGGTAACCCCGTCTACCATAATGGCATATTTCAATGCCACCAGGTCAATCCAGCCACAACGGCGCTTACGTCCTGTCACAGAACCGAACTCATGACCCAGCGTGCAAATCTGGTCACCGGTCTTGTCGAAGAGTTCCGTCGGGAACGGACCGGCACCTACGCGCGTACAATAGGCTTTGAAAATCCCATATACCTCACCAATCTTGTTGGGAGCAATGCCCAGACCGGTACAAGCACCTGCACAAACCGTATTGGAAGACGTTACAAACGGATAAGAACCGAAATCAATGTCCAGCATTGTCCCCTGTGCACCTTCGCACAATACAGACTTGCCGGCAGCCAGCAGATTGTTCATCTCGTGTTCGCTATCCACCAACTGGAACTGTTTCAAGTATTCGATACCTTCGAACCATGCCTTCCCTGGAATATTCCAGACGGAATGGAACGGAGCACATACTTCTGCCCTTCAAACTCGAGTGTATGTCCGGCATTCGGTCCGCCCTGGAAACGAGCTACGACATCGTATCTCGGAGTTAACACATCAACGACTTTGCCTTTGCCTTCGTCGCCCCATTGTAATCCTAATAATACGTCTACTTTCATTTTTCTTTTTTATGGTTATTGTTCTTTTTCTTCCGTTTATTGGCCCGGTCACACTTGCTGCACAACCCATACATATATAAGGAATAGTGCGTAAGATTAAAACGGCTCAGTTTGGTATTCTCAATGGCATGTTGCAACTCCTCGTTCTGAAACTCGGTCACCTTTCCGCACTGGGTGCATATCTGGTGATGGTGCGTATCGCGATTATAAGATTTTTCGTATTGGGAAGAGTTGCCGAACTGATGCTTGATGACCAGACGAGCATTTATAAGCAAAATGATGGTATTGTAAAGCGTTGCACGGCTGACGCGGAAGTTCTCCTGGTCGGCCATCAGTGAATAGAGCGTGTCGATATCAAAATGACCGTCTATGGAGTAAATGGTGTCAAGTATAGCATAACGTTCGGGAGTCTTCCGATGCCCGTTCGCATTCAGATATTCAGTGAATATCTGCCTAACTGTATCTTTCACATTCTGACTTTCCATTTGACGGCGCAGTTTTACAGCCAACAAAGTTAATCCTTTTTTGTGGAAAGCAAACGAGAAAGAGATAAAAATTGCGATAAGGGAAATATTCCCTTACCGCATCAGTCTCTATAACCATAGAACTTATCTAACAAACCTCCTCTTTTACAAGATTGTATAGTAATTGTTCTACATCAGAAGAAGAATTGTCCATACCCTCCACCCTGCGGCAAACTTGAAAAGAATTTTCCTCATTTTGCTGCATAAAGCGGCGGATGGCAGTCATGGCTGCATTGCGTACATGGTAGGAGCCCGACAAAAAAGCCGTTATTGCCTGGTCGAGGAACTCATTTTCAACCCGTTCGTTCATATCCCCTTTCTTCATCAATAGACGGGCTATGGTGAGGAAGCCGCAAACCTGCGTGTATTCGTCCTCGCTTGCAATCCAATGGAAGGACTTGGCAGGCGCATAAGGAAGATGTTGGAATAAATTCATGGTGGTAAGTTCTGCAATCTCGATATTACGGATATCTTCCACCCAGATATCGGCTATCTCGGGCAGGAAACTCTCTACCGGCTGTAAAAGTCCCGCCAATATTTTGCACTCTCTGATATCTTCTTTCCACAAAGCTTGAGCCAGAGAGTGGTCCTTCTCGTAACCGGCAGCAATACCCTTGATACGGGGCAACTCCACGCCAAAGTTCAGCTTATATACCAGCCCTTTCTCACGCATACTTTGGGACACAACCCCGTTCATTGAGAGACGGAGCTGTGTCTTTATATCTTTCAGCCGCTGATGCAGCTGCTCTTTAGTATCTATCATAGTTCATCATTTATTGACAGAAGGCAATGTAGAATAGTCTTTGCTATAACGCAACATCTGTTCCGCATAACCTTCATCATAAGTCACTGTCACATCTGTTATAGTACCGTCGGCATCCGTCACCGCTTCATACTTGGGATTGACGAACCCCTTATACGGCGCAAGATTCAGCTTCTTGTAGCGTTCCAGCACTTCGGCATGCAAAGCGGGATCGACTTTCACGGCATAGGCTTCCACCAAATCATGGGCGCCGGCATAGTCACCGGTAGACTTGATACGCTGTATCTCGGCAAGCAACCGGCCAAACAAGTCACGCACTTTCTCATAATCGTTTATCACGACGTACGTCTTCCCATCCTTCTTTACCAATTCCACAACCTTTTCTGCCGCACCTTTCTCGTACACCCAGCGGGCTATGAGCTGACGGTTGCGCATATGGGCTTCTTCTACATTGTTACCCGGCTCGATACGTACAAGCTGTGTCATCAAACCATTCATCAGATAGGTGTAGTATTGAGCCTTATAAGCATCCGCACTTGGAGTAAGCCCCAGTTCCACCAGCTTCGGGTCGGCCACGTAGTAGAGTCCGAACAAGTCGGCGCGCGCCTCTTCGATAGTAGAACCATATGCCTTCAACGCATCCGGGTCCACACCCGGGAGCAATTTACCGGAACCATGTCCCAAACATTCATGCAGGTCAGTATGCAGTTCATCTGTCACATCTGCGTACTTATCAATCAGTTGAAGCTCTGCATCACTGTACACAAACTCCTCATTGAACCCGTTGCCATGAGCTGCCTTGTTATAAGCATCTGTAATGTTACCGATTGTAACGGATTTCGAACCATGATGGCTACGTATCCAGTTGGCATTGGGCAGGTTGATGCCGATAGCAGTTGCAGGATACAAGTCACCGGCCAGAATAGCCGCCGTGATTACCTTGGCAGACACCCCTTTCACTTTCTCCTTCTTGAATTGTCCGTCTACCGGCGAATGGTCCTCAAACCACTGTGCATTGCCGCTTATCAACTCTGTACGCTGGGTAGCTTCCAAATCTTTAAAATTCACCAGAGATTCCCAGCTTGCCTTCATGCCGAGCGGGTCACCATAACTTTCGGTAAAACCGTTCACAAAGTCAATGCGTGAGTTCAAATCCTTCACCCACAAAATGGCATATTCATCGAATGTCTTCAAATCGCCGGTTTCATAGAATTCCATCAGTTTGGCTATCACCGCCTTCTGCTCGGGAGTCTCGGCAACTCCTTCTGCCTTCTTCAGCCAGTAGACAATCTTTTCAAGTGCCTGTCCATACAAGCCACCCACTTTCCATACTTTCTCCTGAATCTTGCCATCCTCTTTCACCAAACGGCTGTTCAAACCATAGGAAACGGGAGTTTCATCCTGCGGATTCTTCAAGGCATTATAGAAATCTTCGGCCTCCTGCTGCGTCACGCCATCGTAATAATTGCATGCGGAAGTCAAAACCAAATCTTCACCGGCAGCTTGGTTCACCCGTTTGGGCATCACCGTGGGGTCAAAAATAACGGGGAACACTTCCTCGCACAGTTGTTCCACAGTCTGTCCTTCGGCAAGCGGCAACGTAGCTGCATCCACACTCTGTACAGCCTGCCTGAAAAATTCGGGAGTAAATCCCGGAACGAACTTTTCGCTGCCATAGTGATGATGAATGCCGTTGGAGAACCATACCCGCTTGAGGTACACTTCCATAGCCTTGAAATCAGGAGTGTTCTTATCTCCCTTATAGCCGGTATAGACAGCTTCCAGCATCCGGCGAATCGTCAGGTTGTACTTGCCATTCTGGTCGAAAAGAATGTCTCTGCCCTGCAAAGCCGCTTCCGTCAAATAATAAACCAATTCTTTTTGTTTGAGGGACAAATCCTCAAAACCTGGTACGCGGTAACGTAAAATCTGTAAATCTGCAAATTGTTCCACTGTATAGTCAAATTTTTCTGCCTCAGCAGTTGTTTTCGGATTTCCGCCACAAGCCGTCAATAGAGAAAGGGCAGTCACCATAGAAATTAGTTGTTTCTTCATGTGTCGGGAGTATATAGATTGGTATTAAAAAAGAAGAAAAGGAAGTATCCCGAAACAACTGTTCCGGAATATTTCCTTTTTATTCATTCAGTCATACAGAATTATTTCTTCTTAGCTTCTTTTTCTGCGTGTCTTTTACGATATCCATTAGGAGTCTCACCTACATTTTTATAGAAAGCAGCATAAAAAGACTGACGGTTTGCAAAGCCGACCATCGTACTGATCTCCTCTACATTCTTGTCAGCATATCTTTTGTCTGTCAACAAATGCTGCGCTTCTTTTACTCTATATTCATTCAGCAGGCAAGAATAGTTCATGCCGAAGCGTGAATTCACCACTGCAGACAAATAGCGAGTATTGGTCTGCAATTCTTTCGCCAAATCCTTAGCGGAATAATCAGCATCTCTGTACTTCTTTTGTACAACAACGATATTCAATATCTTGTCATACAACTCATCTGCCAATTCCGGCCTTATCAAAGAACGGTAGGCAGCATCCTTTTCTTTCTTTTCGCGCAAGTTGTAAGGACGTTTCTTCGTTCCTTTTTCCTGGGCATTGTTTTCTAAATCACTCATTGAATTAACTGGTTAGGGTTGTTTAAAATCGGAAAAGCCAAAGGGTTAGCCCCTTAGACTTTACAAAAGTCAGACATTTTTTTTTAATACACAACTTTTCCCGTATATATTTTTGATAAATAAACAACGAAAAAGGTTGAAAAGTAGGTCAATTCAGCCATTAATAAGAAACTTTAACTTTTTGCAGAAACTCATATGATACAAAATCTTGATGACTTTCCATTTGTAGTATATGCAATAATTAGTGTACCTTTGCCGGAAGAAATACATACTGCCAGATTATGCTACAAACGCTCAAGACATATTTCGGTTACGACAGTTTCCGCCCCTTACAAGAAGACATCATACGCCATCTGATGGACCGTAAAGACGCATTGGTACTGATGCCTACGGGAGGTGGAAAGTCCATCTGCTACCAACTTCCCGCCCTATTGAGTGAAGGCACGGCGGTAGTGGTTTCTCCGCTCATTTCCTTGATGAAGGACCAAGTGGAAACGCTCTGTGCAAACGGTATCGCGGCCGGTGCACTGAACAGCAATAATGATGAAACAGAGAATGCTTCCCTACGACGTGCATGCATGGAAGGCAAGCTGAAACTGCTATATATTTCTCCTGAAAAATTATTGGCGGAAGCCAACTATCTGTTAAGGGATATACATATTTCCCTTTTCGCCATTGATGAAGCTCACTGCATCTCACAATGGGGACACGATTTCCGGTATGCGCCACCATTGCCTTTGGAATGGGAATTGACAAAAGCAATGTGCGCTGGGTAATTCATTACAATTTGCCCAAAAGCATTGAAAGTTTCTATCAAGAAATAGGACGTGCCGGACGAGACGGAATGCCCAGTGACACCCTTTTGTTCTATTCACTGGCCGACCTCATTCTGCTCACTAAATTCGCAACAGACAGCGGGCAACAAAGCATCAACCTGGAAAAGCTGCAACGTATGCAGCAATATGCGGAAGCAGATATCTGCCGCCGTCGCATTCTGTTAAGTTATTTCGGTGAAAATACGACCTGCGACTGTGGAAACTGTGATGTATGCAAAAATCCCCCCGAACGTTTCGATGGTACAATAATCGTACAAAAGGCACTTAGTGCAATCGCGCGTTCCGAGCAACAGATAGGAACCGGTATTTTAGTGGACATCCTCCGAGGAAACATGAGTTCTGAAGTTACAGAAAGAGGATACCATCGACTCAAGACCTTTGGAGCCGGGCGCGAAGTCCCCCCCAGAGATTGGCATGACTACCTGCTGCAAATGTTACAGCTCGGTTATTTCGAAATAGCCTACAATGAAAACAACCACCTGAAAATCACTCAAAGCGGAACAGATGTCTTACTGTCCGACAAAGTGCTCCACCTACTCAGCGCCTCCCGCCCCACTACCATAGAAGAATTTGGTAATATCAGCGGTATAGGTGAATATAAAAAGAAGAAATACGGAAAAGAGTTTGTGGATCTGATACGGAAATATAGTTGAATATTATTTACACTGCAACAGCAACTCCCTGAGGTCACCTTGCGGTACGCCAAGCGAAATGGCTTTTTCGAAGTCACGTTTTGCCAACTCCTTTTTCTTTTGGGAAAGATAAATTTGTCCCCGTATCAAGTAGGCTTCCGTCTGTGAAGGATCCAGCTTAATAGCTTCTTCCAAGTCCATCATGGCCAGGTCCACATGTTTCATATCCTGCTCCACACCCGCACGTGCCACGTAAAGCACGGCATATTGCTGGGTAGTCAGCCGGGTAGATTCTCCTCCTTTTTCTGCAATCATGGCATTCAATATCGAAAGCGCCGCTTCGTATTTGCCCTCCTTCTGCTCCAGCGTAGCCAACCCCAGACGGCCATTGTAGCTCCGGGGGGCAAGTTTCAGCAGACGTTCATAATCAGACTTTGCAAAATTATAGTTGCGCTGCCGCATATAGATATAGGCACG
>PPYF01388181.1_pt1 | contig 12046 bp, 10 predicted proteins | sample 1559871 | NCBI WGS metagenome assembly PPYF01 (sample SAMN08240021, study PRJNA423297) | Human gut metagenome, whole genome shotgun sequencing project. | reverse complement strand
TCAATTCAGTAAACTGCTGACGGTGACCGTTCAGTTTTCTGTAACCTTTTCTTCTCTTCTTGTGGAATACCAATACTTTATCACCTTTTACCAAGTGAGAAACTACTTCGCATACCACTTTTGCACCTTCTACGGTAGGAGCACCTACTGTAACAGTACCGTTGTTGTCTACCAACAAAACTTTGTCAAATTCAACAGTTGCACCGTTTTCAGCATTCTGAATGTGGTGAACAAACAGTTTTTTGCCTTCTTCAGCTTTGAACTGCTGACCGTTAATTTCTACAATTACGTACATTTTAAATATATATTAAACGGGTTTCTTCCGCAAGGTGAACCGTTCTCATTCGGTTGCTTTTCTACCTCCACGGATTAAAATCGGGTGCAAAGGTACAGGTTTTTGTTCATATAACCAATAGTTTAGCAAGAAATTATCTGATTTTTTTAGAGTTCAGACAAGCTTTTCATTATTTCTACGTGCGGATAAGCCGAAAGTTCTTCTCGGGTTGTAGCCCCATGTAGCACTCCGGCAAAGTCAACTTGTGCCGATTGAGCTGTTTCAGCATCTACAATACTGTCTCCTATATATAATACTTCTTCCTTGTTGCATCCTAATTCTTTTATTGTAAGCAAAACTCCTTCGGGAGAAGGTTTAGGCTCTTTTACATCTTCTCCTCCTACGATGATATCGAGAAAGTTTGATGGTAGTTTCTTGCTTAGTAACTCCATGATACGATAGCGGTATTTGGTGGAAATAATTCCTATTTTGGCTCCACGTGTTTTTAAGCGGGTGAGCACTTCTTCTGTTTCCGGAAAAAGAAAGGTGTTGACTGTCATATGTACGTCAGCCTCTTTTACGTATTCCTTTTTATATGCTTCCAGTGTATCGGCATCTGTTATTCCTGTCAGGATAGAAAATGATTCCTGTAGAGTCTTTCCGATAGTTCGTTTAATTTCATCATCTGTTATTCCAGTATGCTGATGACGTTCCAATACATTGCGGAAGCACATTACGATACCTCGGGAAGAGTCTGCAAGTGTATAGTCGAAGTCGAATAAATAAACCTTGTATAATTTCATCTTATTGTTTATAAAAAGTTAGCCAGAACTTTCTTTAAAAGTCGCTTTATGTTCTTCTGAAAAGCTTTTAAGGAAAATTCTGGCTAAAGAGATTAATATCCTTTATTCCATTGGCTGGTAGTTCTTTGCTAATCCTCCTTCACTGGTTTCTTTATAAAGTGAAGGCAGGTCATGACCGGTTTGTTTCATAACCTCTACTACCTTATCGAACGATACGCGGTGATGTCCGTCTGTAAATGCTGAATAAATATTAGCGTCAAGAGCGCGGGCGGCTGCATAAGCATTGCGTTCGATACAAGGAATCTGTACCAGTCCACATACAGGGTCGCACGTCATTCCCAGGTGATGTTCCAATCCCATCTCTGCTGCATATTCAATTTGTGCCGGACTTCCTCCGAATAATTGGCTGGCTGCTGCTGAAGCCATGGAGCAAGCTACTCCAACTTCGGCCTGACATCCAGCTTCGGCTCCTGAAATGGAAGCATTGTATTTTACGATATTTCCTACCAATCCGGCTGTTGCCAGTGCACGCAGGATGCGAGCATCGCTAAAGTCACGGCTTTTTTGCAAATGATATAATACAGCTGGCACTACTCCACATGCTCCACAGGTAGGTGCAGTTACGATTTTTCCTCCCGAAGCATTTTCTTCGCTGACAGCAAGGGCATAAGCAAAAACTAATCCTCTTGAACGGAGAGAATCTTTAAATCCCTTAGCGCGGATATAATATGAAGAGGCTTTTCGACGCAAGTTAAGAGGACCGGGAAGAACTCCTTCGGCATCCAGACCTCGCTGGATAGCTTCTTTCATTGTTTCCCACACTTCAGCAAGGAATTTCCATATTTCGGGACCTTCACATTGTTCTACATATTCCCAATAGCTTCTGCCCGTGTGTTCACACCAATAAAGTATTTGGTTCATGGTATTCATATTGTATACTTCAGGCGTGGCATTTTTGTCATGTCCTTCTTCGGCAAGAGCTCCTCCACCTACACTGAATACCGTCCACTCTTCAGTTTGTTTCTTGTTGCTATCGAACGATTTGAAAGTCATTCCGTTAGGATGGAAAGGAAAGAAAATATGAGGTTTCCATAAAATCTCTACAGGAGCGTGAGGCTGAAGAACGTCTAAGATAGCGACGTCGGTCATATGCCCTTTACCGGTAGCAGCAAGGCTTCCGTATAGGGTAACCTGAAAAGATGTTGCCTCCGGATGGCGGGCAAGGAACTGTTCGGCTGCTTTTCTAGGTCCCATTGTATGGCTACTTGAGGGACCTGTACCAATGCGATATAATTCTTTTATTGATTTCATAATACAAAGATATGATTTTTTTATTTTAAATCAACTACCGTAATGCCTGCTCCTCCAAATTGTACATGTTCATCTTGAAAATGCTTGACTCCGGGTACGGTAGCAAGATATTGGCGGATAAGTGTACGCAAGATGCCTGTTCCAGTTCCGTGAAGGATACGTACTCGGCTAACTCCAACCAATATGGCGTCGTCGATAAAATAAGTTACGGCTTGTATAGCTTCGTCGCCCCTCATTCCTCGTACATCGATATCTTGCTTGAAGTTGAGCTTCTTTTCATACATACGTTCTTGTGTTTCACTGCTTACGAAAGTTGCTTTTGTTGTATTTAAGCTTTGTTTGGGAGCTTCGGCACGTTCCAGACGTTCAGCTTTTACGTTTGTTTTCATCAGTCCGAACATGACTACAGCGTTCTTTCCGTTCAGTTCCATAACCTGTCCGACACTGGTCTGTCCTTTAATACGTACATAGTCGCCTGCTTGAATAGGAACAACTTTAGGGACAGGTTGAGCTGCTGGCTGATTAGCCTGCTTATTCTTCTTATCTTTCTTTCGTTCCTGCTTCTCACGCAATTTCTCCATCTTGCGTGCTATCTTTTCTTCTAAAGCTGCTTTGTCTGCGGCTTCTACCTGCTGGCGGAAATCAGTCAATTCCTGACGTGCCATGCGAGTACGTTCTTTTTCAGCCTGAGCTTCCTTTATGGTACGGATAGTGTTTTCTATCTTTGCATTCGATTCTTCCAACAAGTGTTCGGCGTCTTCCTTTGCTTTTTTCAGAATCTCCTTACGACTTTTTTCCAGTTCTTCCAGTTCTCTTTCGTAGCGTGCAATGGTGTCTTCCATTACTTTTTCTCGCTTGCGGATATTCTGGCGTTTAGTTTCCCAGTATCGTTTGTCACGTACGATATCTTGCAGATACTTGTCGCTTTGTATATATTCGCTTCCCACAATTTCAGAAGCATCTGCTATGACTTCTTCCGGAAGTCCGATTTTACGTGCTATTTCTACGGCAAAAGAACTTCCCGGATTACCAATCTGTAACTGAAACAGGGCACGCATCTCGTGACGATCGTACAACATGGCTCCGTTTACCACTCCTTCATGATCTTCTGCAAAATGTTTCAGGTTCTGATAGTGAGTTGTAATGACTCCAAACGTCTTTTTAGCATTAAAGCGTTTCAGTACAGCTTCTGCTATGGCTCCTCCGATTTGTGGCTCTGTTCCTCCTCCAAATTCATCGATCAATATCAGACTCTTTTCATTGCAATACTTCATCATATTCTTCATATTTGTCAAATGTGAAGAATAAGTACTCAAATCATCCTCGATGCTCTGTTCGTCACCGATATCGATGAATATACTATGAAAAATACCCGCATGACTCCGCTCATTCATTGATACAAGCATACCACATTGAAGCATGTATTGCAACAAGCCGACAGTTTTCAAACATACAGACTTACCTCCGGCATTAGGACCCGAAATTAATAGAATCCGTTGCTCCGTTGTCAATACAATGTCGAGTGGTACAACTTTCTTATTATGTTTGGCAAGTGACATTTGAAGAAGCGGATGTACAGCTTCGAACCAATCTATGGCCTGTTTGCTTTCGAAAGAAGGTTTTACGCCTTTGATGTCGATTCCAAAAAGAGCTTTAGAACGGATAAAATCTATTTTAGCTAAAAACTCATACGATTGTAGAATCGCAGGAACTTGTGGGCGTACAGTTGCCGAAAACTCGGTAAGTATACGGATGATTTCACGTCGCTCTTCTCCCTCCAGTTCACGGATACGGTTGTTGGCTTCTACAACTTCAGCTGGTTCGATGAAGACTGTTTTTCCGGTAGCCGATTCATCATGAACGATTCCTCGTATTTTTCTTTTCATACCCGGAGCAACTGGAATGACAAGTCGTCCATCGCGCATCGTAGGAGTTACATCTTTATCGACGTAACCTTCCGATTGAGCCATTCGTAAAATATTATTCAAACTCCGTGATATACTTCCCGTCGTAGATGCCAGTTCACGTCGGATACGCAGTAATTCTGGAGATGCATTATCTTTTATTTTTCCGAATTTATCGAGAATGTTGTTTATGCGTGTAATGAGTTGGGGGAAAACCATGATATCTCCCGCAAGCTCATATAAAGCAGGATATGGAGAGTGGACTTCATCATCGTCAGCCAACTCATCATCCGTTTGTTGCAGGAAACGTACGATATCACGTATTGTTTCCAATGAACGACGTAGGTCGAACAATTCTTGTTCATCCATATACATGCCTTCTACACGGATACGTTTGAGTGATGGGCGTACATCAAAAAAATACTGACTGGGAAAATCATCTTCTTCTTGAATGATACGTACAAATTCCGTCACTTGCTCTAACCGGCGGTTTATTTCATCGTAGCTATCAGAAAAATCCATTGACTCAACTCTTTCTTCTCCCAATGTGCTAAGACATTTGGTCTTTAAAAGTTGACGAATCTGATCAAATCCGAGCAGAGTGGTCGATTGCGGCGGTCTTGAAAACCGTTGTACCGCGAGGTACCCGGGGTTCGAATCCCTGTCTCTCCGCTAGGTTGATTGAATATAGTCCCGTAGAATTTATTCTATGGGACTTTTTTTATGATAATCAATCTAAATTTTTAGAAAAAGTCGTAATTTCCTTTGGGGGTAAATCGTGTATTTAGTTTTCTATATGATCGGTTGCTCGTTTAATTGAATCTGAAAAAATCAGAAATGTTTTTTTGAATAGCAGAATTAATCTTCTAGGGTATAGTGCGTTTTTATTGCTTGTGATCCTTTGTTGCATTTTGTTGAGTTCGAAAACTCAGTACGGTTTGACATCATGAAAATGGGTTGTCCGATATTTGTCCGGCCTATAAACGGACAAAAGCTGCAACTTTTTGAGTTACAGCTTTTTATCTCGGCACGGGAAGAGAGGCTCGAACTCCCGACACTCGGTTTTGGAGACCGATGCTCTACCAACTGAGCTATTCCCGTGTTTGCGGTTGCAAAGGTACGATAAATTTCTATATTTGCAAATCCTTTCCTATAAAAAATAGTACCCTTTTTCTTATATTAATTCTAAGTCTTTGAATATGAGTTGATAGGTTTCTGCTTTTTTTTCTATTTTTAGTGGATAAGCCCGACTGGATGAAGGCATTCTGTATAGATAAAGTGTACGGTCGTTGTATTCAAAGGAGGATTTTCCTCCAATAGGAGGTTCTGATACATGTATTTGTTGGCGTAATGTATCTGTTGCCTTCTGACCTGTGGTAACGATTGCCCGACATTTAGGGAGTTGTTTTAGCAACAAATCGATGTCTGTAGGTTCAATTATCTCTAGAAACTTGTCTGATGCATTATCCTGTAACCGTCGTACGGCAGAAGCTGTATCGTATAGGGCTATCCCTTTTTCGTTGAGGAATTCTATGATTCGTTCTTTGTCGAATGATTTTTTGTCCGGATGCAGAAAATGATCTTTATCAGAAAAAAAGATTATTCCGATGATTCTCCACATATCATTTTGCAGGTTGGGGTAGAAGAAATCCATACTCCATCGTTTCTTCTGAGGAGGAAAGCTTCCCAGCATCAATAATACCGCGTTACCGGGAAGGAAAGGTTCCAATGGATGAGTTTCTATTGGCGGAATAATCTTTTCTGCGTTCATATCTGAATCTGTCAATCAGGCTTTAGGTTTAGGTTCTTTTTTAGCCAGCAATACAATGTTGTATACATATTCGGTCATCCAGCTTTCTGAATAGCCTAAAGTGTGCTGGTAAATGCGGATATTATGACAAGTTTTACGTACTCCATCATCTTTCCAGTCTGTCTTAGTCATAATGTCATGGATAGCTTTTTCTGTCATGCCACGCAACATTTTCTTAAACACTCCCGGCATACGGAATTTCCATTGCATCAGGTTGCCTATTACCATCATCAGATCCTGGCTGAAACCTTGGAACATGAAGAGGTAATTCTTGATATCATTTGCATTTTTACAGTTCTTCTTGATAGAATTGTCAATTTCTTTAAAGAATACGTCATTCAATCCATAGATATCACTTAGCATCTTTTTACATTTTGAACGTTCAGCGATTCCCAGTTTATTGTTTTGGGTAGGAATTTTAAGAGTACGCTTGAATACAGCCATGTCAGGCAGAAAATTGATGTTGCTGATACCTAGCTGCGCAGCCATTACCGACTGATAATATACACGTATAAGTGTCATAAAATCTTCCATTCCTCCTACGCGTACAATTTCGTCGGTTTCTGAAGTTTGTTTTTTTCCGAATATTTTAGAAAATATGCTCATAATGATATAATTTGTTTATTTAGGTGCAAAGATAGAAAATCTTTTTGTTCATTCTTTTCATTCACCGTCTTTAAGGCGAAAATAAAATGTATGTTCCTCGAAATATTGTTCTACCAGTCCGAAGCGGATGAAGTCGGCCAGCAAGCGGCTTATTTGTTTGCGGTTCATACGTGTAAGTTTGCTGCATTGTCCCAGCGTCAGAGCCCCCTGCTGTTTTAAGATAGTCAGGACTTGCTGTTCCCGCTGAGCATAGGTTATGATTACTTTCTTTTCTTCGCGGTCGTGCTTCCATATATTCAGATGTATAGGGTTGGCCAATATATTTTCGTCTTTGATGCGTACGTAGGCCCATGGATGATTATTTTCGTCTAATGCATATATGGGTTTTTGTGTACTTTCGTTTATTTGTACCTCCAATACATCTTTCCCTTCTATGTGATAGATATGTGTTTCCAGTTCTATTTCCGGCCGGCAGTATAATGTGGCTGCGGCCTCTACCATATAGATTTCCTCTTCCGAGCGGACACCGGCTATTTTCCCATTATCTTTTACTCCAACCAGCAGTCTTCCTCCTTCTGTATTGGCGAATGCAGACAGGCTTTTGGCAATTTTTCTTGCGTCGGATATGGCAAATTTAAAATCCTGATGTATATGTTCTCCTTCAGATATGAGTTTTTGTATGTATAATGTATTTGAATTTGTTTTCATAACGGCGCAAATAAATAAAAACGGCTGTTCTCCCGCATGAAAGTACGCTATCTTTTGCGAAAAACAGCCGTTGTCTTTAGGCTTCTGTACTTATTTAGTCACAGTGCTTATGGGTCATAATATCTAATACAAGCTTGTCGGTTTCGTTCATTCCTTCCGAACCTATTTTGGTAAGATTGCGTATACTCTGATTTACGTTTTCTTCGATGATACCTTCTACGGCAGTTACACATTTCTGTTCCATCGCCATGATGGCAGACATAACAGCAGTCGAAACTCCACTTGTCAACTTCAGTGCGCAACTTGGTTTGGCTCCATCGCAGATCATGCCGGTAAGTGTGGCGATCATGTTTTGTACTGCATACATTACCTGCTGATATCCTCCACCCATAAGGTAGGTGATACCGCAGCTACTTCCTGTTGCGGCAACAACACAACCACACAAGGCTGATAAACGTCCCAAGCTTTGTTTGATGTAGATAGCTGTCAAGTGGCTGAGTATAAGGGCACGTGTCAATTCCTCTTCCGAATTATGATTGTCTTCAGCATAAACAACGACAGGCAATGTGGCGGCAATACCTTGGTTACCGCTACCAGAATTACTCATTACCGGTATCATGGCTCCTGCCATACGGGCATCACAGGCAGCAGAAGTATACGATAATATGTGGGTAAATGTATTATTTCCCATGATATTTCTTTCTGTCTGACTGTTTCTTAACATTCTGCCCAGTTCATGTCCATATTTCCCTTGGAAAGAACGTTCGGCTGCATTTTTGTTCAGACGTCTGGCCTCTAGAATAAATTCAATTTCTTCAAGAGGAGCTGTTGTTGCGAAATCGAAGACCTTACGTAAGGTCAGTTCAACGTGAGCAGCCTGAGCTTCGGCTGAGGCTGGTGTTCTATTGTCGAGAAGAACATCCTGATTGCGGCTTATGTAAACAAAATTAGTATGTCCGCCGCTAATGATAGCCGTTGCCGAATCATTGCCATGAGTACAAACTGCCTCTATATAAAGTTTTTCTTCAATATTTTCCTTTAAGGCAATGTCGATGCATTGTGATTCTATCATCTTTTTTCCTGCTTCAACAGCTTCGGGGTTACTGTCTTTCAATACTTCCAGTTGGTATTCAGATTTTCCAATCAAAGCCCCTAAAGCTACAGCTATGGGAAGACCGATCATATCCGTTCCCGGAATACCTACTCCCATGGCATTTTTCAGGATATTGGCACTTAAAAATACTTTTATGTTTTCAGGATGACAGCCTAAAGTTTCTGTAGCTTTTGCAACACATAAGGCTACGGCAATAGGTTCTGTACAACCAATCGCCGGGACTACTTCTCTTTTTATAAGAGCTATAATTTGCTCTCTTTCAGGTTTTGCGATAATACTTTCCATTCGGTTACGTATTTAAACTGATGAAAATTCCTATTGTTTCAAATCAATGAATGTACGGCAGAGTGGTCGATTGCGGCGGTCTTGAAAACCGTTGTACTGCGAGGTACCCGGGGTTCGAATCCCTGTCTCTCCGCTAGGCTGATAAAGTTAAGTCCTGTAAAACTAAGGTTTTACGGGACTTTTTTTATGTCAATTTATAGATCTGAAGTCTAAACTAAATATATTGTGGTATTTATTTGTTTAAGATTTATTCTTGCAGAAACAGATACTTTCTTTTTTCTATGTGTAATAAACTGTAATGATATCGTTACAGGTTTTGTTTGAAGCAGACTGTAGATTTAGGATTATTCTATCTTTGAGTTTTGTGTTTTTTATATTCCGTTTAAAAAAGTTTCTACTTTTGTGTAGTTTTTGTGATACTCCAGGCGTCTAATGGTCAAAAAATAAATTCATACGATATGGAAATATTGGATACTGCATTTGCGCAAATGGTGAAAGAGCATAAAAGTACCATTTATACAGTGTGTTTTATGTTCTCGAAAGATTCCGATGAAGTGAGTGATCTCTTTCAGGAAGTACTTATCAATCTTTGGAAAGGATATGATTCTTTTAAGAATCTCAGTAACATCAATACCTGGATTTGGAAAGTGAGTTTTAATACATGTATTTCATGTGAGCGGAAAAAGAAAAGGCGGCCCGCTGTTCCTCTGACCATGGATATCAACCTTTTTGAGGATAAGGATGAAAATTCCCGACAGATTCGTTTGCTCTACGACCGTATCCACCGGTTGAGTCCCTTCGATCGTGCTATCGTTTTATTATGGCTGGAAAATATGAGTTACGAAGAAATTGGAGCTATTGTCGGAATTTCCACCAAGAACGTATCTGTACGTTTGTATCGTATTAAGGAAGAATTGAAAAAAATGTCGAACCATTAAAATGTACTGTCATGGAAAATTATGCAGATAGATGTGAGTTAGACGAGATGAAGCAACAGATTCAGTTGCTGAAGGATAAGCTGGCTAAAGAAATCATTGTTAGTGAAAAGTTAATTAGACATTCTACCCAAGATAAGGTGTCCTATATCAACCGGAAGAAGAAGTTCATGTATTTTTTAATAGTCTTTGCACTTGTTTATTGTAATGTATTTTTCTTGCTGATGGGATATTCATGGATTTTTTGTGCTGTTACTTCTGTCTTTTTAATTATTGCCGGATGTTACCAGCGATATAGTCATAAGGGAGTAGGTATAGATTGCATATCAAAAGGTAATTTGCTGGATATCAGTAAGGCATTGCTTCGCATGAACCAACTGAATTTAAGATGGCTTTATTTCGGCATTCCGTTTGCTTTATGCTGGATTGTTTGGTTTATGTTTGAAAGTTATCCGAAAGTAGGAGGTGAAATGATATGTTACGGAGGAAGTGTTGGTTTTGTTTTGGGAGCTGCCGGAGGTATTTTACACTGTATTCGTGTTCGTCATAAAGCCAAAGAAGCTATTCATGATATTGAAGAATATACTAAGGATAATTGAGTAACTGCTTATCTTGATTATTTTTTCGGATTACTGAATGTTGTTTTCCCCAGTTGGATTGTGTTCCGGCTGGGGAAAATTTTTACTTTCACCTTTTCTTGCCTAGTCCCATATGTAATTGAATGCCCACAGAAACGCTGAGATCGTTTGACCATGAACGGGATTTTACGGTTTCTGTTACAGATGGCAGATCGGGTTCTGTTACGGTATAGATTGTATTACAGGACTGTAACGGACAGCGATAGCTGACGTCTAGAATTATACTGCACAGATTGGAAGTACGGTATCCTGCTGATATTCCGGGATTGAGGAATGTGGATGAACGGCTTATTTCAAGTTTATATGTTGTATCTTTAATGGTTTGAGTTTTTTTAGAGCCTCCGGCACTCATGCGTCCTATACCGATTCTTGGCATCAACTGCCATCTTCCTATTTCTTCCATGTAGCCGATACCTATACTGGCAGAAGGTTTTATTCTGCTTAATCCGGGAAACAATTTATCGCCTATGGTTTGAGCGATGTTGCTCCATACATCATCTGTTTGAATTTTGAAGAAGCTTAATCCTATATCCAGATAGGCGTTCCAGTGGCGTGCAAATCCGACAGCTATCCGCCAGTCGAACTGGGTAGCAACATCTGCGCGTGATCCAAAATATCCAATATGTTCACTTCCTCCGGTATTGAAATTAGGACCTATTGAAAACGACATGATAAATGGGGAGCGAGAGGATAGGGAGGAAGCTTTGTCTTGTGCAGCTACCGGTAATGTGCCGATGATGAAAAGAATAATCACTGCAAGCTTGTGTTTCTTCATAAGCTTAGGTAAAGGTTATTATAAATAAAAAAACTTTGGTTTTCTCTGGTTTCCTGAATTCTATAATTACAAATATAATTATATGTTGGGTATTTTTATTTATTCTCCCGCTGATATTTTATGCAGATACAAGAAACAGAAGTAAAGTAGTTTTATATGATTAATTCAATGTCTAAATTAAAGTATATGATGGGATAAGAAGGAATGAGCAAAGAGTCTAAAAATAAAAAGATGCAGATCTTTTATTAAAAAGAACAGCATCTTTTGTCTGATTTATCTTGATGTTTTTTTTAAAATTGTACAAAAAATCCCTCGCCTTTTCCGTTAAGTTTTTTCAACTAATACGAATAGGCGAGGGAAACTTTAAAACTTATTGATTCTCAAATGAATACTTTCTGGAAAATTATTTATTTGGTGTGTCCCAGACTTTGGTTTCGCTGCATTGAATATCTGTCCATTGGTTGCCACATTTCAGTTTGAAATCACCTTTTTCCAGACGCCATTTACCGTCGTAACCAACAAATGCCAGATCACTGCCTTTCAGTTGCATGGTTACGGTTTTGGTTTCACCCGGATTGAGTTCGATTTTTTCGAAATTACGCAAACGGATGTTGTCGGGAGTGCTGCTTGCTACCAAATCTTTTGAATAAAGCAGTACACTTTCTTTTCCGGCTACCTTTCCGGTATTGGTAACATCGACGCTGACTGTCAGTACGTCATCGGCTGTAAAAGAAGTCTTGTCGACTTTCAGATTTGAGTAGCTGTAAGTTGTGTAACTCAGACCGAATCCGAACTCCCATTGTAGTACATCCATTACCGAGTCGTAGTTGTAATTTCCGCCCATCTGTCCCATGTTTTCGCAAGGCTTATAGTCGTAGTTTGC
>PPYF01305941.1_pt1 | contig 12049 bp, 9 predicted proteins | sample 1559871 | NCBI WGS metagenome assembly PPYF01 (sample SAMN08240021, study PRJNA423297) | Human gut metagenome, whole genome shotgun sequencing project. | reverse complement strand
GTATGTAAGATTATTGATTACGGCAAATATCGTTATGAAATGGCACGCAAGGAAAAAGAGGCCAAGAAGAAGCAGAAAACGATGGAAGTTAAGGAAGTTCGCCTCTCTCCAAATATTGATGTCAATGATTTGAACACCAAAGCAAATCATGCAAGAAAGTTCTTAGGAAAAGGAGATAAAGTAAAAGTTACACTTCGTTTCCGCGGAAGAGAGATGACACATATCAATTACAGTAAGCAGATCCTGGACAGTTTCTTTGAAAAGGTAGAGGATATTGCGGTTGTGGATAAGCCACCGAAGATGGAAGGCAGATCCATGGTAATGTTTTTGTCAAAGAAGCGCTAATAAAGTGTGTTATTTGCAGAAGTTTCTGTGAAACATTCTTTAATAAATAAACAAATGTTAAGGAGGATTTTATCATGCCAAAAATGAAAACAAAGCGTGCAGCAGCAAAGCGTTTTAAAACAACTGGAACAGGTAAATTGATGAAGATGAAAGCAAACAAGAGCCACATCTTGAACAAGAAGTCTACTAAGAGAAAGAGAACTCTTCGTAAGGCTGTTGAGGTTGATGCAACAAACGCAAAGATGATGAAGCGCATGCTTCCATATTCAAAATAATAGAAGGAGGAACGTAATAATGGCACGTATTAAAGGCGGATTAAACGCAAAGAAGAAGCATAATAGAGTATTAAAGCTGGCAAAGGGATACAGAGGAGCAAGATCTAAACAGTACCGTGTTGCAAAGCAGTCTGTCATGAGAGCACTTACCTCTTCCTTCGCAGGCAGAAAGCAGAGAAAGAGACAGTTCAGAAGACTTTGGATTGCACGTATCAATGCAGCAGCTAGAATGAATGGTTTATCTTACAGCCGTTTTATGTATGGTTTGAAATTGGCTGAGATTGATATCAACCGTAAGATGTTGTCTGAGATGGCAATCAGTGATCCGGAAGGATTTGCTAGCTTAGTAGAGACAGCAAAGGCTAAGTTGGGATAATTTTTAGAATATAATATCTCAAACTATATCTTATACGAAATGGAAACGGACATTCCAAACAGGAATGTCCGTTTTGTGCTGTTATCTGTCAGAATATTCCATGAAATATAACAATCATATCAATATAATATAAGATAAAATGTAACTAAAAATGCCATAGAATTTTATACAATTGTATACGCGATTATCGTAATCGTAGTTCTGGCGATGCGGTATATACCATAGCTGTTATACGGTATAAAAGGTATGGCTGATGCAAAGACCAGACGAAGAGTATGTCATGCGTTGTCCGAATAGGACGATATGCTGTGAACTCTTTGTTCGAAAAGGAGAAAGGGAAAGTATGAGAGATTATAAGAAAGCGGTTTTGGGAATGACGCTTGCACTTAGTATGGTGGTCACCGGTTCCTCTTTGGATGGAATTACGGCAAGTGCTGCAGCTAAGTCAAGCAAAAAAGCAACGGTTAAATTGTCTTCCGGCAAGCTGATATTGAAAGCTGGAGCCAAAAAGACATTAAAACTCAAGAAAAAGAATGTAAAGAAGATCAAGTCTATGAAATGGACTTCATCCAAGAAATCAGTCGCTGCTGTCAGCAAAAAGGGAAAGATCACAGCTAAAAAGGCAGGCAAAGCAGTGATCCGCTGCAAGGTAAAATACATTGCAAAAGCTTCTAAGAAAGCGAAAACAAAGACATTGAAGTGTCGGGTTGTTGTTAAAAAAAATACGAAGGCTGCACCGGTGGTTACAAAAGCGCCGCAGAAAACTCCTATAGTAACACCGACCACAGTGCCAACGGTTGCACCGACCACAGTTCCAACGGCTGCACCGACCTTAAGTCCGACATCGACGCCGGTTCCAACACTGGCACCAACACTGGCACCAACAGAGACACCGGATGATCCGGCAGTAACACCGGCACAGACCTATGCGACTTCATACAAGGGCATGACAGCGAATAATCCGCTTCTTGCCAATAGCTTTGCCTGTGACCCGACAGCCATCGAGTACAATGGCAGAGTATATGTGTATATGTCCAATGATACACAGGAGCATTACGGTCAGGGCGATGACGGAGAGAACGGATATGGTTATATCACCAGTATGCATGTGATCTCTTCTGCGGATATGGTTAACTGGACAGATCACGGAACCTTTAGTCTGGCAGGTGGGACGGCAGATGGACTGGAAGATTATTCCAATTGCTGTTGGGCACCATGTGCTACTTATAAAAAGGTAAATGGCAAAGATAAATTCTTTATTTACTATACAAACGGTGGTTATCAGATCAACGTTGCATCGGCAGATTCACCGACCGGCCCATTTTATGATGAGAGAAAGTCCAGTTTGTTAGGACCTTGGACAGATAATGAGTCGACGGGAGATGCTTTAGATCCAGCTGTATTTACCGATGACGATGGAAGCTCCTATCTCGTATGGGGCGGTGACTGCGCTCGTGCGGAGGGAAGCAAGAAATACCCACGTATTCGCAAATTGGCAGATAACATGATCTCTTTTGATGGAGAGGAAAAAGCGATCGAGGCACCATATTTCTTTGAAGATAGTGGTATTAATAAAATCGGTGACAAATATGTATATTCTTACTGTACCGATTGGGGCACCAGAACCGGTCAGTACAAGGATCTGGACATTTGCTCTATCGCATACATGGTTGCAGACTCACCGATGGGACCATACAAATATGTAGGAGAAGTGCTTCCAAACTGCGGCTCCGTGTTCAAAAAAGCGGATGGCTCTGACGATCTCGCTAATAACCACCACAGCATCGTACAATTTAAGGGTGAGTATTACATGTTCTACCATACGATGGTACTTCGTACTTCGATGGGAATCCATTTTGGAGGACGAAGTACACATGTTAATAAGCTGAATGTTAAGGCAGATGGAACCTTTGATATTGTACAGCAGGATCTTGATGGCGTACCACAGCTTGCTGATTTTGATCCATATCAGACGGTTTCCGGTCTTACTTCTTCGAATAATGCCGGAATGGGCGCAATTGAGACAAATGTAATATATCACAAGAATGGTAAAGTTAATTATGTAAATTCGATCGATGGTGCTAAGATGCATACGATCAAAGACCGTGCAAAATATAAATATAGCTGGTTAAGCATCAAGGGTGCTGATCTGGGCGATAACGGTCCAAAAACGTTTCAGGCGAAGCTGAAAGGCTACGGACTGGGTAGTGTCAATTTGAAAGTGTGTGCAGATGCGCTGGATGGCACGGAGATCGTGAATACCACCGTAAACTTTGATGAGTACGGTGATGCCAAGATCGAAGTGCCGGCTGCAGCAGTGCAGGGCAAGCATGATCTGTATATTGAATTTGATGGATCTGTATTGGACTTCGAATCCTGGCAGTTTACAAAATAGGTAATTCGTATTTTTCATTCCATAAAGAAAGACAGTGGTTTCTACGTAACGTGGGGATCGCTGTCTTTTTGTATGGTCTGAATAGAAAATTACTTTGTGGCAATACGACGCTCGGCGATGTGATGCATTGCAAAACGCGGGTTATATTCGTTATATGATATGAAATTGTAAAAATTGCATAATAAATTTCTTATTACAAAATAAAAATTGTGCATTTTCACTTGATTCTATGGACGAGTTGGGGTATAATATAACCATTAAACAGCAAAGGAGTGGTAACTATGCAGTATATTATCAGCGGAAAGAATATCGATGTTACAGAAGGACTCAAGGAAGCCATCTATGAGAAGATTGGCAAATTAGAGCGTTATTTTACTCCGGAAACCGAAGTTCATGTGACGTTAAGTGTTGAGAAGGAGAGACAAAAGATCGAGATTACGATTCCAATGAAAGGAAATATTGTACGTGCCGAGCAGGTAAGCAATGATATGTATGTATCCATTGATCTTGTAGAGGAGATCATTGAGAGACAGCTTCGCAAATACAAAAATAAATTGGTAGATCAGCAACAGACGGCAGCTAGTCTTAGTAAAGCGTTTGTTGAGGAAGAGATCCACGATGATGATGAGATCAAGATCATCCGTTCTAAGAGATTTGCAATGAAGCCGATGGATCCGGAAGAAGCATGTATTCAGATGGATCTGTTAGGACATAATTTCTATGTATTCCGTAACGCAGAGACAGATGAAGTCAATGTTGTTTATAAGCGTAAAGGTAACACTTTCGGATTGATCGAGCCGGAATTTTAGAAAGATTATAGGTAAGGTATAAGATCCTTAGGGATTAGGTTAAGAGAAAGATAAGCGTGAGAAGACTATTTTGAGAGCAATCGATAAGTAGTCTTCTCTTTTTTTTTGAGAACGAGAAATTGCTGTTGGCACCCCTTGCGTTTGAAAGGGGATAATGATATACTTTAGATTGGTTTGTTATAAATTTTAGATTAGGAGATAATTATGAGTGTATTTACTAAGATTTTTGGTACTCACAGTGAGCGTGAGGTAAAGCGAATCATTCCGATTGTTGATAAAATTGAAGCATTAGCACCGGAATTTGAGAAGCTCACAGACGAGCAACTACAGGCTAAGACGCCTGAATTTAAGGAGCGCTTGGCGAACGGTGAGACATTGGACGATATCCTGCCGGAAGCGTATGCTACTGTCCGCGAGGCAGCTACTCGTGTATTGGATATGCGTCATTATAGAGTACAGTTGATCGGTGGCGTTATTTTACATCAGGGACGTATCACAGAGATGCGTACCGGTGAAGGTAAGACGTTGGTATCTACATTGCCGGCATATTTGAATGCGTTAGAGGGCAAAGGTGTCCATATCGTTACCGTCAATGATTACTTGGCAAAGCGTGATGCTGAGTGGATGGGTAAAGTACATGAATTTTTGGGACTCACGGTTGGTGTTATCTTAAATAATATGGATAATGATGAGCGCCGTGAGGCATATAACTGTGACATTACGTATGCAACCAATAATGAACTTGGATTTGATTATCTGCGTGATAACATGGTTGTATACAAGGAGCAGCTTGTACAGAGAAGTCTTCATTATGCGATCATCGATGAGGTGGATTCGGTATTGATCGATGAGGCGAGAACACCACTTATCATTTCCGGTCAAAGTGGCAAGTCCACTAAATTGTATGAGATGTGTGATATTTTCGTAAGACAGTTGACCAAAGGTACTGCAAAAGAACTTTCCAAGATGGATATTCTCATGAATGAGGAACAGCAGGAAACCGGAGATTATGTTGTCGATGAAAAGGATAAAAATGCAAATCTGACAGAAGAAGGTGTGCGCAAGGCAGAGCGTTTCTTCCAGGTAGAGAACCTTGCAGATCCGGACAACTTGGAATTGCAGCATAATATCAACTTAGCGCTTCGTGCACATTCTTTGATGCATCGCGACAAAGATTATGTGGTAAAAGACGATGAGGTTTTGATCGTTGATGAGTTTACGGGACGTATCATGCCGGGACGCCGTTTTTCGGATGGTCTGCACCAGGCGATCGAGGCGAAAGAGCATGTTAAGGTCAAGAGAGAGAGTAAAACACTGGCAACGATCACGTTCCAGAACTTCTTTAATAAATACGAGAAGAAATCCGGTATGACCGGTACTGCGTTGACTGAGGAAAAAGAGTTCCGTGAGATTTACGAGATGGACGTTGTTGAAGTCCCTACCAACAAGCCGATTGCGCGTATTGACTATAATGATGCAGTATATAAGACCAAAGAGGACAAGTTCAATGCCGTTGTTGCTGACATTGTAGAGGCTCACAAGAAGGGGCAGCCTGTTTTGGTCGGTACGATCACAATTGATACTTCTGAGTATCTGAGTGCTAAACTTCAGAAAGCAGGCATTCCGCATAAAGTCTTGAATGCGAAGTTCCATGAGTTGGAGGCAGAGATTATTGCGGATGCCGGACAGAAGGGTGCCGTTACGATCGCAACGAATATGGCCGGTCGTGGTACCGATATTAAGCTTGGCGATGGGGTTACGGAACTTGGTGGTCTGAAGATCATCGGTACGGAGCGACATGAGTCCCGTCGTATTGATAACCAGTTGCGCGGTCGTGCCGGACGTCAGGGAGATCCTGGTGAATCCAGATTCTACATTTCTTTGGAAGATGATCTGATGCGTCTTTTCGGCTCAGAGCGAATCATGGGACTGTTTGATGCTATGCCGGACGGAGAGCAGGTAGAGCACAAGATGCTTTCCAGTGCGATCGAAAATGCACAGAAGAAGATTGAGGGTAACAACTTTGGTATTCGTAAGAATTTGCTGGAGTTTGACCGTGTTAATAATGAGCAGCGTGAAGTGATCTATAAAGAGCGTCGTCGTGTTCTGGATGGAGAGAGTATGCGTGATACGATCTACAAGATGATCACCGATGAAGTGGAAAATTGCGTAAATTCAGTCATTCCGGAGGATGGCAGTGCAGAAGACTGGGATGTACAGGAGTTAAATAATGTCTTGCTTCCGATCATACCGTTGAAGAGAATTCAGCTTGACGACGAGATGTTAAAACATGGTACCAGAGAGGATCTGGCACAGAAACTCAAAGAGGAAGCCGTTAAGGTATATGAGGCAAAAGAGGCAGAATTCCCTGATCCGGATCAGATCCGTGAGGTTGAGCGAATTATTCTGTTGAGAGTTATTGATAACAAGTGGATGGATCATATCGATGATATGGATCAGCTTCGTGAAGGTATCGGATTACAGGCATATGGACAGAGAGATCCGGTTGTGGAATACAAATTCGCCGGATTTGATATGTTCAATGCAATGATTGATTCGATCACAGAGGAGACTGTAAAAGCGCTCACACATATCAAGATCGAGCAGAAAGTAGAGCGTGAGCAGGTTGCTAAGGTTACCGGAACGAATAAGGATGAGTCTCAGCCGGCACAGCCAAAGCGCCGTACAACCAAGAAGGTACAGCCAAATGACCCGTGCCCATGCGGTTCCGGACGTAAGTACAAACAGTGCTGCGGACGCCGTGCATAATAAGTATTATAGTGCCTTCCGGTTCACGGATCGTGAGCCGGAAGGATATAATTGATAAAATATAGAAAGAGGTGAGTTGGTATGGTAGAGTTTGACAGAGTCAAAATGACGCTTGCAAACTATGAACAGCCACTGCTTGAAATGGGGAATTCACTTTGACCTCGCTAATAAACGAGATCGAGTGGAAGAACTGGACAAGACAATGGAAGATCCGGAATTTTGGGATGACCCGGAACATTCTGCCAAGATCGTGCAGGAGTCCAAAAAGCTGAAATCCGTGATAGAACGCTATGAGTCATTGGAGAGTGCCCGCGATGATATTTTGATGTTGATCGAGATCGCGGAGGAAGAAAATGATGCCAGCGTGTTGGAGGAAGTAGAAGATTCACTGCAGCAATTTGAGCAGGAATACGAATCCCTGCGTATTGAAACACTTTTAAGTGGAGAATACGACAAAGACAATGCAATATTAACGCTTCATGCCGGTGCCGGTGGAACAGAAAGCTGCGACTGGGCAAGTATGTTGTGCCGTATGTATCAGCGCTTTGCAGAAAAACATGGATTTGAAGTTGAAATGCTGGATTTTCTGGATGGTGATGAAGCGGGTTATAAATCAGTTACGCTGCAGATCAATGGCGCAAATGCGTATGGTTATCTGAAATCAGAGCATGGAGTGCACCGTTTGGTGAGAATCTCACCGTTTAATGCAGCCGGCAAACGGCAGACATCCTTTGTATCCTGTGATGTCATGCCGGATATCGAAGAAGATCTTGATGTTGAGATCGCAGATGATGATATTCGTATCGATACATATCGTTCCAGTGGAGCGGGTGGTCAGCATATCAATAAGACTTCTTCTGCAATTAGAATTACCCATTTCCCGACAGGGATCGTGGTACAGTGCCAAAATGAACGTTCACAGCATATGAATAAGGATAAGGCAATGCAGATGCTCAAGGCAAAGCTGTATATTTTAAAACAGCAGGAGCAGTTGGAAAAGGCGAGCGGTATCCGAGGCGAATCCAAAGAGATTGGCTGGGGAAGCCAGATCCGTTCCTATGTGCTGCAGCCGTATACCATGGTCAAAGATCATCGTACCGGTGCTGAGATCGGTAATGTGCAAGACGTTTTGGATGGCAATCTGGATCCGTTTATCAATGCATATTTAGCATGGATCACAAAGTAAATGAGCAGTGTGCTCTATGCTCCTTTTTGTAAGGGGGCATCTGACATAAATAAAAATACATTGGCAGAGAAATGGAGGAAACTATGATTAACGTAAGTGTGTTAGGCTACGGAACAGTCGGATCCGGTGTTTTTGATATTATTCGCGAGAACAATGCGATGATCGCAAAACGCATCGGGGATGAGATCTGTACAAAATATGTGCTGGACTTGAGAGATTTTCCGGGAGATCCGGTAGAGGAAGTGCTGGTACATGATTTTGAAGTGATCAAAAATGATCCGGAGGTTCATGTGGTTGTAGAAACGATGGGAGGATTACACCCTGCCTATGAGTTTGTAAAGGCTAGTTTGGAGGCCGGGAAGAGTGTTTGCACATCCAACAAAGCGTTGGTGGCTGATTTTGGACCGGAGCTTATTCAGATAGCAAAAGACCACAATGTAAGTTTCTTGTTTGAGGCCAGTGTTGGTGGTGGTATTCCGATTATCCGCCCACTGCAGAGTTCTTTGAATCCGGATGAGATATTGGAGATTTCCGGTATCTTAAACGGTACAACGAACTTTATTTTGACAGAGATGACCAATAAGGGAGCTGATTTTGACACAGTGCTCAAAGAGGCGCAGCAGCTTGGTTATGCAGAGACAGATCCGACTGCAGATGTGGAAGGATATGATGCCTGCCGCAAGATCGCAATCTTAACTTCTCTTGCTTATGGCAAGACACTGGATTTTAACGATGTTTATACAGAGGGAATTACCAAAATCACAGACCGTGATATCGTATATGCCGGTAAGATCGGGGCCAAAGTAAAAATTTTTGGTTCCAGCAAGAAAGATGGAGATCGCATCAGCGCAAAAGTTGCACCGGTGCTGATCTATCCGGAGAACCCATTATATAGCGTAGACGATGTATTTAACGCTATTTTAGTAAAAGGAAATATGGTTGGAGATGTCATGTTCTATGGACAGGGCGCCGGCAAGCTGGCAACAGCCAGTGCGGTCGTTTCCGATGTTATGGAAGTCGCTAAAAACATAGGAAAATGCGTTGAGGTACAGTGGAGTGCCGAGAAGATCGCTTTAGAGCCTTTTGAGGAGAGCAAGAGCAGCTTCTTCGTGCGTTTGCGTGGAGATAAGTCACAGAATGCAGCTAAGGTCAAAGAAGCGTTTGGCGATGTGACAGAGATTGATGCCGGATATGCGGACGAATATGCATTTATCACGGGAGAGATCACAGAGGGAGCTTATGCATCAGCAGCAGATTCACTCGGCAATGTGATCAATAAGATCCGTGTTCCGGAGACGAAATAATAAGCCGCTCAGTAATATGAGCAGAAAAGAGGATAGATATGTTAATTGTTAAGAAATTTGGTGGTACTTCCGTTGCCAACAAAGAGCGGATCTTTAATGTGGCGAAGCGTTGTATTGAAGATTACAAAAAAGGAAATCAGGTAGTAGTCGTTCTTTCTGCAATGGGCAAACAGACAGATGTTTTGTTGGATATGGCAAAGGATATTAATCCGAAGGCGTCCCGCAGAGAGTTGGATATGCTTCTTACAACAGGTGAGCAGACATCCGTTGCACTTATGGCAATGGCAATGGACTCTCTCGGTGTTCCGGCAGTTTCCATGAATGCTTTTCAGGTGCAGATGCATACGACAGAAGTGTATGGTAATGCTCGTCTGAAGAGAATTGATACGGAGCGTATCCGTAATGAGTTGGATAATCGTCGTATCGTAGTAATTACAGGATTCCAGGGAATCAATAAGTTTGATGATTACACAACACTCGGAAGAGGTGGTTCCGATACGACAGCAGTAGCATTGGCAGCTGCATTACATGCAGACGCCTGCGAGATTTATACAGATGTAGATGGTGTCTTTACTGCAGATCCACGCGTCGTACCAAATGCTCGTAAATTAGACGAGATCACGTACGATGAGATGTTGGAATTAGCCAGTCTTGGTGCCGGTGTATTGCACAATCGTTCTGTTGAGATGGCTAAAAAATACGGCGTACAGTTGGTAGTACGTTCTAGTTTGAATACAAGTGAAGGAACTGTAGTAAAGGAGGAAAGTAAAATGGAGAAAATGTTAGTAAGTGGTGTAGCCACAGATAAAAATGTAGCACAGATTTCAGTAGTTGGATTAGAGAATAAGCCGGGCGTAGCATTTAAGCTGTTCCAGCATTTAGCAAATCACAATATCAATGTAGATATGATCTTACAGTCTGTAGAGCATGGCGGAACACAGGACATCAGCTTTACGGTAACCAGAGATCAGGCAGACACGGCAATGGAGACATTGGAAAGACATGCTAACACAAGTCTGAAATGCGAGAAGACAACAGTGAACACTAACGTTGCCAAAGTATCTATCGTCGGTGCCGGAATGATGTCTAATGCAGGTGTTGCAGCTAAGATGTTTGAAGCATTGTATGATGCAGGAGTAAACATTTTGCAGATTTCTACTTCCGAGATCCGCGTCAGCGTTCTCGTAGAAGAGAAGTACGTCAATGAGGCTGCGCAGGCAGTTCATGATGCATTTGCATTGTCTCGTTAATTGACGGAGAACATCAAATATTGTCAGCGCGGAAAATTTAAGAGTTCAAGGTAAAGAAGGGCAGCCGCGTATCGAGTGGCTGCCTATTTTACTCTTGATGCATAGGCAAAGTGCGTATAGAAAGGAATGTAGGATACTATGGATATTGTAAAGAAAATAGCAGCAGAGTTAGAAATTCGTCCGCAGCAGGTAGAGGCGGTCATAAAACTGATCGACGAGGGCAATACGATCCCGTTTATTGCCAGATACCGTAAAGAAGCGCATGGTTCGTTGAATGATGAACAACTCCGTAATCTGAGTGAGCGTTTAACTTATTTGCGTACACTGGAAGAAAAAAAGGAACAGGTTCTTGCAACGATCGAAGAACAAGGGAAATTGACCGATGAATTGAAGGCACAGATCCTTGCAGCAGAGACACAGGTGCTCGTGGAGGACTTGTATCGTCCGTATCGTCCAAAACGACGTACAAGAGCGATCATCGCCAAGGAAAAGGGATTAGAGCCATTAGCGCAGATCATTTTGGCACAAGAAGTGACAGAGCCGTTAGAAACGATCGCCGAGCAGTATGTATCTGAGGAAAAAGAAGTGAAAGATGTTGCAGATGCGATTGCAGGAGCGAGAGATATTATTGCCGAGCAGATTTCTGATAATGCAGATTATCGTAAATATATCCGTGATATAACACGGGAAGAAGGTATCCTTACCTCAACTGCCAAGGATGAAAAGGCGCAGTCTGTTTATGAGTGTATTATGAATATCAGGAGCCGGTTAAAAAGATTGCCGGTCATCGTGTTCTCGCGTTAAATCGTGGTGAAAAGGAAAAATTCCTAGTGGTAAAACTGGAGGCTCCGGAAGAACGTATTCTTACGTATCTATGCAAAAAGACGATCACAGAGGAAAATGAGATCGTAACGCCGGTGTTAGAAGAGGCAGTGACAGACAGTTATAAGCGTTTGATCGCGCCTGCTATCGAGCGCGAGATTCGTAATGAGTTGACTGAGCAGGCAGAAGACGGTGCGATCAAAGTATTTGGTAAAAACCTAGAGCAGCTTTTGATGCAGCCGCCGATTGCCGGTAAGACAGTTTTGGGCTGGGATCCTGCATTTCGTACCGGTTGTAAACTTGCTGTGGTAGACCCAACCGGTAAAGTGTTAGATACGAAGGTGATCTATCCGACAGCACCGCAGAACAAGGTCGAAGAGGCAAAACGTGAGGTGAAAAAACTGATCCAGAAATACGGAATTTCTCTGATCTCCGTCGGCAATGGAACGGCATCCCGCGAGTCGGAAATGATCATTGCGGATATGCTGCATGAGATCAAAGAACCTGTACAGTATATT
>PPYF01411701.1_pt1 | contig 12054 bp, 10 predicted proteins | sample 1559871 | NCBI WGS metagenome assembly PPYF01 (sample SAMN08240021, study PRJNA423297) | Human gut metagenome, whole genome shotgun sequencing project. | reverse complement strand
CCTTAGTCTCCTTACTTTAAGACACCAACTGGTGATGTAAACGGCATACTAAACAAGATATGTGCGCTAGGGTCATGGACCTGCGTCGTATTATTATTCATTGTTGTCCATAACCCTAATTGAGTATTATTCTCAGACAAATTGCATAGCATCGGCACCCGAGCATCACTACTATCTGGAAAGACCATAACGTTTTGTGCAATTGTTGAATTAGAAAAATCTACTCGTGATGCCAATGGATTGGTTGAAAAATTAATATTTTTCCAACTGTTAGCCGGGAAAGCTACCCAGCCATAAATACGACCAATCACTACCACGTTATTATAAAAAATATGGCTACCAACCCAACCACCACAACCATTAAGCATTGTCCCGTTATATGTCTCATAGTGCCAGTTCGATAATGTATTTAATTTCTGCAAATCATTATTAAGCTTTTGTGCCCACAATCGATTTTTGCCAATAAATTCTAAATCCATTTATACTCCTCCTTAGATTTTAACGACTGAACCGCCATTAACGATTGAATCACCATATTTATCAGCATCTGCACCACCTGAATTTGAAGGAAGTGTACCAACCACAGTCCCATCACTAATGCCTGAATTGTTGTTACCGTTAAAGGCTGCAGCATGAGCGGCTTTAGTAGAAACATTAATGTTGTTTCCACCATTAGTAACAATTGTTGTAGTGCCACCGCCTATTGTGGAACCGTTACTTGATGGAACACCAACTACTGTTGTTCCATCAGAAATAGGTATAGATGTTGTATTTCCGCCATTATTAACCGTTGGATACATTTCTGCGTCGGTTGGGAATTGGGTAGTTGTAATCCAGATTCCCCAAACTCCGTTTTTAGCAGCTCGAACGAACTCGTTTGCGTTACTATCAATAAATACTTGAACCATGTAAGCACGGTTACCAAATGTCCGAAGTACCCCGTCAGTTTTCGATGGACTATTCTCAGTTCCAGCACTAACAATGTAAACCTTCGGGTCAGTAGCGTTGTCCAAATTACCATTCAAGTTTTCACCTTGACCAAGTTGTTTAGCATAGTCATGCATCTCATTAATTGTTGGTACTGCCTTAGAATTAATTAAGTCAGTATAAGAACTAAGCTGAGACTTCAAAGCAGAAACGGCACCTTGAAGTTGATCGAAGCGTTCAGTTAGATCACCAATCTCTTGCATTTTCTTGTCAGCATATGATTTTAGTTCAGCAACTGCCCGATCCATATCAGTCTCAAATGGCTTGGCATTAACTCCCATCTCAACTAAGTCGGGTTGAACATTTAAACAAACTCCAACAGTTGATACTTTCATTCCTTTACCATCATCAACATAAAAGTAGGTCCCATCCGGATCCCACTGGCCTTCAACCTGAAACATACCCGCTGGGAAGCAGTAACTAACTTTCCCAATTTGTTCATTTGTACCGGGTAAGTCGTATGACTCCCACCCAACACCTTCAAAACGCTTACCATTTGGATCAATCCCTTGGAAGCCAACATTAAACTTCGTTAAATCCATCGGTAAGCCATGACGTCGTATCTGAATATTAACGGTACATAGACTATCGGCAACTCGCCCCTGAAAATGTGGCGTTAGGTTAACGTAAGTTGTTGTTCCATTGTCTTGTGTACCTTTGTCAATATCTAAGACAATGAATACATTTTTTGCTGCCATTTTCTCCCTCCTAATTTAAATATGGTTTGATGTAATTAAAAAGCCGGTCTAACAATGCGTTAGCCGACTTATAATTACTGTTTAATTTTGCAAAATATACCTTATCAATAACGAGCCTTCGTGGTTGCCAAATAATAAGATACTCCGTATCTTTATTAGTTATTTCATCTACTAAGCCATGAGCATTAAAGATATCAACAACAGTATTCAAGTCTCTTTGAACATCTTGTGACACTTTAATTGTCCATAAATACATTGCTCGATTAAGCAAATCACCCGGATTAACTAACGATGGAATAGTAAAGTTAAATTCATCATCAATATCCATAAAGACCCCATTCACTGCTTGAATAAGGAACTTCGCTTTATCATATACTTGTTGAGTCTTTTGCTTATAAATAGCAATTAAATCATCATCAGGGCGAATATCTTGATATTGAGTCCAAATCAACTAACTTCACTCCCTGAGAGTTTCTGCCACTTGCTCCACTCATATGACTTGTTTGTACGAACATAAGTAATGTTATTATTCAAATCCGTAATTTCTTGTTTGACATACAACCCAAGCCACGAAATCACTGTCATCACAAACAAATCAGTTCCAACACCCGTATCATGGAAAGGCGAATTCTTCGTTTTGATGTTAGCAGCAATAAAGAAGCCATTATTTTTATAGTCGTTTAAGTCTGCGTTGGCTGGAAGAACGTTCGTCTCTGCCATCGAACCTGCCGGTCCTTGAAGAAATGCGCTCTTTTTTCCATCGATCCAGAGAAAATTATCCTTTACCTCAATCTTTGGGCTATGGCCTGCTGGTCCTGGTTCGCCTTTTTCTACAAGCGCCCAATACTCAGTATTAGTCGGTAAGACTCCTTTATTAGCTCGAATAGCGACATAAGATTTACCACCAAAATTGACTACTTTTAAAATCTTATTATCTTCTGTCTCACTATAAGCTCCTGAGAGCTGAATATTTACTGCCATTGTTACACCCCCTAACTATTAATCGTTCCACCAAACCTATCAGCATCTGATAATTTATTCGATGTTTTTACCAGTACCCAATCGGTCCATTTTGATATTGTCTTATCCGAAGTTTTAGTTGTCGTGCCAATTCGCATAAAAACATATGGCTCATTAGTAGCTGAAACTTCATATGTTTGATGTGCCAATTGCATAGCACTTAGCTTGTAAGTCTTAGTAGTCAGTAATCCGACAATTACAGTTGGCGGATTCAGTACATAGTCAGACATGGTAATACCAATTTTAGAAGCATACCGCATTTCATAAGTAAACCCATCCTTGTATTTATCAGGCGTTTTGTCATCATCATTGGCATTTAGAATATCTGTATTAATAGTAGCTCCACCACTAGCCTTTCGTTGAATTTCGCTCATTGCACTAGAAGCTAATGCATAGGCACTACTAGCTGCTGTTGAGTTAGCAGTAATGTTTTGTTCGAGCGGTGACAAATCAATTGCTTGAATGGCTCGATTAGCTTGTGAGGCTGCTGCACTAGCAGCATTAGCGGTTGAAGATGCCGAAGCAATCTCTGCACTATTACTAGCAACGTCTGATTTAAGTTGAGTTAAATCCGGCGCTTGTGCTGTTGCAGCACTACCATCTTTACCTGCTTGAGCGAGTTTCCCCCAATATTCAGCATTAGTCGGTAGCACTCCGACTGAGCCATTTAGGCTGATATAACTTGAGCCATTATAACTAACTGCATCAAGTCGAGTATAAGTTTTTGCATTATCATACTCACCTTGCCAACTTAGCATTACTTTTCCTAAATTTATCTCGCTCATCTACTCACCTCCCACACTAGTCATTAAGTTGCCATTCACCATCTTAAAATGGAGTGAATGAGCAACCTTAGTTGCAATTGCATCAACCATTGAACCGTTTGAAATATCATTAATGCTAATACTTAGTTCACCTGTGTTTGGATCTAACTTAGCTTGAACATGATTACGAATTAGGCTAGCAATGGCATCAACTGATAGTGAAGTATCTCCACCACTTGTTGTGCCAATGCTAGCCTGTAAATCATCTAATTCATGTTTTGTTGCTAAGTCTGGTTTATCAGTAACTTGTGACCAAGCAATTGTAGTAGCTTGATGTGACAATCGTTCGTCTAAATCATTTTTAGTGACTAAGTCTGGCTTGTTCTGAATCTCATTCCAATTAACTACATTACTCCCAGTTGAAATCCCTAGTAGGCGTTGATTCAGTTCATCTTCCGTTACTAAATTAGGCTTATCAAGAATATCAGCCCACTTCAATGAAGCAGTTATAGTTCCTGAGGAATCAAAATATGGTTTCAATAATGGATAAAGTTTTTTTGCATCATCATCTGAATAGATACGACCATAAAGATTTAGTAACAGCTGATAAGTCATACCATTATCATTAGAGTAACCCATTCCCCATGTTTGAGTTTTTTGATCAAAAACTCTTTCCCAAAACAAATCAGTTACTGTTGATGAATTGGATTCTACCATTATTTATCATCCTCCTCACCATAAGCCACCTTATATTGTTTCTTCATTTGTTCAGCATCAAAGGTCATGTGCTTATCACTATCGTTTTCTTTATTGTTATTAATAACTTGAGTAATCGATTGCGATTGTTTGTCTAAGCTACTTGCCATACCTTTCAGTCGAACTGTTTGTTCATTAAGTGCAGTTTGAATTCGATTAGTACGCTGGTTCTGATAATCAAGAATTGTCTGTTTCATTTTATTAAATGTTACTTGTGTATCTTGATTACTTGCACGTGGGTAATAATCATACCCTACAGTTCGCCATGAACCTGCATATCGCTTAGTTCTAGCCTGTACTCGTACAATTTCTCCGGCTTCAGGAATAAAGTCATTGCCTTTAAGCGTTACTTCAACCGTTAAATCCGGGTTGGGATTTAGTTTAGTTAGGCCAACCTTTCGCATTGATTCAGCATCATGAAATCGCTCATCCACAAAATCAGGGCCAGGTTGTGGTCCCCATTCTTTAATTGATTCTTCGTCTTTTAAAATGAAGGGCTCAAAGTAGTAAATTTCTTCTGTAATACTTCCAGTATTATCATCAGAACCACCGGCTGCAATTCCCGACTTTATTGTCTGTTGTGGATCAATCCAAGTTCCGTCATTAAGAAAAGCATGATTAAATGCTTCTGGAAAACCATGTCGAGTTATTCCAATATGAAGATGATCGGTATCTCGGTGCCCAATAATTTGACCTGTAGAAACCGTATCGCCTTCATTCACAATGATGTTACCCGCATTACTGAAAGCCTCCTGATACTCAACATTAAGTCCAGAATTATCAGTAATAACGACATACCACTTTATTTCATTTCCGCCCCATGCTTTCTTAGTAACCTTGCCACCATGAATTGCATGAACATCAGAACCGGGATGATCAATTGAACCAAAATCTAGGCCATCATGAAAACCATTTGTTCGAAATCCACCGCCGGGCTGTACACCAAATAACTGACCACTTGTAAATGTTCCTTCACCAACAGATGGGAAAGGCCATCCCCAACTTCCGCCTCCGGAGTTAGTGTGGCCACCCCAGCCTTTAATAAAACTTACACACTGGGCAAGTGGACGCCCATAACGACCAGAATTTTCATTAGCCATTTCCATAACGGCAGCAGCTGTACCTTGTAGATAAAGTCGACCGATTGTCCCTTTACCGAATTCCTGATTCCACTGTGCAGTTAATTGTGGACTGGCATAGGCACCAAATCCAGAAGCTGGCGTAAAGCTATCGCTATAAGCAAATTGTTTAATCCAGTCACATACACGTGTAGCATCTGCATAAGGATCTGCCAAATGATTTCCAAAGTGGTTCAGCCAACTGTAGGACGTTGGATTACCTTCAGCAAGATCGTATGCAAAGAACCATTCGGGACTAACACCTGCTGCCTTAACGGTGTCATATAGTCGATTAACATCAACTCCCCACGCACGCACACGGACATCACGATTAGCAAAATCTTGGCACATTTGGTCTTTATTAACAGCAAAATTAGCATTAATTGGTGATTTAGCAAATCCTTCAACGCTATCAAGGTTTCCGCCACCACTACCGCCAGTTGAAATACTAATCGAATGTTTACCACCTACGCATCGAATCTGATTGATGATAGTCCGACTATCACGTGTCGTCTTAAAGGTTTTTAAGTCATGAGGAAAATCCAAAACTCTGCCTTTATCCTTAAAGAATTCACTTTCATCGTATATTCGGATTTTTTTGTTATCAGGGTATACAACGATGTTTGGCCATGCATCAACGATTTTACTGAGCATGTCCTTACCACTACCACTCAAACCCTCAATCTGTTTCTTTTCAAAGTTTCCATGAATCTCATAGGTAAAACCTAGTTGATTATTATCAAGCCACTTTTTAAGAACATCCTCGACTGAATAACTTGGTGCTTGTGGTTCTTGGTTATCTTTCTGGTTAGTTGATTTATTTTGTTCAGATAAATCACTCCGTACATATAACCTGTTAATCTCATTGTAAATATGCCAAGCTAAGATTTCTTTAGTATTATTATCAACATTTTCTACACAGCTTTTAGCCACATATTCTTGACCATCCAGAAAAAAATGACTTTCAACATCAAGTTCATCGTATAACTCAGAGCCTAAATCAATAGCGGTAAAATTAATTTGATAAGTAGAATTATCCGCCCACTGTGCATGAAAAGTTGGCCAGAGAATAATCTTATTGATTGGTTCTTTAACATTTTCTTTATGCGGAGTCATTAATACTAAACCGATAGGATCACCTCCTAACTTAAATACATGTAAGGAAAACTAAAAGTTATATCTAAATCGTTAGCACCAGTAACTTCAATTTTATTAACACCAGGTTTCAAAGTTAGATAGCCATAATCAGTACTAGAGCTATCCAATTTATTATTCTTATAAGTATTAATCCCGTTGAGAATAATTGTGTCACTACCACTTAAATTCTTATTGTAAGTCCAAGAAGTACTCGTAGTTGCATTCTTGATCGTAAACTTACCACCGCTATGCTTCATCGTGATTTTAAGATCATGATTTTGAAACTCAGGATCAACCGTAATGGCACCTGCATTATAAACTTCAAAGTCAGTTTGTCCTGCAAAATGATATTGCTGTTGCTGATTGGTCATATTGAGATTCAGACTCAGGAAGTTATCTTTTGTCATCTTATCAGTATGCAAGCGGCTAAAGCGCAATCCAGTTGGATTATCAAAAGGAATTTCAAACACCAAATAGTTAGGATCTTCTGGAGGAGAATCAATAGTAAACGCTCCTGGGCGACAATAACGTACAATATCTGGTTCAACTCCAGTACGTAAGCGAAAGATTCCCTTTTGCGCAAATACACGAAAAATTTCATGTTTAGCTAACTTATAATCTTTACGATCTATCCATTGCAATAAAAATTTAACAGTCACAGTTGTTTGACCATATCTGGAGTAATTCCATATCTGGCCATCCTGCATAGTATCATCCCGATAATTGTGAATGAGGCTTGGTGATTCAGATAAGCCTAAAAAAGTTAAGTGGCTAGTAATCTCATTACTGGCCACTTCATTTTCATCATCAATTTTGACGTATAAAATATTATCAACGATCATCACCACCTCCTACAGTCTTTGTTCATCTAAGTAAATCTGGTCACGACCCATCGTTGTATACATTTGATCTTTATCAAATGCACTTGCTTTAATTGCTGATAATTGTGCAGCACTTAGTCCTAACATTGTACCCATTCGATCAGCGACTTCACTCATCTTACTAATGAGTTGATTCATTTGCTTATCTTGGCCACTATTATTCGTACTGTTATAGGTGTTATTAACCACTTGGCCACCCATACTAGGCCTTAATGAATTCAACACAGATACTGCATCAGAAGTACCGTTAGCATACTGAGGCAAATGTGGGAACTGACGGGCAGTATCACTAGCACGAACGACTTTAGTGCCACGTGGAGCATCAAGAAGAACGTTTCGACCAAACGGGATAAAAGGTGTCATACCAGGATACTTGACTAACTCACGGAAAATTGGTCCAGGTTGATCGTTAACCAACATAGGTCCACCAGAGTGATAATTTGTACCATTAGCACTTCTGTGAGGCTTTCCAATACTACGAAAGACAGTCGTTATATAGTGTGTAACGTCCTTCATCTGGCTCCAAACATTTAACTGGTTAATTGCCTGTTTTATGACACTTGAAGCTTTATCATACGCTTTAGCTTCCTTACTATTTGCCCCCGTACCATTCCAATTACCAACAGAACCAGTTGCGTTTCCAAATGGTCCAGAAGCTGCATCAAAACCATTAGCTGTTTTTGAATTAGCCCCAGTTCCATTCCAAGAAAATACGCTTGCTGTTGCATTGTTAAATGGTCCACTAGCGCTATCTCTTGCTAGGGCATCTTTAGGAGCACCAGGATTAGCGCGATACCAAGCTTCCATTGCCTCATTAGCTGCCTTTAAATTACCGCTTGCCTTATCGTGGGCAATAATTTGTTTAGCAGAGCTAGCTGGCATTCCACGCCACAGTCCATAATTAGTAATTAATTGCTGAAGTTGTGACGTACCTTTTGCCGTTACAATAGCTTGTTGTTGCTTAGGGGTCAGTTGATTCCAACGTCCCATTTTTTGCAACGCATCCATCAAATCTCCGGCACCTTGAGTTGAAATAAGTGCTCGTTGTTGTTTAAACGATAAGTTATTCCATTCTCCAGCCTTGATTAAAGCGTTTGCTAATTGACGAGTTCCTTTAGCATTAATGATGGCTTCTTGTTGTTTAAGAGTTAACTTATTCCATTCTCCAGAACTCTTTAATGATTCATAAATTGGCTTAGTAGCCTTATCTTGAATCAATGCTTCTTGTTCTTTTAACGTCAAACTATTCCATGCTTTTGATTCAAGCAATGCATTAGCTAATTCTTTAGTACCTTTAGCTTTTACAATTGCTTCCTTCTGTTTAAGAGTTAGTTTATTCCACTCTTTAGAATTTTCTAAAGCATGAAGAACTGTTCTGGTAGCCTTGTCCTGAACATAAAGTTTCTTTTCCGTCCAAGACATTTTATTCCATTTACCATTTTCAATAAGTGCTGCAGCAACCATCTTACCGGCATTAGTGCTTAACTTACCCTTCTTAGCTAAGAGCTTAATTTGGTTCCACTTCTTAGAAGAATTAACAGCCTTGTTAACTTCTTCTTGAGCATTAGTACGAACTTTCCCAGTCTTCGGATCGAAAACCAAATCGTTCCACATTTTTGCGGCAGTTTTAGTTTTTCCATGAAGATTTTGAACTGAAACTGCAAGACTCTTTACATCGTTCTCAGCATTTTTCGATTCTTTTCTGATTTGTTTTAATCCATCAGAATAGCTTAAACCGGCAGCTTGCATATCACGTTTTATTTGGTCCGTACTCTGACCATTGGCTCGCGCCAAACGAATATACTGCGCTGAAGCTTTATCGACGTAATCTCTTAAGGTCTTTTCGTTAGCACGCATCCCGGCAGCATATTCATTTTGATTAATCGTACCTGCTTTTAGCTGACGTTTTAGACTATTAGCCTGTTTATTGTATTCGTTCTGAACATCACTAGTTTCTTCACGAATGCTGCGTAATCTTGAACTCCTTTCACGACGAGTCATATTAGCAATGTCATTATTTAAAACAGTCATTGCTTTCTTACGTTGACTGCTTGTAAGGCTCCACATTTTCAACTCATCATTAAGAATCTGTTGTTGGTTATTACGAAGCATAACTCGCTGTGTCTGACTAAGACTAGCAATGTTACCGTTAGATGTTTTCAAGATATTATTAGCACGAATACGAGCATTATCAGCATCAGTCAAAATATTATTTAACGTACGCTTCTCATGCTCTGCTTCTTTATCAACAGCGGCTGCAACTGCTGGTGACATATTTGATTCAGCTTTCTTAACACCTTCTAAATGTGTACGAGCATCATTCTCCATTTGAGAGAATTCTCGATCGAATGAATCCGACATACTTTTAGTTGATGTCTTAGTAACAACATCCATTTGTGTTAAAGCGCTTTGAATACCATCTGATGTACTTTTGAATTTTGTTAAGGCTTTGTCAGCTGAAGCACCAACGTCAGATCCCCATCGACCTGCACGATCAGCGGAAGCTACTGCCTTTTTACCCCATAGTTCCCAGACAGCTACTCCACCAGCTATTGCTGCGGTCGCAACGCCAACACCAATTGCTAATGAACTCATTGAAAGCCCGGCCACACTAGCTACTTTACCAGTATCAGAAATAACGGTTTTAGCAGTGTTGTAGTTAGAAGTAGCTGTAGATACAGCTTTACTAGTACCAGAAACAGATTTACTAAAGTTAGCTGTTTCATAAGCTGTCTTAGAAAACGCTGAACGCAAAACGGTAAATCCTGAAGCACCGGCCCTTGCTGCAAGAACACCACGATTAATTCCACCAATCATATGGCCAAATCCTAACGCGGTTTTAGCAGTTCCACTTGTTAATTTACCTAGTAATAGTAAAACTGGACCTGCTCCTGCAGTAAATAACGTGAATGAAGTAATTGCTTTTTTTACTGGTTCTGGAAGTTTTCCAAATCCTTGAGCTAATTTTGAAACATCTTGAACTAATGGAGTGATTGTCGGCAAAACATTCTTTGCCATATCCATTCCGGCATTGGTAAGTGATTCCTTAAAAATAGCTAATTGGGCTTTAGGTGATGTTAAATTCTTCTTTGATAAATCACCAATGTAATCATTCTTGATAGAACGTTCAACTTCTTTATTTAGTTCTCTTAATCGATTAGCATTATCAGTTAAGATAGCACCGGCTTGTTGACCGGTAGTACCAAATAAAGCATGGAAAATATCATTCTTCTTACTACCAGATAAGCCTTTCATATGCTTATTCAAGGTAGCAAAGATTGAAGACATGGATTTAAGTTTCCCGCTCTTAGTTAAGAAGTCCTTAGTTGATAAGTTAATACTCTCTAATGCCTTCTTACCGTTAGCAGTAGGTGTAATCAGTGACTGGATAACTTTACGCAATCCGGTACCAGCTTTATCAGCTTCCAAACCGTTATTAGAAAGAATACCCATTGCTGAAGCTGTTTCAGATAGTGTAAATCCAGCTTGGTGAGCAGTGGCACCGACATATGACATCCCTATCCCGAGAGATTGGAAGTCAGTAGAAGTAGCATCAGCAGCATAAGACAACTCATTAAGGGCTTTAGCAGAACGTCTTTCCATCACTGCGGCATTCCGAATTGGTTTCCCAGCTTTTGTTGTGGACCAGCCGAAAGACTCCATAGTTTGAGAGGCAACCTTAATTACATCATTAAAGTCATCCCCTGTGGCCACAGAAGCTTTTAACTCATTTTCCATAACTCCAATAGCAGCCCGTGAAGTATAACCACGTTTTACTAAATCTTGATATCCTTGGGCAATCTTTTGTTGACTAACTCCATATTCGTCTGAATACTTACGTGCATCAGATACCATCTGCTTATAGGCTGAAGAGGTTTGCCTTGCTGATTCTCCAGATGTTCGAATAACGTTTTTAGTACGATTCATCGTATCCTGAAAATCAACTAATTTTTTTGCAGAATATGCCAATCCAGCGGCTATTGGTGTTGTGAGATAAGCAGTCATACCTCGACCAACGCCCTGCATGGTTGAGCCTACCTTATTTGCAGTAGAGCCAAAACGATTCATTCGTGATTCAAGTTGACCCCATTTGTTAGATTGAGCAGCAATTTCACGACTAAGAGCCTGCATACGACGTTGCAACTGTTCAACTTGAGCTGAAGTCTTATTATACTGGTTAGCCGCATTAATTCTGGCTTGTTCACTCTTAGTAGTGTCATCCATGATAGCTTTAGAATGCTCCATCTGAGCATTATAATTCATCATTTGACGCGTCATAGTAGAGTAAACTTGTCGCATGTTATTAATATTATTGGCATTACCCTTTAGTGCTATTTCTTGTGCACGCAATGCATTTGCAGTTGATTTAATTTGTGCTTTTAACACACCATTAGCTGCTTTAAAAGGATTAATGTCCAAACTAACTGTTGCTGCTAATTGTCCTAACGATGTACTCACTATTTAACCTCCTTTCTATCAGAATAAGAATGGGAAGGCCTTATCAATGGTTGTCGTCCGTTCTTTATAGACGTCAGTCATTAATTGCAAATCACTTAACGTAAGTTTGCTAACCTCTCCCCATGTATAGCCATTTTCTAAACGACCTTTGATGAAATTGTTTAAGTTATTGATGGACTCATCAACCATCTCAACGGTTATTTTTTTGGGTTCTTATCCTCACTCTCATCATCGT
>PPYF01603070.1_pt1 | contig 12055 bp, 14 predicted proteins | sample 1559871 | NCBI WGS metagenome assembly PPYF01 (sample SAMN08240021, study PRJNA423297) | Human gut metagenome, whole genome shotgun sequencing project. | reverse complement strand
GGGTGGTTGGGGGGGCGCTGAGGGCACGAGCTGTCGCTCGCGCTGGGTGGTCGCTTGGTGGTTCAGCGTGAGGGCGTGCCCTCGCGCCCTCTGCGTTATGAGTGGAATGCGTAGCTGCAGGTGCGCGTTTGGTTCGTCCGGGCATCAAAACGGGGCTTCTCGCGCACGCGAGCGGTAACAATTGCGTAACGTGCGGATCCGCGTATTCCGGGGGCTGGCGGGTTTTTGCTGACGGAACAGTGACGGTAAAAAGGCGGTTTTCCCGTCGTTTTCAGCTCTGCTGACGGTTCATGCCGAGCTTGAGGATCTCGTGCTCGGTGCCTGGCTTGATGTTGTAGATCTCCCGCTCGTGCTTCTGCGCGTGGATCATGACGGCGATGAGGCTGGCGGTGGCTTTCATCATGACCGTGTCGCCCTGAATGGTGGCCTGTAGCGCCTTGTTGCGTAGGGCTTGCAGGTCGGTGGCGTGTCTGTTGAGTAGCTCGTACTGCTTCTCGGTGAAGTGGTTCTTCAGGCGCAGGAGCTTGGCTGTGGGGGTGGCCTCGACGGCTCGCTGTGCGCGTTCTCGCATCTCCTCGATGCTGAGGACGTTGCTGGGTGCTGCGGCCTTCTCGCTTGCCCATCCTCTGACGGTGCTGGCGGGGATCCCCATGGTGCGTGCGACGCTGGCGCTGGTTGCGCCGTCCTGCTCCAGTAGTTTGAGTGCCTGGGCTTTCTGTTCGGGGGTGTATTTCTTCATAGTTCCTGCTCCGGTTGGTTCCCTCCGGCTATTTGAGCGTCACGCGCTGAGAATGGCGGCAACTTTTGGGGGGTGTACGGCGCTGTCTCGTGCTGGGTGGTATGTCGGTGCGGTTTTGGGGCTGGGGCGCTTAGGATTGCTCTGGTGCGTTCTGGTGTGTGGTGCCTTATGTACGTCCCGGGCCGACTCCATTATGAGATTTCGTTTTCCTGTACAATGCTCGTGAGCACCTTCGCTCTTAATGAGGGTATGGCAATGAAAGAGTTCCACGTCTTCAAAGATCGCATTCTTGCGGCAGCAAAAGAGTCCTCCCCGTTTTGGGTGACATTTGAGTACCCGGAAGACTGTTTTGGGTATGACGAGCGTTTTGTCTTTGAATCCGTATCTGCTTTGAAGAGTATGCGGATACTAGGACTCGAGATACACAACGCGGCTGATCGCCGTTTTAGTGCCCGCTTTCTGCCTGTAGAGTGAGTGTGCTTACGGTGTAAGTGGTTCGTTATGGGGTAACGCTTACACCGTAAGGAGTTCGTTATGCCGCCATCTCACGGCGTAGACGCTTCATGGCTCTGCGCCAGGTCTGCGGGTTGCGGTTGGTGACTGCGCGGCGTGCCAGCTGGCGTGCGATGCTCTGTGGTGATACGATCATGGTGTTACCTCATTTGGGTGGGTTAACGTGCCCGGGTTGGCTCTCACACTTCCCCGGGCTTGGGTTGCGGCGGTGGCTTTAGCGAGTACCACCGCCGCGCTCTCTCTCTTACTCCGGCGCGACCGCGTCGACTTTCTCAAGATGGCGGTAAATCGCGCTCCGGCTTAGGTTTAGCTGTTTGGCTATGGTGGCGATCGGCACTCCCATGGCGCGGCGCATGACAATCTCCCCGGCTTCCTTCGCTCCGATCTTGGTCGGGCGTCCGAACTTCTGGCCTCGACTCTTTGCGGCCTCTATCCCTGCTGCCTGCCGTTCGAGGATGAGCTTGCGTTCCATCTGCGCGAAGCTGGCCATTACGCCGAGTACCGCTTGTCCGACGGCGCTGCTCAAGTCGACGCCCTCGCGGATGCTGACCAAGGTGATCTTCCGCTTCTCCAGCTCCTCGACCAGCTCGAGGGTGTCCCGGGCGTTCCTGCCGATGCGGTCGATCGCGTAAATGACCAGGGTGTCGCCCTCCTGCAGCAGCTGGTTCAGGAGGATGCCGAGGGCGGGGCGCTCGCGTGGTGGTACCGTCCCGCTGATCCCGTCGTCGGCAAGGATGGAGGCGGTTGGGAACCGGGCGATGATGGCGTCGCGCTGGCTGTTGCTGGTTTGTTCGTCGGTTGATACGCGAACGTAACCGTATGTTTTGCTCACTTTTTTCTCTCCTATGACCGATACGTCTCTTTCGACACAACATGCCACAACTGTATCGAAAGTCTATCGCTAAAGTGTCTTTTTCGTCGCTCCTGCGGGTGTCCTGAAATGTAGGGGTTTAGCGACGGGCTCTCGGGCGGCTTTCCGCGCTGGGCGAGAGCCCTGCGCCCTCTGCGTGGGTGTGCTCGGTTGGTCGTGACGGCATGCTGTCTGAGCGGCGTTTCTTGCCGCTTTGCTGATAACTTGCTGAGAACCTAACCATGACCGAAATTAAGAAAGAGAGCGCCGACGGCGCTTGGCTACGCTCTACCCTTGCCGAATTGGCGGGTGATGCGTTCCCTGTGTATGACCTCCCGTCCCTGCAGGTAGACACGAACTCCTCCATTCAGCTCTCGGCGCTCGCCGATCGTCAGGCTGCGCGTGAAATGCGACAGGCCGCTTCCGACGTGGAAGCGCGACGGCTGGACGCCGCTCGAGTGGTGGAAGGGCTCAAGACCGAGGCCGAACGGCTGCGGGGTTTGATCGCCGACGGCAAGGCTGCGCTGCGTGCTGGCGAGCCGGTGAGCCCCGACGCGGGTGTTGCGTCGTTCCTGCTGCCGGACATCGAGGCCGAGCTGGTTGTTGCTGAGGCTGCTGAGGCCGACGTGGCCCGGGAGCGTGACACCCTGCTGCAGGATGCCGATCGCCGTGACGCGGCGGCTGCGCTGGCGCTGTTCAACTGGGCGCACTCCGTTCGCGTGCAGCGTATCGAGCTGCTTCTCAAGCTGGCGATGGACGAGGCGACGACGCTCGCTGAAACCGACGGCGGGCGCGGCCTGTACCGTACCGTGATCGCGCCTGACCGCCGTCTTAACCAAATTTTCGCCACGCAGGGCGCTATTGAAATCCTGCGCCGTAACCGTGGCATGGAGGGTGTGTAATGTCTGCTTTCAAACTCCTGTGTGACCGGCTTCGTAATGAGGCGACGCTGGCAAAATCTGACGGGGCCGGCGCTTTCAAAAAGCAATCTCTGGATCCCGACCTGAAGGGCGGCAAGAAGGGCAAAAAGCCCGCTGGGGAGCTGGAGGAGGACGAGGCGATCGCGTCTCTCCACCGTAAGCGCATGAACGACGTTAAAGGTTGCAAGACGCTGACCAAATCCACCGGCGCTGATGACTTTGGCCTCCCTCCGCTGTCGTCGGTGGTCGAGACAGTGGTGGAGACAGGCGGCGCAGCGCAGACGTTCGCGCCTATCGGGGCTCCGGTGGCGTCTCCGACCGAAGCGGTTCACCGTGCGCGTGCGCAGTCCATCCAGGACGCGGCGTTCCTGAACGAGATGAAAGCGGCGGGTGTGGCACCGGCTGACCTGGTGTTACTTGACGGCGTGTTGACGTCCTCTCGTGGGATGCCAGACGCGGCGCGTGCTCCGGCGTTTGCCGAGGTGCGCCGTCAGGTTCAGGCGGGCGGCATGACGCTGTCACCGGCTGCGCGTGGTATTGACTGGAATGCGTAAGCTGCCGCGTCACCTGCAGGGCGAGGTGTTGATGCCGCTGTCCAGCAGGATCACGCGCTCGCAACGGCTGGAGCTGATCTGGCTGTTGCCGTTCCTGCATCACCATCCGGGCGATCGTCCTGCCACCGAGAAGCGGGCTATTGCCCGGTTTAAAGACTCGCTCGCTGCGGGTGGCCAGACGCTGGCTTTCGTCCGTTCGGATGCGTCGCTGTATGCGCTGGGGCTGCGGTTCCGGCGTGAGCGCACCCGGGAGCTGGTCGCTTCTGATCCTGATGTTGCTGCGGCTGGCGAGGCGCTGGAGCAGCGTGCAAACGGTGTGAACCTGTCCTATACGTTCGGGGGTGGCGATGAGTGAATTTGCTGTCTCGCGCCTGGTCATTCCTGAGGTGGTGATCCCCGACGGGGTCATTGCTGCCAGACGGGCAAGGGGACAGGCTCAACGTGTCGCAGCTGCTCGCCGTGCTGCCGAGCGTCGTGCTGCGCCTACGTGGCGTTGGGTGAGACGGGAACTGCCCCGGTCGACAGGGCGGTGAAACGGTGAGACGGGGCGCGTTATGCGCCCTTTTTTTTGTCCTTCTCCTGGCGTGCCTTGCGTCGGAATTCCCGGATCTCTGTCAGGCGGGTTTTGGCCTGTTCGGCCTCCTCTGGCGTGACGGCGACGGTGGGGTTGCCGTCGAGATCGTAGCGCATGCACTGGTCTATGAGGCACTGCTGGTACGAGCTGGTACCCGTGACAATGCCCAGGATGCGACGGACGGCTTTGCGGTCTGCCTCTGGCGGCATGTCCAGCTCTGCGCCTCGGGTCAGGATCTGCTCGATGATGCCCTTTGCCATGGGGCGACGGTCAACTCCCCGGGTCAGCAAGTCAGGCCAGTGCTCTTTCAGGAATGCTTTGGTCACCCGGTTGGCCAGCGCCTTTTTGGACTTGTTGGCGATCGCTATGTCCTGCTGTCGGCGGTCGTTCTCCTCCTGTCTGCGGATCCCCTCGGCGACCTGTTCAGGCGTCTTTTTCGCCTTTGCCGCTGTGGGCTCCTGTGCTGGCTTCTGCGGGGTTTTCACCTTTGGCTGTACTTTCGCCTTGCTGGTAGTCCGTTCGGCTGGCTGTGGCTCAGATTTCGCGGCCTTTTCCGGCGGGACGTAGACCGTGCGGTTGCGTCGCTTGATGGTCAGGATCGGACGGGTGGTTTCGGTCATAAATCTCTCTCTGGTCGGTTGGTCTGGATGTAGTCGGCAAGGGCGATCAGGGTGGCGGCGTCGCCGCGGTCCCGATCGATGCGCCGGATGATGTCGTTGATGTAGTCCCAGCGCCCGACGGCGGCAAGGACGGAAAGGGTGAGGCGGTTGAACCGACTCTCTGGTACCCGGTCGAGGGTCAGGGGGATGCGCTTGCGGGGGCGTCCTGGACCGCGCCCTGTCCCTGGTCTTTTGAGCAGCTGCGGCTGCTCCCTCTGCGGCAAAATAACGGGGATCTTCGCCAGGCTGCGCGTCTCGTTCTGCGTGAACTCGGGCACCGCGATGTGCTCGTCTGTCCATGTCCTGCCTCCGGGCCTGGCTGATGCGCTGGAGTCGCAGGACGGGCAGGAGACGACGATCTCCCGTCGCGGCTTGCCCTTGACTGGTGCCTTGCTGATCACCAGGGGCGCGGCTTTGCAATCAGCGCAGACCGACGATGTCCAGACCGCGTTGTCTGGCAGGGTGGCGTTCCGGTACTGGTGCGCGGCGTCATGCGGTGTCTGGAAGCTGACCGTCTGAAACGTGGGGGCGACGCTGAGGGGTGCCGCCCATGGCTGGCACCTGGGACAAGCAAGCTCCACCTCTCCGGCGTGCCCGTCGCCACCGTTCCAGCGCAGGGGCTCGCGGTGTTCGGGGCAGTAGTACACGAAACCGTCGCGGCGTGTTTGCCCGACCGGGCCTGGTCGGCGATCGTGGAACCGTGCGCCCGGGTTGGCTCGCATGGCGCGGACGAGCGCCTCGCCCTGGTGGATGCCGTACCAGACCTGCCAGCCATCGCCGATGCCGATCAGGAACGGCGAGACGAACGGTGGGGTGCGGTTGACTCTCCCGCGTGCGTTGGCTCCGATGGTGGCTTCGCGTTCGCGGTTCCAGCAGGAGACGCACAGGCTCGAACCGGGCTTATTGGGGGCGATCAGGCGGTTGTCTTTCCGGCTGCAACGGGGGCAGAGCTTACGGGTGTCTGCCGGGGGGGTCAGTGGTGCGTCAGGGGGCTGTTCGGTACCGACCCAAAGCGCGAGGCCAGTGGGGCACCGGTGGCACTCGAGGTGGGGGTTTTCAATCGTGCGATCGAGGTGGCTCTGCTCATAAATCTGTCGGCATGCCTCGACCCGGAGGGAGCACCCGCCGGGGCAGGTGACGAACAAAACGCCGGGGAGCTGCTCGGGGAATTTTTCAGTCGCGCTTACGCGTTCAAGTGCTGCCGGGTTCGGCTGCGTCGATTCGTTCGTGTCGTTATCGTCGTTCACTGCTCCCCCTGCGTCGAAATGGTCGCCAGACCTCGCCAGCACTGGCTGTGCGTCTTTTTTAGTATCTCACAAAAAACGCCACTTTGGCGTTAATTGTGTTACGCTTGTCTTACTGATTCCTGACGAGCAGTTGGGAAACATGAAACCGGATCGCCCGGTGCCGCTTTCCCTCCTCCCCAACGAGGCGGGGTTGTAAACGAGGATGCGCGCTTCGTCCTTGGCAGGTGCGAGTAAGCGAGAAGGGCTGCTGTCCTGCCGCTATGCGGTAAGTCCTCAAGGGCGGCTTTATCGACAATCGTCACTCCTGCCCCCGATGCCCGTTAAGCTGAGGGGGCACCTATCTGGTACACCCAATGAAAAAACGAATCTATACCGCTGACCTCGCCGCACTATTGAATGTGTCGCTGCGTACGCTCTCGCGGTTAAGTTCGCGGGGGATCGTGCCGACTCCGGCAGGGCGCTCCCTCCGTGGCGGGCATTACTGGCTGGCTGGCGATCCCATGCTCAAACGCTTTATTGCCGACCAGCGTCGTCCGGGGAGGGCTACTGATGGCGTTCGATAACTCTCACCTGGCTGACCCGGGTCTATTCTGGCGTGCCGTGTCGGCTGCGGGTGCTCCGGTTGACCGTGAGGACTGGCTGCGCCTCTGTTCCGGCATAGCGTGCTGGGCATCTCTCTGCGGCGAGGATGGGCTGGCAGCTATCGAGGCCTGGTCTGCCCGCCACAATCGCGGGGAGGCAAAACACCGGAGCCAGTACCGGCATTTCCTGAAGCTGAAAGGCATAACCAATCCCGAGGCTATGGCGCAGGTGTTCCTGCAGTTCTCCGGCGAGGTGTACTGGCGGCTCGACTCGAAGCGCACGCCGCCGACGCCTGAGCAGGTTGCTGCTCTCGCTGACCGGAAACGGCGATCGATCGACGCGGTGGCCAGACGCGAAGATGCCGACCGGCGCAAGGCCGAGAAGGCTGCGGCTGATGCAGTCAGGATGCTGGCGAAAGGCGACGGTAATCCGACCTATACCCCGTACTGGCGCAATAAGACCACAATCGCCAGGCGTGGTGGCGTCAGCCTCCCGCCCCTCCCCGCTGACCTTCGTGTGGGTGGCTTGTTCCGCTCGTTCGAACCGAGAGCGTACTGGTCGCGCTGTCTGCTTGTTCCTGCCTATCGCCTGACCGACGATCGCCAGCTGGTTGGCGACGCGCTGGAGGCCATTTGCGGCGTCTGCTCTGCTGGCGGCAAAACCGGTGACAAGTTCTCCCCTGCGGGTACCCAAAAGGCGGGACGGTTCTATCCGATGCCCGGTTTTATGGACGTGCTCGATACCTCACCGCATGCGCCCTACTCGCCTCTGTTCGTCTGCGAGGGGTTCGCCACGGCGGTCGCCCTGCATCATCTGACGAAGGGCAAGGTGGCGGTCTGCGCTGCGTTCTCGATCGCCGGGTTCGGCAGCTGCGTGGCGTCGCTGCGTCGGTTCTGGCCAGATGTTGATGTGATGCTGGTACCGGATCACGGCGAAGCGTACCGCCTGGCGCATAAAGCGGCCTATGGCGATGAGCGAGAGCCGGTCCCGACAATTCCAGGCGCGGCGGTTGTGTCGTTCGACGGCCTCGATCGGTTCACTCCCCGGGATAACCTCGACTGGTTCGACGTGCTGGTTGAGGAAGGGGAAGATCGGGCACGTGAGCTGCTCCGGTATGCGGTTCGTCATGCCCGGCTTGAGCGGCGTTGATTGACGTGTCCGAATGGTGCGCCTTTCGAGACACACCTCCTGCTGCCGCTGCCCCGGATTTTGCGACCGACTTTCGAGACACTATCGACGCTTTTTTGCATAGACGGATTAAAGCGACGCACCGCCGCTGCGGTCGTGACGCTATCCTGCAGCTGGTTTGGTTTCCAGCAGCACACTCAAGCCCGGCACCGTTTTGGTGTCGGGTTTTTTTTCGCCCGTAAGGAGGGCTCATGAAATCAAAGACTGAATTACGCGCTGCCGCGACGGCTCGCGCCCTTGAGGTGATCGCTTCTGAGATGGGGGCGTGGTCTGCGGACGACTTCAACGTCCAGATGCTGCCGAACTTCTCCGCAGGGGAACGTCGCGAGACGGTGGCGGGCTCGGTGGTGATCGAGCGCCCCCCGTTCGACTACGAGTGGGCGGGTACCGAGAAATTTAACGCGCTGGCCACCCGTGCGCTGCAGGTGAAACTTCCGGCGTCGCGTGAGCGTAACTACGCCTGGTTGTGCGGGGTGGAACGGGAGACGTTGGCGACGGCGCTCCTGGTGGAGCTGTTCTCCGTCACCGGCTGCGTGGAGTTCGCCGGGCTGGGTAAGGTTGCCGATCTGGCGTTCCTGACGCTGGACGAGGACGATGCAGGGCAGATCCGGGCGGCGATGGTTGGCTGGCTGGATGACCCGGCGGCGGCGTGAGCCGTCGCCCCTCTGCGTCAAATCAGGCCGCGCTCGCGCAGCTTGTGGCGGTAGTCCCGGACGCGGCTGGTATTCCACTCCTGCCCGGTGGCGGTGGTGTGCCCGGCTGCGTTCAGCGCCTGGGCGATCGCGGGCAGGGTGGCGTTCTCCCCGGTCATGCTGACGATGAGCTGGTCGGCCTCATCGCTGACGGCCTGGAAGCGGGGATCGGCTCCCCGGGGGACTATCTGTCGTGCGTTTTGTGGTGCGCTTTGTCGTGCTGTTTGTGGTGCAGACTGTCGTGCATCTTTCCCGCCTCCGGCCAGCGCCCTGACCTCTGACCGCAGCGCCTCGATGGCGGTCAAAAGTTTGGTGTCCATCCCTTCCGGCTTCGTGCCGAGTCCGGCGACAAGCGCCTCTATTACGGCATCTGTGCGGGTTACTTTGTTTTTCTCCGCTCGCTGCTCGATGCGCTCGATCAGGCTGACGGGCAGTCGAACGGTTAGGGTTCTGGTTTTCTCTCGCATGGGCTGGCCTCTCCGTGTCGTGCGTTTTGTCGTGCTGTTTGTCTTGCGGAGTGTAATGCGTTTTGTCGTGCGCGTCGAATTTGACGTAGTGCAATTGTCGTGCGCTGAGGGGCGACGGCGTGGCGTCGCCTTGGGTGCCTGTGGACAGTTTCTGTGGACAAGTATTTTGCGGCGGGGCTGGCCCGTGGATAAGTCTTAAACGCTGCGAGGCTGTGCTGTGGTTGGCGTGGCGCGGGATCACGACAGCGCGAGAAGTGCGCGGCGGTCAGTGGCGTGAGTGGTTGGGATCGGGTAAGCTGATCTGGCGTCTGTGGATCCAGTTGGGGATCTGCGGGCACAAAAAAAGGCGACCTGTTGGGTGGTCACCTTTTTCTGCCGGGGGAGCTGGTAACTCCTCCGATTAATTCGAGTTGGTGTCGTGGCTGACGCTCTCGAAGGAAAGAATAACACTTGCGTGTGTACTCCTCAAACCTCACTGAGAAGTATACACGTCGAAATGATCGCCGCAAGTGCCTTTTTTCCTCGTAAGCCCCCGCCAGACGCCGACTCCTTAATTTTAAAAGGGGTAATTACGTGTCACAAATTGATGAAAATTCCGGCGCTGTTGCCGACAACGTAACGCCGATCGATGCTGCCAAGGGCAAACCTGCCGCCGATGGCTCTGACCTGCCGTTCATCCGGTTTTCCGGCGGCTGGGTGTACCTCAAGACCTGCAAGACTGACAAGAAGGGCGAAACCTATTACTCGCTGCAGGCTGTCTGTAAGTCTCACCTGCGTGTCATCGGCACCGGCTGGGTCGATGGCGAGGCGTTCCGAGTTCTGGAGCTGGGAAAGGACAAGCGCCGGGTAATGATGCCGACGCGCCTGATTGGCTCGCGAGATGGCTGGGCGTTCCTTCAGGGGCATAACGTGCAGGTCACTCCAGTTCCCGAGCTACGTCGCTGGCTCCATGAGTACTTGATGTCCGAGACGGCCTACGATCTGCATGGCTCTCCGTGCGGCGTTCTACCCGAGTGGGACGTGGCTGACAAGCCTGGTTGGCGCGGTGGGGCGTACCTCCTGCCAGATGGCGACATGATAGGCGATGTTGGGAACGTGATCGCCGACTTCAAACTGCGAAGCAATCACGCCGACGTTGGTGTGTGCGGTACCGTCGACTCCTGGGTGGAAAACGTAGGGAGGCTGCTGTACGGCAACGACTCGCCGACCCTGGCACTGGGGGTGGCGATGGCCTCACCTATGCTTGGAGTGCTCGGCGTGTCCGGGTTCGGCGTCCACCTGTACGGGCAGTCCTCCGGTGGTAAGACCTCCTCCTGTTACCCGGCTATGTCGATTTTCGGATCTCCTTCAAACCGTCAGGCTTCGTGGAACAGCACGCCGCTGGCGCTTACTCTGCTGGCTCGCTGCTGCAACGACGCACTGATGATGCTAGACGAAATGAAGCTCCTCCGGGCTATGGTCATGGAAGAGGCGATCTACGGCACCTTCTCGCAACGATCGCGCATGCAGGGGAACAAGGACGGGACGCTGCGGCCTGAGTATTCCTGGCGCTGCTGCGTGCTCTCAACGGGTGAGTTGGCTGCTGACGTATTCATTCGCATGATGACCGGGCGTGATGCTGACGCAGGGGCACTTGTTCGCCTGGTGCAACTTCCCTATCGCCCGCTGACAAACCTCCACGGCTTCCCTGACGGCTCCGCGTTCGCCGACCACCTAAGGGCGGCATCTGACGAGCACTACGGTGCTGTTGGGCGGGCGTGGGTGGATTGGCTGTCGTCAAACCAGACTCTGGCCCGGGAAAAATTCGCAGAGGTTAAGGCTCGTTGGAACGGGCGGGGTACTCATGGCCAGCATCAGCGCGTGGCGGACTACTTCGCGGTGATCGAGACGGCGCTGACGCTGTCCTCTAAAACGCTCAAGCTCGACGTGAAAGAGTGCCAAGGCGTGCTCGATCGCTTCTACGCCGACTGGCTCGTCGATTTCAGTAAGGGTGGCAATGGCTCCCATGAAGAGGCGTTGCTGGTTGAACGGCTGGAGGCGGTTCTGTCGCAACATCAACGGTTCCTGTCCAAGACGGCGAACGATCAGGACTACAAGCAGCCCGGCGAGCTGTGGGGCTACTTCCATGACCGGGGCGACGCGCGCGAGTATCTGCTATTCCCTGCGGTGTTCAAAGAGCGGATCTCCGGCACCATCGACGCCAAGGTGGCGGGGCGCTTGCTTCACACTCGTGGGCTTCTGCGTCGTCATGGTGAACACCTTACGGTGTCAGAGCGTGCTGGCGGATACCCGAACAAGCGCCGCTTCTACGCGCTGTCTCTCCCCGTGGTTGACGATCTGGACGCTGAGGAGGTGCTCTGATGGCTAAACCTACCCCCGCTGAAAGTGCCATGAACGTGACGCGTTTCATCCGTGCGCAGTCCCTCATCATGCTTGAAAAAGTGGAGGCGCTCGACTTCGACGACCTTACCGCGCTGGCTGAAAAACTCCACGACGATGCCGAATACCTGGAGCTACTTGTCGCCAAACGGGTAAGAAATCCCTGATCGGTAGCATTGGAACCAGTCCACTGGTTCCACGCAAAAAAACCGCTACAGCCCGCGTCCTGCGGGCTTTTTATTGCAATTCGTCCGTAAAGTTAAAAACCTACTGGTTCCGCACTGGTTCCAGCTACAGGCCGCGTCATTGCTGGGCTACAGCGTTTTGGAACCAGTGGAACCAGTGGAACCGGTGATTTTGTTTGTCTCTAAGAGGATCCCTCAATTGGCGGTAATCGAAAAGCCTGTGAGCACATACGTGTATTATTTTTTACTGGTTCCACTGGTTCCACTGGTTCCAATGTCCTGTAAGTGGCGTGGTTGCTGGGTTTGTTTTGGAACCAGTGAGTAATCATGACTGGTTCCAGACTGGTTCCACTGGTTCCACTTGGTGGGTGTAATGGGTGTAATGCTCAAATCCTGCGCAGTTGACGCGCCGCAGCTGCACCCCGTTGGGGATGCACTTTGCTTGTCTTGGTCGATCGGTGGATAGGTTCGTCGTGCCGGGGTGGTGGGTGGTAGTGGTTAGGGGG
>PPYF01103415.1_pt1 | contig 12055 bp, 14 predicted proteins | sample 1559871 | NCBI WGS metagenome assembly PPYF01 (sample SAMN08240021, study PRJNA423297) | Human gut metagenome, whole genome shotgun sequencing project. | reverse complement strand
TACAAAAACAGGACGTCATCTGTGGATTGCAGTTTATTTTAAAATTGAATCAGAAAATCTGGCTGTACAGGATTTTTCAAACGCCCTGAAAGCCATAAACGAAAAAATACAGGAACAGTTTCAGGAATGTACCTGTGAATTGATTCTGGTTCCTTAACTATGGCACAGTAAGCGCCTGTACTTTGGAAACCTTTCGAAAATTCAAGACTTAAAAATTAATTGGAGATTTTACATAATGCATAAATTAATTATCCTGCGGGGAAATTCCGGTAGCGGGAAAACCTCCGTGGCAAAAGCGCTTCAGGAAAAATTCGGTCCAAATACCATGCTGCTTTCACATGATACCATTCGTATGGAGGTTTTACATGTATGGGGTCAGGAAGGAATCCTGAAATCAGAACCCTTAATGATTGAACTCCTCAAATACGGAAAAGCGCATTCAGAAATCACCATCATGGAAGGCGTACTTCCGGCAGAGGCATTTTGCAAGTTATTTGAAACAGCTTTAGAAGAATATGGACAGAATATTTTTGCCTATTACTATGATTTACCATTTGAAGAAACCCTGCGCAGACACAGTACAAAACCTAATCGAAATGATTTTGGTGAGCAGGATATGAGACGATGGTGGAGAGAAAAAGATTTCCTTCCTATAATTTCAGAGCAGGTTTTTCATAAAGATTTGAGCCTTGAAACAGTTGTAGATATGATATATAACCAGGTATCTGCTTCTGAATGATAAAAGTAATATAGCTGCTGCCACCTGTATCCTCAAACCGACCACCTATCGCAAAACCGTTGAAAACCAATATCCTCTTTTTTATAATAAGGCACAGATAGGAGGTGGTTCTCATGCAAATAGAAATAAAAATAGACCCTTTATATGATGAGCCAAAAGTAGTCGTCCTGACAGCTTCCATGACAGAGGAAGTTCATTCCCTTGTGGAAAAATTATCAGAAAAAAATCCATCTGTTATTTCCGGCATCAGAGACGGAATGATCACCATACTGGAAGAAGACAATCTGATAAAGATATATGCCGGTAATGGTAAGGTTTTTGCAGTAACCGATCATGGAGAATACTCCATAAAACTGCGCTTATATGAGATTGAAAAACGGTTGGATCCACAGCGCTTTGTCCGCATTTCCAATTCCGAAATTGTCAATCTGAAAAAGGTAAAAAACTTTGATCTGAGTTTTACCGGAACTATTTGTGTAGAGCTGATAAATAATACCGTTACTTATGTTTCAAGGCGGTATGTTTCAAAAATCAAAAAAATATTGGGAATATGAGGTGGCAGATATGAAAAAAAGAATAATTTTCCGCAGTATAAATGGTTTCTTTCTTGGAATTGCATATGGTTATCTGATAACGCTGGTCACTTCCCTGCTCCTGGGCGACGGTCATTACTATCCCTGCATCCCGCAGTTGGCTGTCACAATGGGCAGTGAAATAAACGCTGTTCTGCTTCAGACATTTTTGTGCGGAATCATAGGAGCAGGTTTTTCCGCAGCCTCTTTCATATGGCAGATAGATAAATGGGGGCTTGCAAAGCAGACAGGAATTTACTTCCTTGCTGTCTCACTGATTATGATGCCATCCGCTTATATTGCCTGCTGGATGGAACACAGCATAAAAGGAGTTTTATCTTACTTTGGATTTTTTGCACTGCTCTTCGCCTTTTTCTGGATTATACTGTATCTGATTTCCAGACACAATGTCCGGAAATTAAATGAATCTTTACAAAAAATGCAGCAGGAATCAAAGGAATAACGGCAGATTTCCCTCCAAACCACTCTGCCTGAAGAATAACCAAAAGAACGCTCCGGTGAAAATGCCGGAGCGTTTTTGATTCTGCCTTACATTGTATAATCGTAAATAAAGAAATTCATTTTTGCAGACTGACCCTTAATGTCAAATCTGTGTTCTTTTTCTTTTCGTCTTACCATTCCCTGATGTTCATAAAATCCAAAATTACAGCTTGTATCTGTAAATAAATAGAATTTATCCAGTTTTTCTTCTTTCGCATAATCAAGGGCTGACTGAAACAGCAGTTTTCCGATTCCCTTACCGCGGCAGGATTCATCCACAGCAAAGAGGGAAAGCTCTGCCGGATACGGCGTTTTGCATTCTTTGAGAAGTTCCTTGTCAATCCCGCTTACGCTTTCAAAAATCTTAGATACCTTCCTTCCCTCTTTGGAGAGGAATAAAGAAGTAATTGCTTTTACCTGCTGTACCTTCAATCCGAAAGGACATTTATGTTTCGCCTTATGATTGACAAGTATAATTCCTACCGGAACCCCATTATCAAGAGCCACCCGGGAGAAGGTATAGTTTGTCAGGCAACTGCTCAGAAATACCCTCGCCAGTTTTTGAGCTGTTTCGGGACTGCTCAAGTCATCGTAGTGCCATGTTTTTCTGATAATATTCTGTAAAACTTTGAAATCCTCTTTCTGATATTCTCTTAATGTAATCTCCATCACAATTCTCTCCTTTACTTATTTAAAAATATGGATTGTACCATTCGTATTCATCTTTTTCAAAAACGAAACTGCAACAGGAAGACCAAACAGTCCCCATATACCAAAAAGCTTTAAACCTGTGAGCATACTGGCAAGCGTCAAAACAGGATGAAGCTCCATTTGCTTTCCAATCAGCTTCGGCTCCACAATATTTCTGATAATCGTAATTACAACATACAGAATAAAGATACCTGCTGCCAGCGTATACTTTCCGGTCACAAGATTAAGGATTCCCCAGGGTATTAAAATCGTACCTGTTCCAAGAATCGGAAGAATATCCAAAACTGCAATCAGAAACGCCAGTAAACTCGCATAAGGTATTTTCAATAAAAGAAAACCTGTCCACAATTCTAAAAAAGTCAGTCCCAACACTGCGCCATAGGATAAAATAATCTTGGGCAGGGTATTGATAAAATAGCTCTTTGATTCTGAAACAATCTTCTTTTTTGTTTCCGGTATCTGCCTTTTGATAAATCCCACAATTTTATTAAAATCAATGGTAATAAAAAACATTGCGATTATCGTAATGATAGTCTGCATAAACAATGTGGGAACAGCAGAAATCACATTGGCAAGAGAGGACAGGATACCGTTTGAAAACTCTCTGACAGCATGATTCATACTTTCCAGAACAGTGGACGCATTTGCCTGCAAAACATCCAATACAGATAAATCCGCATGATGAAACAACTCCTCCACCTTTTCAAATGCCTGTTCCGTAAACGGAATGATAAAGCTCTCAAATAATGTGGGCAAAAAAGAAACGACCCTTTCTACTATTCCGAAACACAATGAGCAGAAATAGCTGACTATTATACTCGAGCAAAACAAAAACAAAAGCAGGACTATTACTGAAACGATTTTTCTTTTTATCCTTGTTTTTTCCGAAATGTACTGAATTGGTTTATTTAATGCCCCTGCTATGATAAAAGCTATAATAAATGGAACTAAAACCGGAATCAGATATTTTCCAAGCAGGATACAGGCTCCGATTATGATTCCCCAGTATAAAAACTGTATAATAAATTTTTTCTGCTTCTCTATCCTCAATATATCTTCCTTCATACTCCCTCCTCTGACAAATCTCTACAGAACAACTTGACTTTCCTCTCCTTTCTCCTGTATCATAAACTATACATCTACTGTAATGTCAATAGGGGGATTTACATGAAAAAAAATACTATAAAACTAACGACAGCTCAGTTTGCCAGACTGCATAATATCAACAAGAGAACGCTTCACTATTATGACAGTATCGGGCTTTTTTCCCCTAATACAAAGGGAGAAAACGGCTATCGCTATTACGACCTGTCCCAGAGTATTGATTTTGAATCCATTCTCATGCTGAAAGAATTAAACATGAGCATTGAAGAAATCGAAGACTATCTCGGCAATCCCGCTCCTGATAAATTCATCAATCTCTCCACCACAAAGGAACAGGAAATAGACCGCGAGATAAAGCGCCTGAAAAATATCAAAAAAGCAATCCAGACAAAGAGAGAGCAGATTGAGCTCTGCAAAACTCTGGATGGCTTTAAAATTGAGCTTATGGAATGTAAAGAAGAAAAGCTGCTTGTTTTGCCCTATGATTTCTATGATAACGATGTTTCCAATGTTTTTTATTATATGAAAGAAACATGGGACGTAGAACAGATACGCATGGGAGTCGGCGGAATCATATCTGTGGAAAAGGTATTAAAAAATGATTTCTCCATTTACGACGGGCTTTACACCCCTGCCTTAAGTCAGACGCCTGCAAAAAATATCTTTCGTAAGCCTGCCGGAACTTATATTTGCTGTTATCACAGAGGAACATGGAGCACCCTTCCCCTTGCCTATCAGAAAATAATTTCTTTTGCGGAAAATAACAGCTTAAAGCTGACCGGTTATGCCTACGAAATCGGCTTAAACGAATTTGCTATTTCAGATGAAAAAGATTATATAACTAAAATTATGATAAAAACAGAAAAAATATCGTAGAAAAAAGGCGCCCGCCCGGACGCCTTCCACCTAATTAAAAAATCTTCAAAATATCATTATACATGACCACTACCATCAAAATCATCAAGAACATAAGACCTGTGAAGTGAATCATCCCTTCCACATTCCGGTTGATTGGTTTCTTCCTGATAGATTCCACGAGCAGGAATACCAGTCTGCCGCCGTCCAGAGCAGGGAAAGGAATCAGGTTCATAACGCCCAGATTGGCAGAAAGAAGAACTGCCATATTAAGCATATTCATCCACAGGAACAGATTACCCTCGCTCTTACTCTGTTCATAGGTATCGCCGATGGCATCCACCACACCTACAGGTCCGCTTAAATCCTTCATTCCAAGCCCTCCTGTAAACAGCTCCTTCAGACTCAGAAGAGTGGTACGAATCATATATTTCACTTCAAGGGCCGCATACTTAAATACCTCGAAGCCTTTTGCCTTTTCACTGTAAAGATTATATACAAAACCGGATTTCGGAGTACGGTATTCTTTCGGGATAATATCCGTTTCATATTCCAGACCGTTTCGCATATATGTGATATGGATTTTTTCTCCATTTAACGGATTCTCATTAATATAATTCTGATAAGCCTCTCCGTCCGGAACCTGAACTCCATTCACAGAAGTAATCACATCTCCCGGCTTCACACCTGCATCTTCAAGAGGCATTCCCGGAATCAGGGATTCCACTTCCATAGAATTTACATCTGTCCTGTTAAATCCCAGAAGATACCTTATCTCAACATCCGGTTTATAGACAATTTCTTTTTTCTCCCCGTCACGCTTTACAGTCAGGCGGATGGTGTCATCTGCCTTCAGTTCATTCAGGAAAGAATACACGTAAATATCTTTTCCCAGATCAATGGAATAATCCTGATACTTTGTAATCAAATCTCCTTCCTGAAGACCTGCTGCCGCAGCCGCAGAGCCTTTCTCCACAGACAGCACAGTAGCCGGTTCATATCCCAGCGCTCCCACAATGATCACAGACAGCACAAAGGCAAGAATAAAATTAAAAATCGGTCCTGCGGCAACAACAGAAATCCTGCCCCACACCGGCGCAGCCTGAAAGGTTCCCGGCGCGTCTCCTGCCTCCATATCTTCCCCCAGCATGGCGCAGGAACCTCCGATAGGAAAAAGCTTCAGGGAATACCTTGTTCCGTTTTTTTCCGTACTCAGAAGTCGCGGTCCCATTCCAAGGGAAAACTCTGTCACCACAATTTTATTCTTTTTTGCAAGAAGGAAATGCCCCAGCTCGTGAAAAAGAATAATTGCGCTGAATATGATAATTGCAATAATGATTTTCAATCTACCACCTGCTTTCAATCCACTGATAAGTCTCTTTTTCTACTTCCAGAATCTCTTCCAGATTAGGATGAGGGATAACCTTATGTCTTGACATAGACTGCCCGATAATCTCATAAATATCCAGAAAACCAATCTTTTCATGTAAAAATTTATGGACTGCAAGCTCGTTTGCCGCATTAAATACAGTAGGCATACTTCCTCCGCACCGTGAGGCTTCCATTGCCATAGGAAGCCCTTTAAAGGTCTCCATATCCGGCTCCTCAAAGGTAATTTGGGTAAGAGTCCTGAAATCCAGTCTCTCCCCATCCAGATATCTGCGCTCCGGATAATAAAGCGCATACTGAATCGGCAGTCTCATATCCGGCGTTCCAAGCTGCGCCATCACAGCGCCGTCTTTAAATTCCACCATAGAATGAATGATACTCTTCGGCTGAACAACCACCTCAATATGGTCTAAATCCATATCAAACAGCCACTTCGCTTCCATTACCTCCAGCCCTTTATTTACCAGAGTCGCAGAATCCACGGTAATCTTCTGCCCCATCACCCAGTTTGGATGCTTCAGCGTATCTGCAAGCGTTACATGGGCAAGCTCTTCCGTTTTCTTTCCACGAAAAGGACCGCCTGAGGCTGTAATCAGAAGTTTTTCTATTTCTTTTGGATTTTCTCCGTGAAGCGCCTGAAAAATAGCGCTGTGTTCACTGTCCACCGGAAGAATTTTTACTCCGTACTCTTTTGCCATAGGCATGATTAAATGGCCTGCTGTCACAAGAGTTTCTTTATTTGCCAGAGCAATATCCTTTCCTGCCCTGATAGCCTCCATAGTCGGACGGATTCCAATCATCCCTACAATGGCTGTCACAAGAATTTCCGTTTCAGGCATACGGGCAAGCTCCAGAAGTCCGTCCATACCGGACACCACTTTCGTTTCTGTATCTGCAATCCGCACAGCAAGCTCTCTGGCAGCCTCTTCCTTCCACACTGCCGCAAGCCTTGGACGAAACTCCCTTACCTGCTTCTCCAAAAGCTCCACATTGCTTCCCGCACTGATTCCAAGCACCTCGATATCGCCGTTTAAACGTACTACATCCAGAGTCTGTGTGCCGATAGAACCTGTAGAACCCAAAATTGCTATTTTTTTCATAAATCACCAGACCTCCCTGTTCTTAAAGTCTAAGAATTAACACGGAAAGGAAATAAATGACAGGAGCTGTAAAGATTACACTGTCAAAACGGTCCAGAATTCCTCCATGTCCGGGAATCAGCTTTCCGTAATCCTTGATTCCCTGATTTCGCTTAATCGCTGATGCAGCAAGATCTCCAACCATAGAAATCAGAGCGCCCACTGCGCAGATTACCGCATACTCCAGTATCTGCCCCTGTGTTGCCCATGCGTAGATACTTCCCAGAAGAGCTGCTCCGGCAACTCCGCCTACTGCGCCCTCCACTGATTTCTTCGGACTTAATACCGGAGCCATTTTATGTTTGCCGATTAATACGCCTACACAATACGCACAGGTATCACATCCCCATGAACATAAGAAAATCAGCCACACGATAAACTTGCCGTCCGGAAGATTTCTGGTAAGGTAAATAAAGGACAGCATCACCGCAACATAAATGATTCCGAAAAATGTTGCCATCACCTGCTCTGCCTTATATGCCGGATAGCGGAACACATAGACAAACATAATCATCACAAGCGCAAAAATTACAGCCATCATGCCGTATCTTTCAAAATCAAGAAGCATTGCCGCATAATAAACGGCTGCTCCCACAAATCCTGTAATCCCCAAAAGATTCATTTTTTCCTGATGGACGCCCATCACTTTATATAATTCCTGCATTCCGATCAGCGACACACCCAGCAGGGAAAAAAACAGTATATAGCTGCCGCTGCATATCGTAAGAAGGGCAATTGCCACCAGCAGGATTCCGCTTAAGAGTCTCGTCTTAAACATTCGTTTATTCCTCCTTTACTCCTCCGTATCTCCGGTCTCTTTCATTATATTTCTCAATCGCCTTAATGAGTTCCGGTTTGTGGAAATCCGGCCATGCTACATCTGTAAAATAAAATTCCGTATAAGCCATCTGCCACAACAGATAATTGGAAAGACGCAGCTCGCCGCTTGTGCGGATCATAAAATCCGGATCCGGAATTCCCGCCGTGTCCAGATAACTCTCAAAAACTGCCTCGTCGATTTCTGCTGGCTTCACTTTTCCGTCAACTGCATCCTGGGCAAGCTTTCTCACTCCGCGCAGAATCTCGTCACGGCTTCCGTAATTGAGCGCAATCTGGAAATGAAGTTCATCGTAATCTTTGGAAAACTCTTCCAGCTCCACAATTTTTTTCTGAATGTCATCGTCGAAAGCTGTTATGTCTCCAATGACCTTTACCTTCATCCTGTTCTTTTCGGATATTTTGATACATTTTTTGAGGTAATTGCGGAAAAGCTTCATCAGCCCTTCCACTTCCTCTCTGGAACGCTTCCAGTTCTCTGTAGAAAAAGCATAAACCGTCAGATACTTGACTCCCAGCTCTTTCATATCATCGCAGATTGTCTCCAGATTGGCGCATCCTTTCACATGACCGTAGCTTCTGGGCATTCCCTTCGCTTTCGCCCATCTTCCGTTTCCATCAAGGATAATCGCTATATGATTCGGTACTTTCATGGTTTCTCCTCCCTTATAAATTCTGTATGTAAGCGAAAAAGAGAGCCCACAGGACGAGCTCTCTTTGGATCCTTCTTACACGGTCAGGATTTCTTTGGATTTCGCATCTACTGCCGCATCTACTTCTTTGATATATTTATCTGTGGATTTCTGGATTTTTTCTTCTAATTCCTTAATCTCGTCCTCAGATACGTCCTGTTTTGCAAGCTTCTTGAAAGAATCATTTGCATCACGACGGATGTTACGTACAGCAACCTTTGCAGCCTCACCTTTTTTCTTTACATCTTTTACCAGTTCTTTACGGCGTTCCTCAGTAAGCTCCGGGAAAACAAGGCGGATTACCTTGCCGTCGTTGCTTGGGTTCAGACCTAAATCAGATGTAAGGATTGCTTTTTCGATACCCTTTATCAGACTGGATTCCCATGGCTGAATCTGAATCAGACGAGCTTCCGGAACTGTAATGTTCGCCACCTGCTGAAGAGGTGTCGGGCTTCCGTAATAGTCTACTGTTAATTTGTCAAGAATATGCGGGTTTGCACGTCCTGCACGGATTGTCACCAGATCGCTCTCCAGACTGTGCAGTGTTTTTTTCATTTTGTCTTCATACTTCTGAATTCTTTCATCCATGTTAAAAATCTCCCTCTCATGTTCTTATTTTTTGTTCATCCCATGAACGCTTCAGGCTCACGTATGCGCCTTATACTGTAACTCTTGTGCCGGAGAATTTGCCGTGTACTGTATTTACAATACTGTTCTCCTCTTCCAGTGCGAACACAAGCATCGGCATCTTCTGCTCCATACACATAATAGATGCAGTCAGATCCATAGCCGCAAGCTTCTTCGCAACTACCTCGTCAATGCTGATTTCATCATATTTCACAGCATTCGGATTTGTCTTCGGATCGCTGTCATAGATACCGTCAACTGCCTTTGCCAGAAGGATTGCTTCTGCCTCAATCTCTACTGCGCGCAGTACAGTCGCTGTATCTGTTGAGAAGTACGGATGACCGGTTCCTCCTGCGAAGAATACAACCTTGCCCTGTGCAAAACTCTCTTCTGCTGCATCTTTGGAATAAAGACTTGTAAAAGCGCCGCAGGTAAACGGTGTGAAAATTTCTGTCTTTAATCCCACATATCTGCAGATATCAGATACATAAATACAGTTCATAATCGTTGCCAGCATACCAATCTGGTCTGCTTTATTTCTGTCCATAGCGCCGCTTGTGCGTCCTCTCCAGAAATTACCGCCGCCGATTACGATGCCGACTTCCAGACCTTCGTCTACAATCGTCTTAATCTGTTTCGCAACACCGATGACTGTTTCCTCATGGAATCCGGTTTTTTTCTCCCCGGCAAGAGCTTCTCCGCTTAATTTCAGTAACACTCTTTTCATATTTATGGTTCTCCTAAGGTTTATTTTTTATATTTTACCACACTCCGGCTACAATTTCATTACCATTTTCATCAACTGTAGTAGAAACTGTAAAAGTGCTGTCTCCGATTGTATAATAATGATATCCCGTCTTGCCAGTCTCCGGCTCATCCTGATAATCGCTTCCGGAAGGTTCACCACAGGCGCCTTTCAGTGCGTCGAGAGACTGCCCGATATAGCTCTCTGCCGTGGCAATCGGGTCTTCTCCTGAGCTTCCGTCATCTCCGCCATTGTTTTCATCTCCCGGCTCATCTGACGCTCCGTCATCCGGAGTCGGTGTCGGTGTTGACTGACTGCTGTTGTCAGAACTATTATCCTGAGAATCTGTATTCTCAGAGTCTGAATCTTCTTCATCCTGAGAATCTGTCATTCCAACTCTTCTCTTTACATCGTTGAGTGTGGAAAATTCCTTCGTACTTCCCTCGCTTAAATAAGTAGCAAATGGAAGCGCATTCTCCCCGGTTCCGTCCATGCGAAGCGTAAGCTGTGTAATCTTTGAAAATGGAAGGTTACGGAAATAGCACTCATATCTGTCTGTATCTGTATAGAAAATACGGATATCATAAGATGTAACCGCTTTTCCCTCTTCATCCTTGGCATTCTTGTCATAATAGTAAACAGCCTTGTCATTGTTCTTGAGGACAAACTTGCTGTTTATCAGCTCATCTCCCCATCCCGCATCTTCATCCTCTGTATGAGGGCGGATATTGATGGATGCAATATCATCCCCTGTCTTGTTCAGGATTACAAATCGGGATGCTGTTGCAGTCTTCGTTCCAATCACATTGGTAATTGCATCAATGTCATTCGTTGATTTCTGCATATCTACAAGCTCGGTATTCTTCTCCTGCGGTGTCGGTGTAACGGTTATTTCTACTTTTGGTTTTTCTTCTTTATCTTTTCCGCAGCCTGCTGCAAATACGGTAAGCGCCAGCAGACCGCCAAGTATCATGTAACGTCTCTTCATTAAAAATTCCTCCCATATACCTCATGGAATCTTTTTCATCTTAATTATCAATACTCTATTATTGCAGAGGAAACCGTACTTGTCAACTAAACGTCCTTTTATTTCATACAATTTTTATATTTTTTAAGATATTTCATTCATTTACCACAGGATTTCTTCATGTATATGAGACTATTTTCCAATAAATCCGCAGACGTATTTAAACCCAAAAACCTCCTATAATTTCATCTTTATACAGAATCTGTCATAGGAGGTTTTATATCTTTATTTTTCTCTTCAATCATCATCTTCCTTTACTGCCAAAGCGGCAATAATATCTACACAGGTTTCATATCCCAGCGTCGAAGTATTCAGGCAAAGGTCATAGTTTTCTTTTTTGCCCCATTCCTGACCTGTGTGGAAATGATAATAATCTTTTCTCTGTTTATCCTTCACTGCAATCCTGTCAAGAGCCTGTCTCTGTGAAATGTTATCAAGACCTTTAATCCGATTTACTCTGTCTTCCATTTCCGATGCGTAAATAAACACCTTAAGAACATCTTTTTTGTCTTTCAGAATCTGATCGGCGCATCTGCCTACGAAGATACAGGCTCCCTCTTCTCCCATAAGACGAAGGATTGCCTCTTTCTGCGCCTGAAAAAGCTTGTACGGAAGCATGATTCTGTCTTCATTGGTATAACCGTCTGCCAACATCCCGATTCCATAGAGAAAACTGCTGCTTTTCTTCTCATCGTATTCATTCATCAATCCGGGGCTGATTCCGTATTTTTCACCTGCAATCAACAATAAATTATTATCATAAAAATTAATCCCAAGCTTTTCAGAAAGCATGGATGCCACGCGGCGGCCGCCGCTGCCGTACTGTCTGCTGATTGTAATTGTCTTCATAATGCAATGCTCCTTTCTCACTGTTAAAATCCTAACAGTTTTATCCAACTCCATTATAGGAGTTTTCTGACAATATTGCAATATAAAGAATAAAGTTTGTTTTGTCGAAAACTCTACAGGTTTTTCACCTTGAAATCTCTCTCCGCCTCACGCCTCTGGTCTTTTTTCGCAATATCCTGACGTTTGTCGTAAAGCTTTTTACCTCTGGCAACTCCGATTTCCACCTTTACAAGGCTGTCCTTAAAGTAAACCTTCAGCGGCACCAGAG
>PPYF01622658.1_pt1 | contig 12062 bp, 10 predicted proteins | sample 1559871 | NCBI WGS metagenome assembly PPYF01 (sample SAMN08240021, study PRJNA423297) | Human gut metagenome, whole genome shotgun sequencing project. | reverse complement strand
AAACGCGCGAAGCGCAGCAAAAGTTGTTTGTCTCCCGCATTCTTGAAGCGGATGGTGGCTTTCGCATTGTCTCCTTCGCCCTCCACTTTCAAAACTTCACCCAGGCCGAAACGTTCGTGCTCTATCAATTGTCCCTGCTGTACACGATTGGCAGACCCGCCGGCAGAAGGCGATGTACTTGCCGTATTTGCAGAAGGCGCCACCCGTTTCAGGTTACGTGGAACAGTCGGCGCAATAATCTGCTGTTTCGGTCGTACAGACACACGCTCTTTTCCTCCATACGGAGCATCTTCCCTATCAGGCGCAAAACCTCTGGCGTTCTCCCTGCGGAAAGCGGCGGCTTCCTCCTCTACCCTGCGGAACATTCCCGCATCCTGAGGCAGACGCAGGAAACGTATATCTATATCCTTCAGGAAACGGCTGGGACTGCCAAACTCCATCTTGCCATATCGGAAACGCGTCTTTGCATACGATAGGAAACAGTGTTCTTCAGCACGTGTGATGGCTACATAGAACAGCCGCCGTTCTTCCTCCAATGCCCGGGGAGAGTCACCCACCATGCCGCTGGGAAAAAGATTCTCCTCCATCCCCACTACAAACACATTCTTGAACTCCAATCCCTTGGCCGAATGTACAGTCATCAGGGTTATCTCCTCATCGTCCCCATCCTTATCCGAATCCTGGTCGGTAAGAAGGGAAACTTCCGAAAGGAAGTCACCCAACAACACGTTCGGGTTTCCTTCCTCCTGCCGTTGGGCACAAAAATCACTCATACCGTTCACCAGCTCCTCTATATTCTCCTTACGGCTCAGATTCTCGGGAGAGTTCTCCTGACACACATCATTGATGATGCCCGATTGGCGAATAATGTCGGCACCGATCTCGTAGGCATTCTTCTCCGCAGCATCTGTGATAAAGGCGGATATAAGTTCGCGGAATGCCTGCAACTTTCCCACCGTACCTTTATTGAAGTTCAAGCCATACGCCAACGGCTCACAAAGCACGGTCCACAAACTTACATTGTGCCCGGTGGCGGCAGCAATGATTTTTCCCACTGTCGTATCTCCGATACCACGCGCAGGATAATTGATAATACGCTTGAAAGCCTCTTCATCATTGGGATTCACTATCAGACGGAAGTAAGCGATTACATCTTTGATTTCCTTGCGTTGATAGAACGACAAGCCTCCGTAAATACGGTAAGGCATACTGCGTTTGCGCATGGCTTCCTCAAAGATACGGCTCTGCGCATTGGTACGGTAGAGTATCGCAAAATCAGAGTAGGCATAGCGCTTTTCACGCCGCAGTTCAGCTATCTTATTCACCACAATATCCCCTTCTTCCACATCACTGTATGCCTGGTACACACCAATGGCCTCTCCCTTCTCCTTTTCCGAGAACACTTCCTTGCGTATCTGCCACTGGTTCTTTTCTATCAGGCTGTTGGCCGCGCGGACAATGGTCTGGGTGGAACGGTAATTCTGCTCCAGCTTGAAGACCTTCGTATCGGGATATACTTTCGTAAAGTAGAGAATATTGTCAATATCGGCACCACGGAAGGAGTAGATACTCTGTGCATCATCCCCCACCACACAGACATGCTGATGGTTCTTGGCAAGTTGCAGCACGATGCTGTGCTGTGCAAAATTGGTATCCTGATACTCATCTACCAGAATGTAACGGAACAGGTCCTGATAACGCGCCAACACCTCGGGGTGGTCCCGGAACAGCAGGAATGTGTAGAACAGCAAATCGTCGAAGTCCATCGCATCTGCCTGCCGGCAACGCTCCCAATATCTCTGGTAGATGTCGCGAAGCGCCGGAACCTTGGCTGCACGGTCTCCTTCGTAAGCCTCCTTGTTGTTGGCATAGCCTGCCGGAGAAACCAGATGATTCTTGGCATTCGAGATACGCGCCTGCACCATCCCCGGCTTGTACACTTTCTCATCCAGCCCCATTTCCTTGATAATGGAACGTATCAAGCTTTTACTGTCTGCCGTATCGTAAATGGTAAACTGCGAAGTGAAGCCGATATACCCGGCCTCGACATGCAGAATGCGCAGGAACATGGAGTGAAAGGTTCCCATCCACAGATGGCGCGCCCTCTCCGGCCCCACCTGACGGGCTATACGCTCCTTCATTTCGCGCGCCGCCTTGTTGGTAAAGGTCAATGCCAGAATGTTCCAAGGCTGGTAGCCATTCTCCAGCAGATAAGCAATCTTGTAGGTCAGCACGCGCGTCTTTCCCGAACCGGCACCGGCTATCACCAGTGACGGACCGTCATTGTATAACACCGCGTTCCGTTGTCCTTCGTTCAGTTCCTCTATATAATCGGGCATATCCGTATAATCTTAAAATGATGATATTTTTTCTTCCTTTGTTTTTACGGAGGCAAAGATAAAAAAAGCTTCGGAGACGTACGAACATTTCTATAGGTTATAGTGTTTATATAGTAAAGTTCCAAAATTAAATAATTGAAACTTATGAATACAATATTAACGATTTTAATGATAACAGTTATGACTTACGAAATGCCAAAACTTCCCTACACCAACAATGCACTGGAACCTGTAATCAGTCTGCAAACCATAGATTACCACTACGGTAAACATCTGCAAACCTACGTGAACAACCTCAACAACCTCGTTCCGGAAACGGAATTTGAAGGCAAAGACCTGGTAACCATTGTTGCCACAGCACCGGACGGTGCCATCTTCAACAATGCAGGACAAGTGTTGAACCACACATTATACTTCTTACAGTTTGCTCCGAAGCCTGCCCACAGCGAGCCTACCGGCAAGCTGGCAGAAGCCATCAAACGCGACTTCGGCAGCTTTGAGAATTTCAAGAAGGAATTCAACGCGGCAGCTGTCGGCTTGTTCGGCTCCGGATGGGCTTGGTTGTCTGCCGACAAGAACGGCAAACTCCACATCACCAAAGAAGCCAACGGTAGCAATCCGGTACGCGCCGGTCTTGTTCCGCTACTCGGATTCGACGTGTGGGAACATGCCTACTATCTTGATTACCAGAACCGCCGTGCCGACCATGTGAACGAACTGTGGAGCATCATCGACTGGGATGTAGTAGGTAAAAGACTGAAATAAGCAACAAGGTCCCACTAAACATGTTAATGACGCATTCTTGAGCAACTAAGGTTCAAGAATGCGTTTTCTTGTTTAAAATAGCCATCTAACATATTTTAAAGAAATTCTTTGGCTTCTACCATAAGTATTCATTAACTTTGCTAAACTTAAAAGTTAAACAAAAGAAATGAAACTCATCGTAGTAACAGCACCCACATTTTTTGTGGAAGAAGACAAGATTATCACGGCACTATTCGAAGAGGGGCTGGATATTCTACATCTGAGGAAGCCGGAAACTCCCGCCATGTATTCAGAACGGCTTTTAACGCTGATACCCGAAAAATACCATAAGCGCATCATTACCCATGAGCACTTCTACCTGCAGGAAGAGTTCAGCCTGATGGGGATTCATCTAAACACCCGCAATCCCAAAGAGCCCCACGACTATTCGGGCCACATCAGTTGCACCTGCCATTCACTGGACGAAGTGCAGAACAAGAAGCATTTCTATGACTATCTGTTCCTAAGCCCGATATATAATTGCATCACAAAGTCCGGAGTCACGTCCGGCTTCACAGCCGAAGAGTTGCGGCAAGCAGGAAAAAGTAAGGTCATAGACAGTAGAGTCATGGCTTTGGGAGGCATTACTCCCGACAACATACTGGAGATTAAGGATTACGGATTCGGTGGTGCCGTTGTAATGGGTGACTTATGGAATAAATTCAATGCCTGCACCGACCGCGATTATCTGGAAGTAATCCGCCACTTCAAGAAGTTGAAGAAAATGGCTGATTGAGCCTTCTTGGACTGGCAAATCAAAATTTACCGTACTCTTTGTATTCAAGACCGGCAGGCAACGTGAAATAGAAGGTGGAGCCTTCCCCTTTCTTAGACTCCACACCGATACCTCCCCCATAGTGCTCCACAATAGATTTGGTGATGGAAAGCCCCAACCCCGTACCTTTGATATTGTAGTTCATCTTCACAAACCGTTCAAAGATGGCATGTCTTCCCACTTCATCGATACCACAGCCTGTATCTGCCACATAAAAATAGAAGTTATGGTTGCTCAATCTCCTGCAACCGATTTTCACACTGCCCATCTCCGTAAACTTCAAGGCGTTCCTCACCAAGTTACCTATGACTTGGGCAAAACGCACGCGGTCCACCACCAAACGGCATTGAGGCAACCGTTCTACAAACTCCACCTGAATGCCCGTGGGATGCGAGCGCATATTCTCCGTCGTACAGACTTCATCAATCAGCGCGTTTACATCCACTTCTCCATCGTTATATTCCAGAGTATTTGCCTCAATCTTCGAGTAGTCCAGCAAGTCATTGACCAGTTGCAGCAGCGAGTCCTTGTTATCATTAATCTCCTTCAGAAAAGCCATACGGGTTTCTCTGTCCAGATCATCCATTTCGGCAAGCATAGTTGTAAAGCCTACAATGGCATTCAAAGGAGTACGAATTTCGTGAGTCATATTAGCGATGAAAGCATTCTTCAGCTGGTTGGATTCTTCGGCAACCTCATTGATGCGCTGCAACGTCTTCAACCTTTTGCTCTTGCTGATGGAAATGATTATCATGATGACCAAAAGCAGAATGACAATTATCCCAAAACTATATACCAATGCTTCATTATTCTGATAGAAGTCATTCGTCCAAACATCGTATGCTGCCGTAATTGTCAATATCATCGTTTTTTGCTTGCTTATTGGAAACTATAAAATTATGGGAAGCAAATATACTAAAGAAAATACAAATAAATTAATAGAAACTACAGTTTTTTCCAACAAAATAGGCCGCATGCCATTACCAAGTAAAGCATGCAGCCCATAAATGTCATTATTCAGTATTATTGAAATCAGCCTTCAATGGCAGCCTGCGCCGCAGCCAGACGTGCAATAGGCACACGGAACGGAGAACAGCTGACATAATTCAAGCCAACTTTGTGGCAGAACTTCACAGAAGAAGGTTCACCTCCATGCTCGCCGCAAATACCGCACTTCAAGTCCGGACGGATAGCACGTCCCTTTTCAGTAGCCATGCGCACCAACTGTCCTACACCATTCTGGTCGAGTACCTGGAACGGGTCTACTTTCAGAATCTTCTTCTCCAGATAAATCGGGAGGAAGGAAGCGATATCGTCGCGTGAATAACCAAATGTCATCTGAGTCAAGTCGTTCGTACCGAATGAGAAGAACTCGGCAGAGGAAGCAATGCGGTCGGCAGTCAAGGCGGCACGCGGAATCTCAATCATTGTACCTACCTTGAAGTCGATGCTGTCACCCACTTCTTCAAACAACTGGGCAGCCTCAGCACGAATCACTTCTTCCTGCTGCTTGAACTCATACAAGATACCGGTCAGAGGCACCATGATTTCAGGATGGGTTTCAACACCTTCCTTCTTCAATTCCAAAGCAGCACCCAGGATGGCACGCGTCTGCATCTGTGTAATTTCAGGATATGTATTTCCCAAACGGCAACCACGATGACCCAACATCGGATTATGCTCACAAAGTGCCTCAACACGTTGCTGGATATACTGGAGGCTCACGCCCATCGTATCTGCCATTTCCTGCTGTCCCTTCAGGTCATGGGGAACAAACTCATGCAAAGGAGGATCAAGCAGACGCACCGTCACCGGACAGCCTTCCATTGCCTTGAAAATTCCCTTGAAGTCAGCTTGCTGGTAGGGAAGAATCTTAGCCAAAGCCTTGCGGCGCCCTTCTGCATTTTCTGCCAGAATCATCTCGCGCATGGCTTTAATCTTCTCGCCTTCAAAGAACATGTGTTCCGTACGGCAAAGACCGATACCCACAGCGCCAAAATTACGTGCTACTGCGGCATCATGAGGAGTATCCGCATTGGTACGAACCTGCAGCTTCGTATATTTGTCTGCCAAATCCATCAGTTCCGCAAAGTCACCGGACAGCTCAGCCGCTTTTGTCTCCACCTTGTCTTTATATACTTCACCGGTGCTTCCGTTCAAGGAGATATAGTCACCTTCTTTCAACAGTACACCATCCACCAGCATGCCATTCGGCAGCATCATCGGCAAAGAATACGATTTGTCCCGTAGCGGCACCCGGAGAAGCGGGAAGACCACGAGTCAACACCTTAGCTTGTTTCAGAGCTGTCTTATCAAATACCGGGTGGAGCAGTTCGTCCAACTTATTGGGCTCACAACGCATCAATGCAGTCTTTTCGTCAATCATACCTTGATGGAGCAAGTCCATGGCAATCTTCACCATAGCGGCTCCGGTACCTTGTGCATTAATCAAATACTCGCCATTGAAAAGGTCTTCACCGGTAGCAGCATCGCGGCTGAAGCAAACACCCGTAGCAGAGCTCTCGCCCATATTACCGAATACCATAGCCTGAACGCTTACGGCAGTACCCCATTCGTCAGGAATTCCCTCCATCTTACGATACAAGATGGCGCGTTCGTTCATCCAGGAGTTGAATACGGCACAAACGGCACCCCACAACTGCTCGTAGGCACAAGTCGGGAAGTCTTTTCCGGTTTGTTCTTTCACCGCAGCCTTGAACTTCTTCACGAGTTCCTTAAGGTCTTCCACCTCAAGCTCGTTATCCAGCTTCACGCCTTTAGCATGTTTCACCTCTTCTATAATAGCCTCGAACGGGTCTACATCTTCCTTGTTCACCGGTTTCATGCCCAGCACCACGTCGCCATACATCTGCACGAAGCGACGGTAAGAGTCCCATGCAAAGCGTGCATTGCCCGTCTTGCGCGTCAGGCCTTCCACCACTTCGTCATTCAAGCCAAGATTCAGGATAGTGTCCATCATGCCCGGCATGGAAGCGCGCGCACCCGAACGTACGGAAACCAGCAACGGATTCTCCACATCACCGAATTTGGAACGCATCAGTGTTTCCACATGGGCAATGGCTTGTTCAACTTCATTCTTCAACAGAGCAACGACTTTATCCTGCCCCATTTCATAATATTCCGTACAAACTTCTGTCGTTATTGTAAAGCCCGGAGGAACCGGAACCCCTATAAGGTTCATTTCTGCAAGGTTAGCACCTTTCCCACCCAAAAGGTTTCTCATATCGGCCTTTCCTTCTGCCTGGCCGTTACCAAAGGTATAAACTCTTTTTTTGTCCATAATATAAATTTAAAGTTTTTGATAGTGATTTCTCTTTTCTGCTCGCAAATCTAAGTATATTTCGCAGACTAGAAAACTTTTTCAGAAAAAACTTTATGCTAAAATGCAATTTCGACATTGCAATCTTTAATATTTCATTTCATAGAGAGAAATCCCGAAAAAATGTCTATTTTTGCCGAAGAATTTATTAGATTGGTGTAAAAGTGGCAAGAAAGAGAAAAGAACTTCCCCTACTGGAGAAGGTGACAATTACGGATGTGGCTGCCGAAGGAAAAGCCATCGCAAAAGTCAATGATTTGGTGATTTTCGTACCATATGTCGTCCCCGGCGATGTAGTTGACCTGCAAATTAAGAGAAAAAAGCATCATTATGCTGAAGCCGAGGCTGTGAAATTCCATGAATATTCGGCAGTACGGGCAGTTCCATTCTGCCAACATTATGGTGTATGCGGCGGTTGTAAATGGCAGGTTCTCCCCTATTCCGAGCAAATCAAGTATAAGCAAAAACAAGTAACGGACAACCTCACCCGCATCGGCAAAATCGAATTGCCGGAAATCTCTCCGATATTAGGTTCAGAAAAAACTCAGTTCTACCGGAATAAACTGGAGTACACTTTTTCCAACAAACGTTGGCTGACGACAGAAGAGGTTCAGCAGAATGTAGTGTACGAACAGATGAATGCCGTAGGCTTCCATATTCCCAATGCTTTCGATAAAGTGCTTGCCATAGAAAAGTGCTGGTTGCAGGACGATATATCCAACCGCATCCGCAATGCGGTACGCGACTATGCCTACCAGCACAACTATTCCTTCATCAACCTGCGTACGCATGAAGGAATGCTACGCAATATGATTGTGCGTACCTCTACCACCGGCGAACTGATGGTAATCCTCATCTGCAAGATAGAGAAAGAGGAGGAAATGGCTCTGTTCAAGCAAATGCTGCAATACATAGCAGATACATTCCCCGAAATCACTTCCCTGCTATACATTATTAATAATAAGTGCAACGATACCATCACCGACCTCGAGGTACACACCTTCAAGGGAAAAGACCACATCTTCGAGGAAATGGAGGGACTGCGCTTCAAGGTAGGTCCCAAATCTTTCTATCAGACCAACTCCGAACAAGCCTACAACCTCTACAAAGTAGCACGCAACTTTGCCGGACTGACCGGTAACGAGCTTGTTTATGACCTTTATACCGGCACGGGTACCATTGCCAATTTCGTATCCAAGCACGCACGCCAGGTAATCGGCATAGAATATGTGCCCGAAGCCATTGAAGACGCCAAGGTCAATGCCGAGATTAACGGAATTAAAAACACATTGTTCTTTGCCGGAGATATGAAAGACATGCTGACACAAGACTTCATCAACCAATACGGCCGTCCCGATGTCATCATCACCGACCCTCCCCGTGCCGGAATGCACCAGGATGTAGTGGATGTCATTCTGTTTGCCGAACCCAAACGCATCGTATACGTCAGCTGTAATCCGGCTACGCAGGCGCGCGACCTGCAACTGCTCGATGCGAAATATAAAGTGAAGGCCGTTCAACCGGTAGACATGTTCCCGCACACCCACCATGTGGAAAACGTAGTATTATTGGAATTAAAAGATTGAAAGTACAAGTAGTTTTCAATCGTAAATTGTAAATTGTCTAATCGTAAATTAAAACCAATCGTGGCAAAAGAAAAAATTACAGCAAGAGCCCGCACACAATATACGGACTACATGGTGAAGGAACCGATGGAGCTCATGGAGTTTCTGGCAGCTAAAATGCCGGACGCCAGCCGCACCAAGCTGAAATCATTGCTGAGCAAACGCATTATATATGTGGACAGCGTTATCACTACACAATACAATTTTCCTCTGAAACCGGGTATGAAAGTACAAATCAGCCGTGAGAAGGGACGTAAAGAGTTCAACCATAAACTGATGAAGATTGTATACGAGGATGCCTATATCATCGTGATAGAGAAGATGCAGGGTTTGCTGTCCGTCAACACTGACCGGCAAAAGGAACGTACCGCCTATACCATCTTGAATGAATACGTGCAACGCTCGGGCAAGCAGCACCGTGTACACATCGTGCACCGCCTGGACCGTGACACCTCCGGCTTGATGATGTTTGCCAAAGACGAGAAAACCCAACGTACACTACGCGATAACTGGCATGACATTGTAACAGACCGGCGATACGTAGCCGTAGTGGTCGGCGAGATGGAAAAAGATGCAGGAACCGTGGTTTCTTGGTTGACAGACCGTAAGCTGTATGTATACTCCAGCCCGACAGATGACGGGGGACAAGAATCCATTACGCATTACCGTACCATCAAACGAGCCAATGGATACTCTCTTGTTGAACTGAACCTGGAAACGGGACGAAAAAACCAGATACGTGTACACATGCAGGATTTGGGGCATCCTATTATCGGCGACGGACGCTATGGACTGGAAGACGTAAATCCTATCGGACGCTTGGCCCTGCATGCTTTCAAACTCTGTTTCTATCATCCCGTCACGGGAGAGCTGATGCGGTTTGAAACACCTTATCCGGGAGAGTTCAAGAAATTGGTTTTGAAGAATAAGTAAAAAGCTGACATACAATAAAAAACGGAGCAATTGATTTGCTCCGTTTTTTATTGATAAGCATGTCGTCATTGCCGACGCATACGAAAAGGCTGTCCGTGAATATTATCTTGATATTCCCTCCAGCTATTATACCAAGTACCACTGAAAGAATAAGAATCAGCCATGGCTCCTTCAATGTAAGCCATGCTGCCACCATCATAGAATTCCAATTCCATCAGATTGTAAGCCCCACTAACCCAATTCCATCTGAAAAGCAAATAATTCGGGTCGCCATATGAACCAATAGTACCTTGGTTGCGCGCGTTAAAGGTCATAATCGTCCCCCTACCCCAAGTATATGCCCCGAAATCTATTTCTTCAGATGTATACCATTCACCGGGCAGATTATATTCCGTTTCTTCCTCACTATCACATGATGTCAATCCTAATACAAGGACAAACAACAATAACATTTTTGTGTATTTCAACATATTATTCATAAGCCATACTTTATTTATAATTAGCATCTACCATCATAACAACCACTCCATCCAGTTTACCGGATAAATAATGTTCGCGCACCCATACATTATCAAAGTACTTGATTTCACCGGCACCATAATTCAGAGTCAACCCCTCCATAGACTTATCCATCCATTTCCAAGTAAAAGTACGTGAAGTCGTTTCATAGGGACGGGACTCGCCTCCGCGATAATACTCCCAGATTTCCTGTCCAGAATTATCAGCCTTGGCAAACTTCAGCTGATGACTGCATAACACTTCAACTCCATCTTTGTTTTCCGTCTGATATTCTTCTATCCACGTCTTCCCACACAATTTGTCGTCGCTATTCTGCATGGTATAATATACATCATCCCCACAAGACGCCAGCCCAATCGTAAATACACACAACAGCAATATCTTCACATAATTCAAAGTCTTCATAAGTTATCGAGTTTAGTTAATACTTGCGGACAAACATACACAAAAAAAATGAAACACTTAATACTTATCCTGGAATTTCTTGTAGAAGACAAGGAATAAAATAAATCCCATCAGTGCAAACGGTACGCCTGCCAATGCGGGATAACGGTATCCTCCACTCAAGGCAAGACCTCCGATATAGGCTCCGATAGCATTCCCCAAATTGAAGGCCATCTGCACACAAGCGCCTCCCAACATTTCTCCTCCAGGAGCCACACGAATCATCAACACCTGCTCCGGACTGGAGACGGCAAACAAACCTGCCGTACAAAGCGTCATCAATATTGCCGAACACCACGGATGGGGAGAGAGTAAAAATATCAATAATAAAATAACACATATCATCCCTTGCACCACCGTACCGACCTTCCCCGGAGTGTACCGGTCGGACATGCGCCCACTGACCAGATTGCCGACAACCATTCCGAATCCTGCCAGTACCATCAGTGCCGTAATGCTGTCCGCACTAAAACCGGAAACCTCAGTCAGCAACGGAGTGATATAGCTATACCAGCAGAATACACCACCGTTGCCCAAAGCTGTAGCTCCCAATATGAGCCACGGCGCCGGCTTTTTCAAAAAACGGAACTGTCCTTTAAATCCCGTGTCTTTCAGTCCTTCGACCTGCGGTACCCAACGCCAAATGTAGTACAATGTTATCAATCCCCAGGCACCTACCAGCAGAAACGTGGCACGCCAAGACAGTGTATGGCTCAACGAAGTACCCAACGGCACCCCAAACAGATTGGCCACAGTCATTCCCGCTATCATAATTGAAACCGCCTCCGAGCTTTTCCCCTTATCAGCCAATTTTCCCGCAACAATGGAAGCCACCCCAAAATAAGCGCCATGAGGAAGTCCGGAAACAAAACGTCCCAACAGCAAGACCCAATAATTGGGTGCCATAGACGCACAAATATTACCCACAATCATTAATGCCATCAAGACCAGCAGAATCTGCTTCAACGGGCGTTTACGGGCCAGGAGCAGCATGGGCGCACCAAAACAAACACCCAACGCATACGCAGAAATGAAATGACCGGCCACGGGAATGCTGATTCCCAAATCAGTAGCCACATAGGGCAAAATACCCATCATCGTAAATTCGGCAATCCCTAGCCCCAATGTGCCGAACGCCAATGCAATAAGACTCTTCTTCATACCTTAAAAAACAACCTATATTTTTTACCGGGCGCAAAGATAATGACATTGCATTCTCCAAATAAAAAGGATACCGAATTATTTTCAGTATCCTTCTTCATTTTTTATCTTATATCAATTGT
>PPYF01306925.1_pt1 | contig 12062 bp, 7 predicted proteins | sample 1559871 | NCBI WGS metagenome assembly PPYF01 (sample SAMN08240021, study PRJNA423297) | Human gut metagenome, whole genome shotgun sequencing project. | reverse complement strand
CCTTGCAGGAACGGACGGATTTAACCTTTCGCCCCGTGGAAGGCGACTGGCGGTATGATGTCGCAGCCAAACGCCTGAAAGAGATAGACTTTTCACAACCCATCGACTTTGTATATGCTCATAACGATATGATGGCTATTGCCGCCCGTGAACATTTTCAGGCAATAGACCCAGTGCGTGGTAAGGAGTTACATATTATAGGAATGGATGCCGTGGCCAATGCCGGACTGGAAGCGGTGGCGGATGGACGGATTAATGTCTCTTTCCTTTATCCAACGGGCGGTGAACAGGTGATACGGACCGCCATGCAGTTGCTTAGAGGGGAGAAGGTGGATAAATATATTCCCTTGTTGAGCGGTTTGGTTGATAAATCGGCTGCCCAGACCTTATTGCTTCAATCTGAACGGTTGAGCAATTATCAACAGCGTATCGAGACACAGCGGAGCCGTATGGATGAACTGCTGAATCGTTTTAATTTTCTCCGGGATTCATTGAGTGTTATCACGCTTTTGATGGTTGGCTTCATTTCTTTGTCGGTCTATGTATTCTATATTAACCGTAAGATACGGCTTAAAAACCGCGAATTGCGTGAGATTAATAGGAAAGAGGAAGAACAGCGCCGTAAATTGATATCCCTGAATGCGGAGATAGAAGAGGTGACAGCCTCCAAACTCCAGTTCTTTACCAATATATCCCATGAAGTACGTACTCCGTTAACACTGATATTGGGACCGTTGGACAGGTTGCTTAACTTATTGCACGATTCCCCCTACCTTTCAGACCTGGAGTTGATTCATAAGAATGCGGGGCGTTTACTCCGCGTCATCAACCAACTGTTGGATTTCCGGAAGGTGGAGAATAAGCAGGAGAAACTGAAGATACGTGAGACGGAAATCGTTTCGTTCAGCAGTGAGGTGAAGTCATATTTCAATAGTATGGCGAAGGTGCGCAATATTACCTATACTTTTGCCTCGGACATGAAGAACTGCCGTATCTGGATGGATGCGGATATGATTGAGAAGGTTTTGGTGAATTTGTTATCCAATGCATTTAAGTTTACGGCCGAAGGGGGAAAGATTGGGGTAGCGCTGGAAGAGTCGGACGAATGGGTGACGATACATGTCGAAGACAATGGCTCGGGTATCCAACCGGAGAATTTGCCTTATCTCTTCAACCGTTTCTATTCGGAGAACAGCCGGGTGGGGACAGGTATCGGTTTGCATCTGGTCCATGAATATGTAAAGATGCATAATGGGGAGGTAACAGTGGAAAGTGTCCCCGGACAGCGAACCGTTTTCTCCGTTTGCCTTCGGAAAGATAAGACGCAGCTGAACGGCGAATATATCACGGAACTGCCTGTTTCCCATTTGGCGTATGATGCTTCGAACCTGGATGATTCCGAAGAGAAAACGTTGCTGGCACAGACATATCCTTATTCCGTTTTGGTTGTTGAAGACGATGATGAGGTCCGTGCGTTCCTGGAAAAGGAATTATCGGAGAACTTCCGCGTATTTACCGCTACCAATGGAAAGGTCGCTTTGAATCTTCTTCAGGAGGAAAATGAAATATCGCTTGTCTTATCCGATGTGATGATGCCGGAAATGAATGGCTTCGAACTTTGCCGCAGTATAAAAACGGATATCGCCATCAGCCATATTCCCGTAATCCTGTTGACGGCCTTGTCGGATGAACGTCAGCGTATGTATGGCATATCGGGCGGGGCGGACGGTTATATCCAGAAGCCTTTCCATGTGAACTTTGTAAAACTCCGTATAATCCGTATCCTCGATGAACAAAAAAAGTTGCGCGAAGCATTTCTGAAAAAGCTGCAAAGCAGTAATATGCTGATGGCGCAACCGGAGAAGGTGGAGAATATGGATGACCTGTTCCTTCGCCGGTTCCTGACACAGATTGAAGAGATATATACCGATTCTGAATTTAATGTGGAGAAGTTGAGTGATACGCTCGGTTTGTCGCGCGGCCATCTCCACCGTAAGATAAAAGACCTGACCGGAACCAGCCCGGTCGATTTTCTCCGTAACTACCGTTTAAAGAAGGCTGCCGTTCTTCTGAAACAAAAGCAATACAATATCAACGAGATTGCTTACCAGACAGGTTTTTCGTCTCCCGCCTATTTTGCCAAATGCTTTAAGGCCGTTTATAACCAAACCCCGAAAGAGTATCAGAATACATCAGAATAGGCAACATTTTGTGAGTGCCGGTCACAACAGGCTGTGAGGACGTCTCAAAGCCAGCTTCAACGCCTCCTCAAAGCCTGCTTTAACAGTCCCTCAAAGCCTGCTTCAACGAGCTCTCAAAGGAGGCTTTGAGGAGACCTCAAAAAAACAACTTCTTTTTCCTATCACATTTGTCGCATTTATCTGACGGATATTATACTATTGGAATGAATTTCAGGGTATGTGACGAATGTGACAGGATTGGCTCGTTTTGTTATATCCGATTGTTTTCAGTGCCTCTACATTTGCTCCCGAAAACTTGTTAGCAAGAACAACATTAAAACATTCTATATGAAAACAGTTGCCATGATTACCATGAAGAAGTCTTTCCTTTTATTAATTGCCGGCTGTACTTTGTCAGCCGCAACATATGCACAGGAAGCGGTAAAAGATACCGTTCAGGTGAATAAGGAAAAATCAAATGAAACGAACAGCCGCAATGTGATGCTGAATGCCTCCAGTGCGAATGGTCCCCGCGAGATATCCATCGGACTGCCCGGTGGTGATGTTAATGTCCTCGAAAATGGTTTGCCAGTCGTCTACAATTCCAATCCTCATAATGTAAATACCCATTGGCGTGGTGACGGTAGCCTGGGGCATGTCGGGTTATTGAAGATTTCGGAAACGGCTATCACAACCGGTACTGTCGGATATGCAGTAAACTCTCATACCCAGCTCGGGACGGAAAAGTTCCGGGGCAGACTGAATTATAATACGAATCATTTCGGAAAGCAGCAAATCGACCTGAATATCAGCGGTAATGCCGGAAAAGGTTGGTTTTACAGCGGAAGTATTTATCAGGATTTCGACCCGGGAACTTTCAAGCTGCGTTTTGCTTCCAATCAGGACCGTACACAGATTTATAAAGCTGCTATCACCAAACGTTATCATCAGGACCGCGGTGAGTTGTCGGTCATTTATCATTACAGCAACAGCCGCTGGCCCTCGAATGCCGCGACCAATGCCCCTTTTATGTATGTGGGCGACGGAAGTGTGAAGGAGATTCCCGGTTTTAAACTGGGCACAAGTTCTTACCTGCCGACAACGGGCGAGATGGTTTATATGGATATGCGTTCCGGTGAATTGAAGAAGACTAACCTCTATGATGCCTCCCTGAATAAAGGCAACCAGATTAGCCTGCATCATGCTTATAAATGGGACAACGGACTGAAATGGATTGTGAATGCCAAATACGACCATGCGCTCGGCTCTTATGTCTATCAGACGCCGATGTCGCTGGAAAAGAAGACTTCGGAAGACGGCTATTCCCTGAAAGACCTGGAAGGCAATCTGACTCCTTATGCAGGCTATGTACAAAGCCGCATGTCTTGTCTGAATCGCGGTAATATAGATGAAACCTTCCTGACTTCCGAACTGTCGCGCGAATATAAAAACGGAACCTGGCGTATCGGGTTGAACCAGTGGCATTATAAGATTGATTATGCCTCCAATACCACCATGTACGACCATACAGTGGAAGAATATCCGAGCCGGCTGATGAAAGAAGGTTATACCGATGGCGTTTACTACGACTTCAACAAGAATGCTTCCGAATATTACAAAGGGTATGAAAATAAACTGGCCCTTTATTTTACCCACGATTGGGATATCAACGACAAAATCAATGTCTACTACGGTGCCCGCTTCGAATATCAGAAGATGCACGGCCAGAATGCAGCGGTCTATCTGAGGAATGACAGCGTATTGGGACGTTTCCCTAACTATCATTTGGGTGCGGCTTATAATAAGAACGGACAGACCGGAACCGTCGCTCCGCAGGATTTCGATTATAACTGGTTCAATCAGGTCTATACGTTTGCCCTGACTTACAAGCTGACCGGGCAGTTTGGTTTTACAGGCGATTTCACTTATAATACGCAGCATCCTGCCATCTCCAGTTTTGCCCCGTCCGAATTGCCGAATGTGGAGAAAGTATCCATTCCGTTGGGACGTGCCGGTATCTATTATAATAATAACTGGTTGAGCCTGACGTCTTTGTTCTCTTATATCGGAAAGACGAACAACAACTCTACCCTGAACCTGATTAATCCGAATAACTCGAAAGATATCAACGCAGCCCCGCTCAGCTACGATATTAAAACTATCGGGTGGACGACTGACCTGATTGCCAAGTTGTTCAGAGGTTTCGACCTGCACTTCCTGTTTACTTACCAGAATCCGACTTATAAGAAGTATGAAACAGGCGTGAATTTCTCGGACGGCAGCTATGCCGGTATCAATGCTACCGGCAATATCGTGACGGAAATACCGAAAGTCCTGCTGGAGATTGATCCGAGTTACACCTATAAAGACTTTCGGGTTTGGTTGAGCGCCCGTTATTTCAGCAAGACGTATGCCAATATCAACAATGCCTATTATTTTAATGGTCGTTGGGAAACATTCGGAGGTGTTAATTACAAAGTAAATAAGTATCTTAGCCTGGGAGCGACAGTCGTGAATATCCTGAACCAGACCGGAGCACGCGGCAGTATTTCGGGAGCAGAACTGGATAAGAAGGAGGATGCCTCCAAGCATAACGGGCAGTGGATGGCCGGCAGCTATATCCGTCCCTTCACCGTAGAATTTAGTGCAAACATTACATTTTAACAATTAATCTATTATCATATGAAAGCAACGATTTTGAATAACAGTAAGAATTTTCTGATGGGCTGTGCCGTATCAGTAAGCCTGGTCGCTTGCCAGTCCGCCTCTAAAGAAGGATTTACTTTGGAGCAGCAGGGCGATACACTAACGTTTGTCCATATTACGAATCCGACCAAATACCTCTTGTTGCCGGTGGAAGAACATACCGGTGAAGGGCAGGTGTGTCTTGTGACGGGGAATCCGGCGGATACGGATATGGATATCCGTCTGGCTAAAAAGGAAACGGATTATTTCGTCCCTTTCGAACTGCCTGCCGGAGCAGAAGAGGTGGTTGTCCGTATCCGCAAAACGCCGAAGGATGCCGTGTGCTGGAAAGAGATGAAACTCTCCGACACGTTCGATACGACCAACCGTGATAAATTCCGTCCTCTTTATCACCATACTCCGTTGTATGGCTGGATGAATGATGCGAACGGACTGGTTTATAAGGATGGCGAATATCATCTTTACTTTCAGTATAATCCTTACGGTTCGGTATGGGGAAATATGCATTGGGGGCATTCCGTAAGCCGTGACCTGGTTCATTGGGAACATCTTCCGGTTGCTTTGGCCCGTGATACGATGGGGCATATCTTTTCCGGCAGTTCCGTTGTGGACAAGGATAATACGGCCGGTTACGGTGCCGGTTCGATCGTCTCCTTCTATACTTCCGCCAGCGATAAGAACGGACAGATACAATGTATGGCTCATAGTAGCGATAACGGGCGTACGTTTACCAAATACGAAAAGAACCCTGTCCTTACCCCGTTCGACGGCCTGAAAGATTTCCGCGACCCGAAAGTGTTCTGGTATGCTCCGGAAAAGAAGTGGGTGATGATTGTGTCGGCCGATAAGGAAATGCGGTTTTATTCTTCCAGAGATTTAAAAGATTGGACGTATATGAGTGCTTTCGGTGACGGTTACGGTGTGCAGCCGAGTCAGTTCGAATGCCCGGATATGGTGCAACTGCCGGTAAATGGGGATTTGAATATCAAGAAATGGGCGCTGATTGTCAATATCAATCCGGGTTGTTTGTTCGGAGGGTCGGCTACGCAGTATTTTATCGGGGATTTCGACGGGACAAAGTTTGTCTGCGATACGAAACCGGAAGTAGTCAAATGGATGGACTGGGGAAAAGACCATTATGCGACAGTCTGCTTTTCCAATACCGGCGACCGTGTCATTGCCGTGCCCTGGATGAGCAATTGGCAGTATGCGAATATTATTCCTACGCAGCAGTATCGTAGTGCCAATGCTTTGCCTCGCGAATTGACTATGTATTCCGAAGGGAAAGAGGTGTATATGGCAGTGAATCCGGTCAGGGAACTGGAATCGCTCCGGAAAGAGACACGCGAGATTCCTGCTTTCACGGTTGAGGCGAATAAAGCTGTCAGCATAGATACGCTGTTTGCCGGAAATGATGGCGCATTCGAGATAAATATGAATGTAGCAACCGGTAAATCGAGTATCGCAGGCTTTCAGCTGGTGAACGGGATAGGTGAGTATGTGGATATTTATCTGGACCTGAATGCGAAGAAGCTGGTTATGGACAGGGTGCATAGCGGCATCGTGGACTTTGGAAAGAATAGCGTTCCGCATGAAAAGGAAGCGCACGATAACCGTATCGCCAACTCCATTAATTATGTGGACGATTTTGCTTTGGCGACCTGGGGACCCTTATCTCCGGCACAGGAACATACGCTTCGGATTTTTGTAGATAAATGCTCTGTCGAAGTCTTCCTCGATGGCGGAAAGGTGGCTATGACCAACCTTGTTTTCCCGAACGAACCTTACAACTGTCTGAACTTTTACAGTAAGGATGGTTCTTGTCGGGTAAATTCGTTGAATATTTATAAATTAGCACTTTAAAAATTGAAATATCATGGAAAAGAATAAACCTGTAGTAGTCGGTATCGGCGAACTCCTTTGGGATGTCCTGCCAACCGGAAAGCGTGCCGGAGGTGCCCCGATCAACTTTGTATATCACGCCACACAAATGGGAGCTGAGGGATATGCCGTCAGTGCAGTAGGAAATGATTTGTCGGGAACGGAAATCGTTCAGGAATTGGAAAAGAACCATATCTCCAATAGCTTGGGAACAGTAGAATATCCGACCGGAAGTGTGATGGTGGAACTGAAGGATGGTATTCCGACCTACACAATCATTGAAGGCGTTGCCTGGGACCATATTCCTCTAACCCAGGAATCTATCGACCTGGTAAAGAGGGCGGATGCCATTTGTTATGGCACATTGGCTTTGCGTTCACAGGCATCGAAAGAAACGATCCTGTCTTTATTGTCGTATGCACGTGAAGATGCGTTGCGCTTTTTCGATATCAATATCCGGCAATCGTATTATTCCAAGGAGCTGATTGAAACGTTGTTGCATAAAGCGAATGTCTTTAAGGTGAATGACGAGGAACTGGTATTGCTTCGCAGCATGTGTGATCTGGAAGGTACGGATGAGGAAGTGTGCCGTAAGATGTTGAGGAAATATAACCTCAGATATGTGATTCTGACAGCCGGAAGCGCTTTCAGTTCGATTTATTCGCCGGATGAGCAGTCCACTATCCCGACTCCTAAAGTACAGGTTGTCGATACGGTAGGAGCAGGCGATTCTTTTTCCGGGGCGTTTGTCTATTCTATATTAACAGGGAAATCCCTGCGTGAAGCCCATCAGCTTGCTGTCGAAACGGCCGCTTTCGTTTGTACACAGGAAGGGGCATGGCCTCCTTATCCGAATAAAGAATGATCATGAAAGAAAAAGGTTTATATATAAAGTTGATCCCGGTCATGCTGGCGTTCTTCGCTATGGGATTTGTGGATCTGGTGGGGATTGCTTCCAACTATGTGAAGGCCGATTTGAATCTGACAGATTCGGAGGCGAATATCTTTCCGTCACTTGTATTCTTCTGGTTTCTGATTTTCTCTGTTCCAACCGGAATGCTGATGAACCGGATCGGACGGAAGAAGACTGTATTACTCAGCCTGTTCGTTACATTTTTCTCTTTGCTGCTCCCAATCTTTGGCGATGGTTATATGCTGATGCTTATTTCTTTTTCTCTGCTGGGTATCGGTAATGCCTTGATGCAGACTTCTTTGAATCCGTTACTCTCGAATATCATCAGTGGGGATAAGTTGGCCAGTAGTCTGACTTTCGGACAGTTTGTAAAGGCTATCGCTTCTTTCCTGGCTCCTTATATCGCGATGTGGGGAGCAACGGCTGTGATTCCTTCTTTCGGTCTGGGCTGGCGGATACTTTTCCCGGTTTATATGGTTGTTGCAGTTATTACAATCCTTTTGTTGGGAGCAACGCAGATAGACGAAGAGAAGCCGGAAGGGAAACCTTCGACATTCGGAGAGTGCTTTGCCTTGCTGGGCAAGCCTTTTATTCTGTTGTGTTTTATCGGCATCATGTGCCATGTCGGCATTGATGTCGGAACGAATACAACGGCTCCGAAAATCCTGATGGAGCGTTTGGGAATGGGATTACATGATGCATCGTTTGCCACCAGTCTTTATTTTATCTTCCGTACGGCCGGTTGTTTCCTGGGTGCTTTTATTCTGAGTCGCATGTCGGCCAAGATATTCTTTGGCATCAGCGTTGCAATGATGGCGCTGGCAATGGTCGGATTGTCTTTGTTCCACGGCAAAGAGATCATATATATATGTATAGGGTTGATTGGATTCGGAAATTCGAACGTGTTCTCGATCATCTTTTCGCAGGCAATCCAGTCCATGCCCCAGCGTAAGAACGAGATATCCGGGCTGATGATTATGGGGCTGTTCGGAGGAACTGTCTTTCCTCTTTTCATGGGCTTCCTGTCGGATGCAATGGCTTCGCAGTTGGGGGCGGTGATTGTGCTGAGTGTGGGCGTTCTCTATCTGATGTTACTTTGTCCGAAGCTTAAGTGATAAAGCATCCCTTATGAGGTAATGAGAATATCATATATTGTAATATAACTGTATCATAATATATGATATTTTATTTTTATAATATATGATATCTTAGTATCATAATATATGATACAAATTTTCTTTCTGGATTGCTTTGTCGATTTCTTCGGGGCCGCAAATTTATGCTACGCTTTCAGTTGAATTATAGTGCTAAAAAAGTAATTTGTTTGCTAGGTTCAAAAACTTTACTACTTTTGTTTATCGAAAAAAACAGAAAACAAAATATCAATCAGTTATGGCAGATATCAAGCAGTATGTAAAGTCAGCAGAAGACGGAGGTCTTGTTCCTCTGACTAACGTGGCTTCGGTAAATACACCGGATGCAAAAACGATTATCATTACTCCGTGGGAAAAGCCGCTTATCAAAGAGATTGAAAAGGCAATCATGAACTCGGAAGTAGGTATCACTCCTGAAAATAACGGTGAAATAATCCGTCTGGGGATTCCTCCTCTGACAGAAGAACGCCGTCGCACGTTGGCTAAACAATCCAAACAGGAAGCCGAAACGGCAAAAATCAGTGTTCGTAATGCGCGTCGTGATGCGATCGAGGCAATAAAGAAAAGTGAGAAAGCCGACGGAACTCCTGAAGATGTGGCAAAAGATGCGGAAGCGGAAGTTCAGAAGGTGCACGATAAATTTATAAAGAAAGTAGATGACCTCTACGCTGCTAAAGAAAAAGAAATAATGACAGTATAAATAATTGAAAATTGAGAATTGAGAATTGAAAATTACTTTGACGCGTATCGTCCGGTAGTTTGTTCAATTCTCAATTTTCAATTTTTAATTTTTAATTAATATGAAGGGACTGGTAATAAAGAATACAGGTAGCTGGTATACCGTACGTACCGATGACGGGCGTGATGTGGAAAGTAAGGTAAAAGGAAATTTCCGTTTAAAGGAGATACGCAGCACAAATCCTGTCTCTGTCGGTGACCGGGTTGATATCGATATCAATAATGAAGGTACGGCGTTTATTACCAGGATAGAAGACCGTAAGAACTATATTATCCGGCGGGCTTCCAACTTATCTAAACAATCGCATATCATTGCGGCCAATCTCGATCAGGCCATGCTGATCGTAACTGTCAATTATCCGATTACTACAACTGTTTTTATCGATCGTTTTCTGGCCACGGCTGAGGCTTATAGTGTGCCGGTGAAGTTGGTTTTCAATAAAATCGACCGTTATAAAGGGGAAGATAAGGAATATCTCGACGCCTTGATTAATTTGTACACAACGATCGGTTATCCTTGTTCTACCCTATGTGCTAAAACGGAAGAAGGTCTCGATGCGCTAAAGGCTGAGTTGAAAGATAAGATAACTCTTTTGTCCGGCCATTCGGGAGTTGGGAAATCAACGATTATCAATAAGTTAGTTCCCGGTGTTAATCTCCGGACCGGCGATATCTCCGAATATCATAATAAAGGGATGCATACGACAACTTTCTCTGAAATGATCCCGCTGCCGGAAGGAGGCTACCTGATTGATACCCCTGGAATCAAAGGATTTGGTACGATAGAGATGGAGACTGCTGAAATCTCCCACTATTTTCCGGAGATATTCAAATTCTCCGAAGATTGCCGGTTCAATAACTGTAGCCATCGTCATGAACCGGGGTGTGCTGTTTTGCAAGCGCTTGAAGATCATTATATCAGCGAGTCCCGCTATAAGAGCTATCTCAGTATCCTGGAAGATAAAGAAGAAAGCAAATATAGGGAAGAGTATTAAACGGCCGGAAGGCTCATTCCTGTGATCTTGCGGTACAGGTCGAGTGCATAAACATCCGTCATTCCTGAGATATAATCAAGTACACATTGTATTTTGCCATAAGTTGTTGGTGCATTCGTGTCATATTGTTCCGGGATGCGCTGTAACAATAATTTACTGTATGCATGGCTTTGATTCATGACAGCTTCTGTCAGGCTGTCGATCAGATGGCTGAAGATATGGTAACCGGCCAGTTCTATGTCGAGTACTTCTTTGGCGCGGTAAATCTTTTTGTAAGCCGTTTTTGAACAGGTGGCATAGGCTTGTTTGGCTTGTTCTCCTATCTGCTCTATCAAAGGAGTATTATAGGTTCCGTCAAGTATTCCGTCTTCATTTTCAAGGAAGACACGCGAACATTCATCTACCAGTAGTCCGATGATACAGGAGCGTAGATAGGCGATCTGTTCGTTCGTATCGTCCACCATTTTCATGACGCGGATGATATGGTTCAGTCGTTCTCCTTCAAAAAAGTTGAGCAATAGTTGAATGGCTTCTTCTGTCGTAAGGATATGTAGTTTGCAGGCATCTTCTATATCCATGATCTGATAACAGATATCGTCGGCTGCTTCTACCAGATAAACCAGCGGGTAACGGACAAATTTATTCTTGTCTTCAGGATTGTGGTTTATTCCCAATTCGGTAGCTATGCGCATATAGGTTTCTTCTTCCGACTGGAAAAAACCGAACTTCCCTTTTTTGCCTGAATGAACCGATGCATAAGGATATTTGACGATAGAGGCCAATGTACTGTAAGTTAAAGCAAATCCGCCTTTTCTCCGGCCGATAAACTGATGGGTAAGCAGGCGCATGGCATTGGCATTGCCCTCAAAATGAAGAAAGTCTTCCCAACGGCCACCAGCGGAACGAATTTCATCTTCCAGATAACTGCCGTTCCCTTCCAGGAAGTAAGCGGAAATTGCTCTCTCTCCGGAATGTCCGAATGGCGGGTTGCCCATGTCGTGAGCCAGGCAGGCTGCGGAAACAATGGAACCTATTTCCGGAAAGTTAATACTTCCGTCAGGATATTTTTGCATCAATCCCTTTGCTACATTATTACCTAACGAACGACCTACACAGGATACTTCCAGGCTATGTGTCAGACGATTGTGGACAAAGATACTGCCCGGCAAAGGAAATACCTGCGTCTTGTTCTGTAATCTGCGGAAGGGGGAGGAGAAGATCAAACGGTCATAATCCCGCTGGAAATCCGTACGTTCATGTTTACGTTCATGATATTCTTCCATTCCGAAACGTTTACCTGATAATAATTGGGTCCAGTTCATATTGCTATATTAATAATGTAATAATTACAAAGGTAGGCATTTTGGAAGACAATAGGAATATGAAGGTTTCAAATAAATATTTTATTACGGAGTTCTACCAGAACTCTGTCTATTTGCTACAAACAAATGTTAATGCTGATGCGAGTGTGCTGGGAAACGCGACATTATTGTGT
>PPYF01268855.1_pt1 | contig 12064 bp, 20 predicted proteins | sample 1559871 | NCBI WGS metagenome assembly PPYF01 (sample SAMN08240021, study PRJNA423297) | Human gut metagenome, whole genome shotgun sequencing project. | reverse complement strand
GTCACTGACTATATAAGAAAGCTTATAGTTAACACAGCTCATGATGGACCTAATCGTAAGTAGGTGAGTTTAACAGAGTTCTCAGATAAACTGTAGTTTTAAACTAAGAGAATTATAATCAATTTAATGGTAGACTTCAATAAATAGATAAAAAATAGCAATAAGTTTAGACAGCCAGCCCTCAAGTTTTTGGAGACTGGCTCTTATTGTTAGTATCCCGCTGGTACGTCAGAGTACTTTAAATATTGGGATGAACAAATGGATAGATGTAAGTATGGTTATACTGCTGATGATGGAGATTTCATTAGTGGGTATAACTATTTTTATTTAAACTTCTGTCCTATTCAAAGAATTATCTATACTACGATTACTAATCCAGATGGATCTACAACTACTAAAAAGACGCGTGATATATAGTTTCCAGACTTCTATGATTATGACTATTACTTTTTTTTATCAGTAGAAGATGCAGAAGAGCAAGGCAAACATTTGTGTGCATTAAAGAGTAGACGTAAAGGTTACTCATATAAAAATGCTGCAATGGCATGCCGTAACTATTATCTATTCGCTGGCAGTAAAACATATATTTATGCTAGTAACAAACAATACTTAACAGAAGACGGTATTCTTACTAAAGCATGGGATTATATGGACTTTATAGATAAGAATACAGCTTGGGGTAAGAAGAGATCTGTTAATACTTAGATGCGTAAACGTGCTGGTTTCTTTACTAAAGATGAATATGGTAATGAGATTGAGAGCGGTTATAAGTCCGAGATTATTGGCGTTACTCTGAAAGATAATCCTGATGTAGTTCGTGGTAAAGCTGGTAAACTTATTATATTTGAAGAGGCTGGTTCATTCTCTGAATTAGGTGCAGCATGGCAAATTGCTAGACCGTCTGTAGAACAGGATGGTATGGCGTTTGGTACTATGATTGCATTTGGTACTGGCGGTGATGAAGATAGCCACTTTGAAACACTAAAAGATATGTTCTATAATCCAGATGGTTATAACTGTTTAGGATTTAAGAATATATGGGATGAAACTCCATCTGATAAACTGTGTGGATTCTTTATTCCTCAGTATACTAATATGGACTTCCGTGATGAGAATGGTAAACGTGTTTACATGGATGATGATGGTAATACATTATATAAGAAGTCTGTAGAGTATATATTAGCTGAACGTAGGAAAGTAATAGAGAATGCTACTAACTCAGTAGCAGTAGACCGTTATGTAGCTGAACACTGTATAACACCACAAGAAGCATGTTTGGAATTTGGAGGTAACATATTCCCTAAGAAAGAATTACAAGAACAATTAGCAAATATACGTATAAATAAACACTTAAGTAATCACAAATAGGTAGGAGATTTAATATGGGATGCTAATGGTTCTATCAAATGGGTACTGAAAAAAACAGGTGACATCACACATTACCCATTGAAAAAAGACGATGACCCAACAGGATCTATAGTTATATGGGAACACCCTGTAAAGGATGCTCCTATTGGTTTATATATACTTGGGGTAGACCCATATGATCATGACTAGTCAGGTACTAATTCATTAGGTTCTACGTTCGTTTACAAGCGATTCTAGAGCTTTGAAAACTATTATGATATAATTGTTGCTGAATACACTGGACGCCCTACAACAGCCGAAGAATACTATGAAAACCTACGTAAACTAGCAGTTTATTATAATGGTAGAATAATGTATGAAAATGAACGTAAAGGTTTATTCCCATACTTTACTGCTAAACATTGTGACTACTTACTTGCTGATCAACCTGATATTATATCTGATATTGTAGGTAATTCTAAAGTATAGAGAAAGAAAGGTTGCCATATGAATAAACAGATCAAGCAGTGGGGAGAAGGCTTGATTAAAGATTGGTTAAATGATGAACAAGCTCCCGGTAAAAAGAACCTACACAACATACTATCAGAGCCGCTATTAGAAGAACTTATAAGCTATAATGATACAGGAAACTTCGATAGAGTCATGGCGTTGATGCAGGTAATGATTTATAGAGAACAGCTCTATAATCTAAAGGTTAAAGAGAAGAAAAAAGAGAATAGAGATAGGGTACTATTTGATGGACCTATTTTTACTCAAGAGTGGTATCATGACGATGATATTACTAATGATAATATAGAAGCATATATGTTTTAACTATGAAAAATATCAATCAATTTCCTATACAGAAATTGCCAATGTCTAAGAAGACTCAAGACTGGAGAGAATCTTGTGTAGATTACATTATAGGTCACAGTCAAGGAGGTTCTAGAAATGGTAATACCAGAACTCGCAAGGAAGAGATGTAGACTTACTATGATCTTTACAATAGTATTTATAATGAGAAAGATCTTAAGTACGTTACTAATCCATTTAAACAATAGGATGGATTTCCTGCAATGGCTTAGGATTATAATATAATCAAGCCTAAAATAGACCTATTGTTAGGTGAAGAGACTAAGAGACCATTTAACTTTAAGGTAGTACGTACTAGTGAGATAGCAACTAGTGAGTTACAGGAAAAAGCTAAATAGATGTTGATGGACTATATTCAGGCTACTATTATGAGTAAGCTAGGACCTGAAGAATAGGCAAGATATCAAGAAGCTTTACAATCTGGTGAGATTATGCCACCAGAGCAGATACAAAAATACATGAGTAAAGACTATAAAGATATTGCTGAAATTACTGCATATCATAGTCTTATGTATTTAAAGAATAAACTCAACATTAATCATGAGTTCTTTAAAGGTTGGAAGGATGCATTAGTAGGTGGTGAAGAAATCTACTATATTGGTATAGTAAACGGAGAACCGTGTCTAGAACGCATCAATCCTATTTACTTTGATTATGATACTGAAACTTCAGACTTAGAGTTTATTCATGAAGCACAATGGTGTTGCTATGAAATGAATATGTCAGTAACTGAACTGTATGACAGACTGTATGATAAGATGACAGAAAAGCAGTTAAATGAATTACTTGACATGATGAGCGATAGCGCTAAAGGAGGTATCAATCCTGAAGTGAGAAAAACATCATTAGATTATCCACATATTAAAACTCATACTATCAATGGTTTTAGTTCTAATCCATTTGATGGTAGTGTAGATAATATCAAAGTATATCATGTATGTTGGAAGTCATTTAAGAAGATTGGATTTGTTACTATAATTGATCCAGAAACAGGTATGCCTGAAACATATGAAGTAGATGAGACATACAAGGAAACAGGTGTGGAAATATCTGTTGAATGGAAATGGATCATTGAAACATGGGAAGGATATAGAGCTGGAGAAGATCTTTATATAGGTATAGAACCAGTTGAATATCAATATGTATCATCTGATAATCCTAACTCACAAAGATTGCCTTATACTGGTGTAATATATAATAATACTAACAGTAGACCAAGATCCTTAGTAAGTATGATGAAACCATTACAGTATATGTATATTGTACTTTGGTATCGTCTAGAACTTGCAATGGCTAGGGATAAAGGTAAAGTAGTAAATATGGATATTACTTAGATACCTAAATCAATGAATATTGATGTATCTAAATGGATGCATTACCTATCTGCGCTAGGTGTTAATTTTATTAATCCTTATGAAGAAGGATGGGATATACCGGGTAGAGAAGGCGGTAAACCATCACAGTTCAATCAAATAACGGCATTAGATCTTACTATGGCTAATACTATTAATTAGTATATTATGCTTATGGATAAGATTGAATCTATGTTATCTGAAATATCTGGAGTAAGTAAACAACGTGAAGGTTCAATATCATCTAATGAGTTAGTAGGTAATGTAGAAAGATCAGTACAGCAATCAGCGCATATTACGGAACCTTGGTTCTGGACACATAACCAAGTAAAGAGAGAGTGTTTGAATATGCTACTGAATACAGCCAAATGGGCTTGGAAAGACGGTAGTAAGACTCATCTGCAGTATATATTAGATGACGCTACTAGAGCATTCTTAACACTATCTGATAACTTCCCATATGAAGACTTTGATATATTTGTAGATGACTCTACTAAGAATCAACAGAATATTGAGTTCCTTAGAAGTCTTATTCAACCCGCTATGCAAAATGGAGCTAGTTTACTCGACGTAGTAGAAATCTTTACTAATGATAATACTACTATGATTAGAAACAAACTTGAAGAGATTGAGCAGAAACGTATGGAACAACAACAGGCTATGGAAGAGGCTCAAGCTCAAAGAGAACAATAGATGATTCAGATGCAAAATGAAGTTAAAGAAGAAGAGTTAATGATTAAAGAAGCAGAGATGGATCTTAAGAAATATGAGATAGATTCTAACAATGCAACTAAGATTACAGTAGCTCAACTTAATGCTTATAGAGGTGCAGAAGATATGGATCAGAATGACAATGGAATACCAGATCCAATGGAGATTGCAGCCCAAGCATTAGCTGAAAGAAAACAAGCATCTGAAGAAGCTTCTAAACAATTCGAGTTCAATGCTAAACTAAGAGAGCAGTAGATGAAGAAAGATATAGAAGAAAAGAAAGTAGCTCTAGAGAAACAAAAGTTACAATCTCAAAAGGAATTACAAAAGATGAAAGATGATGCTGCTATGGAACGTGAGAAGTTAAAAGCAAAGACCGCAATTCGTAATAAAGTAGTAGGAGAGAAGTAATATGAAAGTAATACAGAATAAATTGATACCATTTAAAGGTTATAAATATATCAATCTATTTGGTTTGATATTTACTAGAGATAAATCTAAAATAAGTGCTAAAAGCTACAATCATGAAAAAATACATTTAAAACAAATGTAGGAAATGCTGTGGTTACCATATTACTTATGGTATGGTATAGAGTATTGCATAATTGGATTGTGTAGATTCTTTGATAAATAGAGTACTAAATATCATGATGTTAGCTTTGAAGAGGAAGCTTACAACAACGAAGAAAACTATACATATCCAGAGACTAGAAAACACTATTCTTGGTTAAAATATTGTAAAATTAGAAGTTATAAGGAGGATTAATTATGGCATGTAAAGGTGGAAAAAAGTCCAGCAAGGGCAAAGGTGGAAAGAAATAATTGAAAGATTATGGATGCAAATAACATATTAGAAGAACTACAGACACTCTATCCTGAAAATCTAAATAAAGATTACAACTGTTACTGGTGGTATACTTATTACGCGGATGGATCCGCTTTAACTTACTATCTATTACTAAGAGACAAATTCATGGTAGAAGAGCACTCATCTTGTCTCAGAGCTCATTCTTCAGATCCAGAGAGTTTAGTAATGCTATTGAAGATGTATTTAGAAACATGTAAGTATTGATATGAATAGAGAAGCATTTAAATAGAGAATGCAGAACCTAAAGTCTTACCGGGAACAAAATCCCGGTAAAGGCTACTGGGACTTTAAATCATATGAAGATGGTGGAGAAGTACCTCCAACTAACAAACCTACCATAGTTGAACCTATACCATATAAAGGCAAACTTTATAGTGATAGATATGGTAAGAAATATACCGAAGAATAGGTATATGACTACTATAATAATGGTACAGATGAGATTGATAGATTTACAGGTGGACCATTGGTTAGAGGTTTGAAACCATTGTTAGACTTAGAGGATGCTGCTAACTTTACACCAGTAGGTGATGCTGTTGCTGCATATGACGTGTATGATGCTGTTAGTAATAGAGATTGGTCTGGAGCAGGTTTAGCTGCATTAGGGTTGGTTCCGTTTATGCCTATGACTGTTAAACAGTTTAGAAGTAAATATAAAGGTATTACTCCAAAAGTAAAGAATAAAACTAAGACTCTCAATAGTTTCAATACTACTGTTAATAGAAACTATGCTTAGGACAGAATGAACGAGTACTTTAATAAGGAAGTTCAGGATAATGCTAAATTAAGTAGGGCTGCAAATTAGACTTATAATGTAGCCGAGAGATTAATGGACGATCCTGAATATCTCATCAGAGCTAATCAAGTTAAGAAGCAGTTTGGAGATGACTATGTAACAGTATATGCTGATATTATTGATAAATACAATAATGATCCTTTTAGTTTACCAAATATTGAAAGTTTTAGTGAAGGAGCTAGTAGAGCACAGTTAAAAGCTTTTGGTAACGATAAATATAGTTATAGGATAGACCCAAATAAAGCTAATTTAGATCTACCAGTTACTGAGCACGAACTTAGTCATTACGCAGACTTTAAGAGAAATAAGGATCGTTTAGATCCTCACGGTGATAGCAATATGTTTTATCAGATGAGTAAAGATCTTAAAGACAGAGGAATTGATAGTTGGGATTGGTACTATGTTAAACCTACAGAATAGAAGGCTCATATGAATTAGCTACGTGAGTATATGTTCTAGAATGGTATGATAGGTACTAGAGGTTAGACTGTAGATGCTAAGATGATGAAGAAAGTGTTAGATTAGATATCTAAAACTGACTCTATGAAAGAAGTGGCTAGGGCTAGTAAATAGTTTAATAACATTAACAAATATACAAAGTGGTTTAATTCAATACCATTGCTAGGTGTTGGAGCTTTAGGAGTTTACAGTAATGAGAATACAAATAATCAGTGATAGTAGTAGTTTAAATTTAGATATGCTGAGATATGGGCACGCTATATTAACTCAGCATAACTACGCTAATAGTTTTAGAGATTATGATAGCAAAGTAGGGCGCATTATGCAATGTGTCGATTTTGGCAGTATGGAAGATTTAGACGAGTGGCTAAAGTTACCAATATTTGATTTAAATAAAGATACAGAGTTTTCTCCAGATTTGTCAGAAACAGAAATAAATAGTTTAAAAGATCCAGATTTATTTACTAAAAAGGAGCTTCTGGCAATGGTTAATACTTTGCTTATCGAAAAGCTCAGCAAAGAAAAGGAGGAATATGAAAGACCTAGTAGACATGGCAATGATAATGCCGTAGTATCCGATACCGAACTACAAGGACGGAGGGATACACATAAAGAAAAAGAATAGGGGGAAATTCAATGCTCTGAAGAAGAGAACAGGTAAAACTACAGAAGAACTTACACACAGTAAGAACCCATTGACACGCAAGAGAGCTATCTTTGCTTAGAATGCTAAGAAATGGAAACATAAAGGAAGAAAGAAAAAATAATCTAATTATATATAATTATGGAAAAAGAAACATTAAACGGTTTCGAAATCTTTGAAGATTTCATGCCAGGGGGTAATGTATTTAAAACTGAAACAAGTACTGGCAAAGAGGATAATAAAACCGATATTGATAATGATGCTACTGAGCCTTTGACAGACGAAGAACTGGAAAAACTACGTAAACCAGAAGACAACGATGATGCAGATGATGACGATGATGCAGATACTGATGATACTACTGATGACAACACAGTAACTACATTCTTTGAAGCTATATCTGAAAAGATGGGTTGGGAATTAGGTGAAGATGATGAAGTTCCTTCTACTCCAGAAGAACTTGTTGATTACTTTCAAGCAGTAATTGAAGAGAATTCAGTACCACAATATGCAAGTGAAGAAGTTGAAGCTTTAGATAATTTTGTTAAGAATGGTGGAAATCTTAGAGATTACTTTGAAATTGAAGGTGAACTAGACCTTAATGAGATTAGCATTGAAGATGACGAAGTTAATCAAAAATTGGTATTGAAAGAGTTTTTGAAAGAAAAGGGTTTTAGTACTAAACAAATAGACAAGAAATTAACTAAGTATGAAGATGCTGGGCTGCTTGAAGATGAAGCTGAAGATGCTTTAGAAGCTCTTAAAGAGATTAAAGAGCAAAAGAAACAACAGCTATTGAAAGATCAAGAAAACCAAGCTAAGGCAGCTGCAAAGCGTCAACAGGAATACTTCCAGAACGTTGTCACTGAAATAAAAGGCATGGATAATATTCGTGGTATTAAAATACCTGAAAAAGATAAACAGGTATTACTTGAATATATATTTAAGCCTGACGCTGATGGCATGACAAAATTCCAAAAGGATTGGTCCAAAAGCGTAAAGAACTTACTTGAGTCTGCTTACTTTACTATGAAGGGAGACACGCTATTGAAGGCTGCTAAGAGCGAAGGTTCTACCAAAGCTATTAACAAATTTAAAGAAAGTCTAAATAGAACTGGAGTAAGTAGAAAGACTAAAAAACAAGAGATCTCGAATGATACTGATATCTGGAGTTCTGCTGCACGAATGCTACGTGCAAATTAATAATAACTAATTAAATTAAAATTACTAGTATTTTATGGATAATAATATTCTAAATAACTTAGTTTTATACAAAGGTAAATGGTTTTCAGACTTGATTGACACTGCTAAGATCAGTGCAGCTTCACAATAGAATCCATATCAGGTTGCTACCGTATTGTCTTATGTATTTGGTACTAAGGATAACGGTTACCAGACTTCTCTGGATATGCTCACTGGCGGTCTTGGTAATGTAATGACCATTGATCAGCCAAGCTGGGAATGGAGCGTAATGATTGATGCTGATAGAGCTGTAACAATTAGAGACGCAAAATGGAATGGTGCTGCCATTACTGATGATTCTACAGCTGGTTTGGGTAATACTCCTATCCTGTTGTGGTTAGAAGATAACTGGTTTGGACCTACTGCTATTCTGGAATTTGATAATAAAGATTTCCAAGTACGTGTATCAGGTGCACCTTATCAGGATGGCAACCTTTGGGTATACACTTGCTTTGTAGCAGATGGTAACCCTACATCTTATATTCCTGCTGAATATCTGAAAGCTGGATGTCAGGTATCTCGTCTTGCTTCTGCTGTAGAAGAATACAGTGAAGAAGGTGATATCCTGAACTATAATACTCATTTCAAAATGCGTAATTATCTGACGACAATTCGTATTAACTATGATATTACTGGTTCAGCATATTCAACAGTAATGGCAATCGCTCTGCAAGATCCTAAAACAGGTAAGAAATCATATCTGTGGGCAGACTATCAGGAATGGGTTGCAATGAGAGAATGGTATAAGAGATGTGAGAGAATGCTGGTTTACATGAAAAACAATGTAAACAAAGATGGTTCTTGTAACTTGAAAGGTACTAATGGTCGTCCAGTATTTATTGGTGCTGGTCTGTTGGAACAGATTGCTCCATCTAATAGACGTTTCTATACTAGACTGAGTGCAGAACTGTTGGAAGACTTCTTGTTCGACCTGTCTTACAATGTACTTGGTACTAACGAACGTAAGTTTATTGCCTTGACTGGTGAAATGGGTATGAGAGAATTTGACAGAGTATTGAAAGAAAAGATGATCAATATGAATCTGATTGATACAGTATTTGTAACAGGTTCGGGCGATAGTCTTACTTTTGGTGGTCAGTTCAAGACTTATAAGATGTTTAACGGCATCGAACTTACTCTGAAGTATTTCCCATTGTATGATGATACTACTTATAACCGTATGTTGCATCCTATCACACTGAAACCTCTGGAATCATATCGTATGACATTCCTTGATCTTGGTAGACGTGATGGTGAAGCTAACATTGTAAAAGTAGTTCGTAAAGACCGTGAGTTTGTAACTTGGTACACTGGTGGTGCTGTTGCTCCAACTGGTTATGCTAACTCAAAGAGTACTCTTAGATCTAATGGTAAGGACGGTTATACTGTATTCTTCCTTGGTGAAATGGGTATTATGTTGAGAGACCCAAGAGCTTGTGGTGAATTAATCATGGAAGCTGAGTAAGTATAACTTACTAAAAACACAAAGGGGTCTTCGGACCCCTTATCACTAACTTGATAATCTAATATTAATATTATGGAAGTAATCGTTAGAATAATTAAAGCCAACCCGTGGACTGGGCTCACAAAATGGTCCACATGTTATGACTATATTAGTTCATACTGGACCAGATCTGGTAACATTTATACTGGATTGACTGCAGAAGATGCAGAAAGATTAGAAAAAGAAATTGGTTTCGAACAAGGTAAACTATCACCCAATAGTTCATTTTGGGATACTTTTGCTGTTAAAGTTGGCAAAAAGGACACAATACTAGATACTGATAGACCTGAAGACGAACTAAAATATTTGTTCCTTAAAGGACATAAGAGAGTAGCAAACGGATTAAATAAGATCACACCGGCTACTGATTATGTAATGATTAATAGGGACAGTGAAGCTGAAGAAGCTAACAAGATCAACAAGATCAAACGTGAAGCATATAGAGAAATGGATAAGATGTCTATTGAAGATATGCGTAAATGTCTTAGACTTTATGGTATTAAATCTGATACTATGTCAAATGAACTGATTGAAGCTAAGTTGACAGAACAGATTGAAGAATCACCAAAGAAGTTTATTATGAAATGGGTAGAAAACCCTAATAAAGAAATTAACTTTGTGATTGAAGAAGCTATTGCTAAGAATATCATTAGAAAGAATAGAGCTCAATATTACTTTGGTACAGACCTTATTGGTAATGGTTTGGAAGATGTAATCGCTTATTTAAAGGACAAGAAGAATAATGATATCAAGATGGCTATTTTAAATGAAATCAAGTCCAAGTAATGAATAACCGTACTGCACATATTTAGTTTAAAGTTATCCTAGATAAGAATGCTCAGGGAGTTGCCTATGGTGGCTCACCTGCATTCTTACCTGAGGAAATAGATATCTTTCTTAATTAGGCTCAAAATGAGATAATTAGTAATAAGATAAGTGGGAACAATGTATTAAGACAGGGTTTCGAAGGATCTCTCCAAAGTATATCTGAACTGGATGCTTTAGTATGTACTGATGAGAACATCTTTGCTAATAATTCTACATATAATGAATTCGTAATAGATGACATTCATGATGGAGGTAGAAGAGTAACTATATTATCTGCAGTAATTATGTTTAAAGGTTCATCTACTAATTGCTTAATAGTAGATCATTAGAATGCTAACCTATTTAAACAAACATACAACAATATACCTTGGGTAGAAGTACCTGTAGCTACATTAGAGGATAATAGAATGAAAATCTATGTAGATCCTGTAATGCAAATATCAGATAGTTTTAAACCATCAAGTAATAAGTATGCAGTTAATATTACTTATATAAAGAGACCTAAACAGTTTGATTATACACAGTTAGATGAAGAATTAGATCTACCTGAAGATGTAATGAATGAAGTTATCAATAGAGCTGTAGTAATAGCATTAGAAAATATTGAATCACCAAGAACATCTACTAAATTGCAGTTAAACCAATTATCTGAATAATATGACTGAAAGACAATTCCAAATAGCATTTGAAAGATAGTTGAATAATATTATACCGGGTTATAATATTATGAGTAAGTTAAACTCAGACACTATATTCTACTATATAAATAGAGCTAAAGACGAATATGTTAAACAGTTATATAGAGCGTTTTAGCTTAATCAAGAATTGTCTGATAAGTTACGTACTCTAGTAAAGACAGATAAATATACTAGCTTTGATTTTAAAAAAGTAAATAATAGGTGGTCTACTAATTATCCTGAGAATTACTTATATACTTTAGGTGAATAGGTAAGCATCAATATATATAATGATAGATGTCCACAATTGGCTTCTAAATCTACAGATGTTATTGAAGCTACTATTGAAACAGTAGATAGAATATTAAGTAACAGTTTATCAGAGTATCATTTACATCACAATCAAGCTAGACCAGTTAGATTATATACAGACGGTAATATCGTGTTGATAACTGATGGAAACTATGGTATAGATGAATATCAGTTAACTTACTTAAGAAGTGCTAAAGACTTAGGTAATAATCTAACAGAAGAGTACACTGAAATGCCAGTTGATACTCACCAAGAAATTATAGATGCAGCAGTAATGATGTATATACAGCAAGCTGCTTCTATGCAATAGTCAGGTAAATCTGACAAAGACTAATGCGTTCATTGACGTGGAAATCTGAAATAAGGAAAGTAGAAGATGAACTAAGTTTACATGAGCGCGCATTTATGTTAAACTAACGTGTTATGCAGAGCAAGTACACACACAATAAAAG
>PPYF01158260.1_pt1 | contig 12064 bp, 7 predicted proteins | sample 1559871 | NCBI WGS metagenome assembly PPYF01 (sample SAMN08240021, study PRJNA423297) | Human gut metagenome, whole genome shotgun sequencing project. | reverse complement strand
GCTTTGCGCACCATATCCATCGGTACGCGGCCGCTGGTGTAGAGCACGCATTCGCTGAGGGGGACACCGGCCAGAAGCATGCTGCCCACGGCCTTGTCCAGCGCATTGTGGCGCCCGATGTCCTCACAGGCGCAGAGGATGCGGCCCTCGTGCAGCACAAAGCAGCTGTGGACCGCATGGGTGGCCTGATAAAGCGGCAGGCCCGCGCTCATGGCGGCGGCAAGGGCGTCCACCCACTCCGGCTGCACATCCAGATGCGGCACCGCGCGCAGCGGATGCACTTCCACCGGACTGCCCAGCGCGACATTGTCGGTGCAGCAGCTGGAAACCTCCTGTGCCGCCGCGCGGCGGGCCGTCAGCGGGTGGTTCAGGTAGATATTGACTTTCAAGCCTTCCGCGCAGACGGCAATTTGTTCCACTTCCTCTGCGGAGGCGATCCATCCTTCGGTCAGCAGCCGCCCCAGCGCCAGCTGCGGCAGAAGCTGGGGTGTGCATACCACCCGGAAGGCCGGCTGTTCATTTACATAGAGAACTGCGGCGTGTTCTGTTGGAATGGCCGCTTCCGTGCCGTCCGGCATCCGGACGGTTTCAAAGGCGGCTGCTGCGCCGAAGAGGTCGTTTATCTGCATGGGGCAATCCTTTCTCTGTTCAATGCTGTCCTTCGTACGACCTCTCAGTCTGCTTTGCAGCCAAGGCCGGGTTGCGGCACCCAGCATCCGCAGCGCTTCGCTTGCGTCTTGCTGGCCGCTGCCCCAACAGCGACTCCCTGCTTCCGCCACTGGCGGCGGTCGTCGTTGTTGCCCCTATTAGGGGAGCCCCTGGCGAGCCGGGAAACTCTGAGCTGGACGCTGGAAGCCCAATGTGGCGCAAAATGGCGGGCCTCGCTACAGAGGGCAGCAGCTTCTGGACAATGCACCTTGTCAAGCTGCCGTGAATCTAGGCAGCGGAGCACGATTACTTCCGATAAATCGAGCTTTGTTCGTCCAGCGTGGGCCTGGCCGATATGCCAAGGGCTCCCCTATCAGGGGAGCTGGCAAAGCCGACAGGCTTTGACTGTTGCCCCGATTAGAACCTGAATCTAACGCGTCTGCCAATTCCGCCATATCCGCATATTCTGTTTTGTTCGCCGCCGTTTGACTCGGAACGATGTTTATTATACCACAGGTGCAAAGAAAGTCAAGCGTTTTCTGCAAAAATAGTACGACAAATTTTTTTGCGAAAATTGTTGCATTCCGTATAGGCCGAATGGGGCGAAAAATCCGGCGGAGTATGATACAATAAATATTGCCCCTGCGGGGCAGCGGCCCGGCGGGACTATTTACGGAAGAGGGAAACTGCGAATGTTCAACATCATTATCTTTCTCATCGGTGCAGGCATCATGTTCTACATGGCATGGCGGAGCCGGTCGAGACGCCACAAGCTCATGACCAGGGGCGAAAAGGTCGAGGCCGCTGTGGCAGGCACCGTCCAGAGCCGGGACGGCAAAGCCTACCTGCTGGAGTTCACCACTGCTGGCGGAACCCACTGCCTCCATTACCCCAAGTCTGCCAAGGGCAGAGAGCTTGCACAGGGAACTGTCGTCACCCTTTATTATAACCCCGACGACCCCGCCGAGATGTACGTCGAGGGCGACAAGTCCGTCCTGGGGGCCGAGGTGCTGTACGTCGTGCTGGGCATCGTGCTGCTGGTGCTGATGGCCGGCATCGTCCGCTGAGAGGGGGAGAAGAAAATGAGACTCGAGCATTTTGGCATGGCAGAACCCGGTGACTGCCGGGTGGTCTTTTCCGCCGCAGCAGAAGAGCTGGAAGCGGCGGTGCAGGCCGAAAAGGCGGCCCCGGACGCCCCGCAGGACGAGGACGACCTGCTGACGGCAGCGGTCAATCGGGCGATTCTGGAGGGCTTCTCGCCCCTGTTCGCCCAGCTGATGAAAGAAAACGATTTGCAGCCCGTCACCGACCCGGATTTTGAACTTCTGGCGGTCAACCGGGCCGAGGGCTTCCGGGCGGGGGCGCAGTTCTTCTGCCTGCCGCCGCTGGAACTGGGAGAGTACACCGGCTTTACCCAGCCCGTCCAGCCCCGGCCCATCCGGGAGCTGACCATCGAGCTTGAAATAAACCGCCGCCACGGTGACGAAGACCGCGCCGCCGACGCCGAGGGCAAGCGCGCCCTCCGCGCCAAGGTGACGCAGGACATCTACGCCCAGCGCTGCCAGCAGGCCCGCGCCGTGGCCGAACAGGCCCTCATCGCCCAGTTGGGTACACACGTCACCGGCCCGCTGCCCAAGCAGCTGGTGGCCGGCAACTACTTTGCCGAGCAGCGCCAGTTCAATCTGCGGATGCAGGCCAACGGCGTCAATTTCGACCAGTACTTAAAGGTGCAGGGCCAGACCGTGGAAGAATTCCGAGCCTGGCTCCACGCCGAGGCCGAGCGCAAGCTGCGCAGCCGGATGGGTCTGCTGCTGGTGGCGCAGAAAGAAGAGCTCTGGCCGACGGAAGCCGAGGTGGACGACGAGCTTGCCCACTGGGACGCAAAGCGGGACGGGGAGCACACCTTCGCCTCCAACGACCGCCGCCGCGCCGCCCAGCGCATCGCATCCAGCCGCGCCGCTGCCTTTATTCTGGCCCACTCCACCCTCACGCCGCCGCCTGCTGAGGCAACGGTGCTGAAAGCCGAAAACAGGTAAAAAAATAAAACAGAGCAAACAAAAATGGGGCTGTTGCAAAATAGCCCCAACGAAAAAAATGAGATAGACTTCCCCGAAAGGGGTGGCCTATCTCATTTTTGGTTGTAAGCTGAAACTGCAATGGACCAACTACAACAGAAACGGTGATCTTCTGAGCGCCGCATAGGAAATAAGAAAGTTTGCAAGCCAACCTGACGGGACTGCAAGCCAAACAAAAGCAATGCCAAAACGCGGTGCACAAATCAAAGCAACAGACAAGCGGATCGTAAGGTTTACCATATTTGCAATAAGAAACGGCCGCATGATTCCGAGTCCGCGAAGAACGCCATCCGTTGCCATCTTGATGCCCATGAAGATGAAAAAGTAACCAAGCCATCTCATATAATCACCGGACACCTGATAGGCCAACGCGGTTCCGTCTTTTCCCAGGAACAACGAGGAGATCTGTGTGTGCAGTGTTTCAATGACCACGAAAGCAAGAACTGCAAAGCATAGATCCAACACCAGTGCAGCATGATAACCTTTTTTGATGCGCTCAATTTTCTTTGCGCCAAGATTCTGGGATACAAACGGCGAAACTGCATTGCCGATGGATACGAAGATCAGCGAAAAAACATTTTCTACCCGCATCGTTGCCGCATACCCGGCAAGTGCCTGTGTGCCGAAGGGATTTACCACTGCCTGCACGATCATCATACCGATAGACACGGTGGACTGCTGCAAAACCGATGGCACCGCAATGCGAAGCATGGAATACAGCTCCTGCCGGTCGAACCTGCTAAAGGAGCTCTTGTATTGCCGCGTCCGAGACAGAAAGATCAAAAACGAAAACACGGCAGAAATTCCTTGTGCGATCAAGGTCGCAAGGGCTGCGCCAAACACCCCCAGACCAAGACCGGCCACCATCCAGAGATCCATAAAAATATTCAGGATAGAGGAGAATATCAGCAGTCCCAACGGAATTTTGGATTCACCGATGGAAGTGAACATGGTGGAAAGAATGTTGTACATGAATAGAAACGGGAACCCCACAAAGTAGACACGCAGATACAATACTGCTTCTTCCAATATATCGGCAGGGGTCTGTAATCCGCTCATCATGAAATGGGAAAAGCAGAAGCCAAAGACACCAAGGACAACGCTTAAGCTCAAAAAGCTGATCAGGGACGTTGACACAATGGTTTTCATTCTACCATAATTTTTTGCACCAAAACAGCGGCTTACAAGCACACCTGCGCCCACACCGGCACCAAGCGCCACACAAATAAAAACATTGGTCAGTGCGGCACAAGCACCAACAGCCGCAAGTGCCGAGGAGCCAACAAATTGACCAACGATTATGGAATCGGCCATATTGTATACTTGTTGAAAAAAACTGCCAAGGATCATCGGCATCGCAAAAACAGTCAGCGCTTTAAGGGGTGGATCTGCAATCAAATATTCATCTTTCGACACGATTATATTCCTTCCAAAAATCGTTTATCGCAAATTTTATCGCAAGTCAAGAAATTAGTGCAGCATTCAAACGGCAGCTTTGCGATAGGCGATTCACCGCTGCTGCGTTGAAAAGTTGAATTGCTATAAGCTGAAGCGTTAAGTCTCCACACCCTCGAACTGGCTGTTGTAGAGCTTGGCGTAGAAGCCGCCCTGCGCCAGCAGGGTATCGTGGCCGCCCTGCTCCACGATGCGGCCGTCCTTCATCACGAGGATGACGTCGGCCTCCCGGATGGTGGAAAGGCGGTGTGCCACGATGAAGCTGGTGCGGCCCTGCATCATCCGGGCAAAGGCTGCCTGGATACGCACCTCGGTGCGGGTGTCGATGGAGGAGGTGGCCTCGTCCAGGATCAGCATCGGGGGCAGACAGAGCATCACGCGGGCGATGCAGAGCAGCTGCTTCTGGCCCTGGCTGATGTTGCCGCCGTCCTCGGCGATGACGGTGTCGTAGCCCTCGGGCAGGCGGCGGATGAAGCTGTCGGCATGGGCTGCCTTGGCCGCAGCCACCACCTCGTCGAGGGAGGCGTCCGGCTTGCCGTAGGCGATGTTCTCCCGCACGGTGCCGGCCCGGAGCCAGGTATCCTGCAGCACCATGCCGTAGCTGCCGCGCAGGGAGGCGCGGGTCACGTCCCGGATGTCGGTGCCGGAGACTTTGATGGAGCCGCCGTTGACATCATAGAACCGCATGAGCAGATTGATGAGGGTGGTCTTGCCGCAGCCGGTGGGGCCGACGATGGCGATGCGCTGGCCGGGCTTGACGTCCAGAGACAGGCCCTCGATGAGCGGGCGGTCGGGCAGATAGCGGAAGGAGACGTCCTCGATCTGGACGCGGCCGTCCGGCACGAGCTTTGCGGCGTTCTCCGCTTCGGGGGTCTGGTCTTCGGCGTCCAGCAGCTCGAACACGCGGGCTGCGCAGGCCAGAGCGTTCTGCAGCTCGGTCACGACGCCGGAAATTTCGTTGAAGGGCTTGGTGTACTGATTGGCGTAGTTCAGGAAGATGCTCAGCTGGCCGATGGTGATGCCTCCGGCTACGGCATAGATCGCGCCCACGAGTCCGACGCCTGCGTAGACGATGTTGTTGACGAAGCGGGTGGCGGGGTTGGTCATGCTGGAGAAGAAGATGGCCTTCAGGCTCACGTTCTGCAGTCGGCCATTCACCTCGTCAAAAGCCTCGAGGCTCTGGGCCTCGTGGCCGAAGGCCTGCACGACCTTCTGACCCTCTATCATCTCGTTGACAAGGGCAGTTTGCTCGCCGCGCACGGTGCTCTGGCTCTGGAAATACTTGTAGCTGCGCTTTGCGAGAAAGCTGGCGACAACGAGGCTCAGGGGGGTGATGCAGACCACCACCAGCGTGATGGGGACATTCTGCTGCAGCATGAAGAGCAGGGTGCCGAGGATGGTCAGCACACCCGAGAACAGCTGGGTGAAGCCCATCAGCAGGCCGTCCGCGAAGGTATCTACATCGGCCACCATCCGGCTCACGATGTCGCCGGAAGGATGGCTGTCGAGGTAAGAGAGGGGAAGGGTCTGGATCTTCCGCATGGCGGCGTTGCGCAGGTCACGGCTGACTGCGAAGGTGATGCGGTTGTTGCAGACGCTCAGCAGCCACTGCGCAAAGGCAGCGACAACAGCCACCACGATGATCTCGTAGATGATGCGCAGCACGCCCGCGAAGTCCACGGCACCTTTGCCCAGCATCATGTCGATGGCACTGCCGCAGAGGATGGGAATATACAGCTGAGCCGCCACGCTCACAGCGGCAACGATGAGGCTGCACACCACGAAGAAGCCGTAGGGCTTGATCTTCTGCAGCACCCGGGTCATGATGGCCTTCTGCTGTTCAGGGGTCAGCTTGCTTTTTGCTTTTGCACTCATTTCTGCGCATCCCCTTTCTTGAACTGGCTCTCATAAATTTCCTTGTAGACCGGGCAGCTTTCCAGCAGCTCGGCGTGACGGCCAAGGCCCACCATGCGGCCATCGTCCAGCACGATGATCTGGTCGGCGTGCTGCAGGCTGGCGGCGCGCTGGCTGACGATGAAGACGGTCAGATCGCCCGGCAGAGCGGCCAGAGCCTTCCGCAGGGCCGCGTCGGTGGCGTAGTCCAGTGCGCTGGCGCTGTCGTCGAGGATGAGGATGTCCGGCTTGCCTACGAGGGCGCGGGCGATGGTCAGACGCTGTTTCTGACCGCCGGAGAGGTTGCGTCCGCCCTGCTCCACCGGCTCGTCGAGGCCGAGGGGCTTGGCTTTCACGAACTCCGCGGCCTGTGCTGTTTCCAGCGCAGCCCAGAGGTCGGCGTCAGAGGCGTTCTGGCTGCCCCAGAGCAGGTTGGAGCGGATGGTGCCGCCGAAGAGCTGGGCCTTCTGCATGACCACGGCCACCTTGCCGCGCAGGTCGGCGCGGGGGTACTGCCGGACCGGTCGGCCCATGATCTCCACACTGCCCTCGGTGGCGTCGTAGAAGCGGGGGATGAGGCTGATGAGGCTGGATTTGCCGCTGCCGGTGCCGCCGATGACGCCGATGGTCTGGCCGCGCCTGGCGGTGAAGCTGATGTCGGAGAGGCTGGGTGCGCCTGCGCCCTTGTAGGTCAGGCTCACATGGTCGAAGCGGACGGCGTCGCCGGCCTTTTCCGCCGGAACATTGCCGGTGAGCTGGGCCGGGAACTCCATGCCGGGCTTTGTGTCCAGAACCGCCTGCACACGGCCTGCACAGGCCAGAGCCTTGCTCACCTGAACGATGAGGTTGGCCAGCTTGACCAGCTCGACCAGGATCTGGTTCATATAGTTGACCAGCGCGATGATGTCGCCGGAGGCCATGCCGCCGATGTTGATCTCGATGCTGCCTACATACAGCAGCGCCACGATGGCAAGGTTGATGATAACGTAGGTCAGCGGGTTCATCAGGGCGGAGATGTGGCCCACGTGGAGCTGCATTTTGGTCAGCAGCTCATTGGCGTCCTCGAAGCGGTCCACCTCGCTCTTTTCCTTGTCGAAGGCGCGGACGACGCGCACGCCGGTCAGGTTCTCGCGGGTGAGGCCAAGGACCCGGTCGAGGCGGGTCTGCACCGACTTATAGAGCGGCCGGGTAATGACCATGACGCCGAAGACCACGACGCTCAGCAGCGGGATAGCCACCACGAAGATGAAGGCGGCGCGGAAGTTGACCGTAAAGGCCATGATCATGGCGCCGAGCACCACGAAGGGGCTGCGCAGGAACAGACGGAGGAAGAGGTTCAATCCGCTCTGCACCTGATTGACGTCGCTGGTCATCCGGGTGATGAGGGTGCTGGTGCCCATGGTGTCCATCTCGGAAAAGCTCAGCGTCTGGATGTGCTCAAACAGCGCATGACGCAGGCCGGTGGAGTAACCCACCGCGGCTTTGGCCGAGAAGTATTGGGCCGTCAGGCTGCACGCGAGGCCGACGATGGCCAGAAGCAGCAGGATGCCGCACCGCACGAGGATGTAGTGGAAATCGTGGGCCGCGATACCCACGTTGACGATGTCGGCCATCACAAGCGGCACGAACAGGTCAAACGTAGCTTCCAGCATCTTGAAAAGCGGTGCAAGCACGCTCTCGCGCTTGTAGTCGCTGAGATAGCGAAGCATTTTGTTCAAGGCTCGATACTCCCTTTCCTTCATACATTTAGTCGAGACGCTCCTTATTATAACGCACTCCCAGCAGGAATGCTATGTTTTTGCCGAAGAAAACCGGCTCTGGAAGCAGATTTCGGCTCCGGAGATTGAGAAAACCGGAAAATCCTGCTATACTGGAAGGGAATCTCAACGGAAAGAATGGTGGATGCAATGGCAAAAGATGGTGCGGCACGGCTGCGGCTGCGCCCGGTGGGCGCGGCAGACCGCAAAAAGCTGCCGGAATACGGGCCGCTGGGTACGGGCTGCCCGGCGATAGAGCGGGCTGTGGCAGCGCTCTATAAGGGCCAGAACGAGGAGAGCTTCTGGGCGCTGATGAACGCCATCAACTATGCCCTCGAGCTGGACACCAGGGTCCTGGTGCCGCTGGAAGCTGCGTCTGACCAGCCGGACGGGGCCGCCCCGTGGGCGGAGCATCCTGTCCCGGCGGAGAAAGCAAAGGACCTGCAGCCCTGGACCCTGCGCACCCAGAAGGGCCGGTGCTACCTGCCGGTGTTCACCTCAGTGAAGATGGCAGAGGCCGATAAAGGCACGGCCAACCGCCCCATGGCGGAACGGCTTCTGGCTTCCGCCATGCAGATGGCGCTGGACTCGGACAGCATCGACGGCGTGGTCATCGACCCGTGGACCAGCTCTGCCACGCTGGACTGCTCGCTTTTGAACGGTCTGCTCCACGCCAGCCACGACACCGATGAGCCGGGCGAAGCGGAGCTGCGGGCCGGCAACCATGCCATGGCCGAGGAACGCTGGGACGACGCGATGCACTATTATCAGCTCTCTGCCGAAGAGGGCTGTGCCGAGGGCCTTGCCATGATGGGCGAGATGCTCTACGAGGGCCGGGGCTGCCGCAAGAGCCCTGCACAGGCCCGCAAGCTCTGGAAAAAAGCCGCCGACGCCGGCGATGTGGCCGCATGGGTGGCGCTGGGCGACGATGCCATGGTGCAGGGAAAAGGGGCCGGTGCGGCCCTGCGGGCCTACCGCAAGGCCCAGAAGCTCTGCGCCTCCACCCCCGACATCGCCTATATGCCGCAGGTCTGCCTGCGGGTGGCCCAGTATGAGACCCAGTACATCTCCCGCAAAAAGGCGCTGGCTCAGCTGGCTGAGGCGAAGCAGGGCTTCCTCGTCCGCAAAAAAGAGGGGGACGAGACGGCCCAGAGCTGGCTGGACGAGACGGAGGCCGTCATCCGCCAGCTGCTCGAGAGAGAATGAGCGGAAACACAGAATCTTTACAAATGCTCTAAGAAATCGTCATACGGAACCGATATGATATTGAAGGAAAAATATGCGCGTCGCAAAAACAGAGAGGACGACCAGAATGAGCAGAGTGATCGGTATTGACCTTGGCACCACGAACAGCTGCGTGGCAGTGGTGGAGGGCGGTAAGCCCGTCGTCATCACCAACGCAGAGGGAGAGCGCACCACCCCCAGCGTGGTGGCCTTCACCAAAGACGGCGAGCGTCTGGTGGGCGGCGCGGCAAAGCGCCAGCTTGCCACCAACTCCGGCCGGACGGTGTCCAGCATCAAGCGGCATATGGGCAGCGACTACCGCGTCCACATCGACGGCAAGGACCTGACTCCGCAGGAGATCAGCGCCATGATACTGACCAAGATACGCCGCGACGCCGAGAGCTACCTGGGTGAGCCGGTGACAGAGGCCGTCATCACCGTCCCTGCTTACTTTGACGACAGCCAGCGCAAGGCCACCCAGGATGCGGGCCGCATCGCGGGCCTGAACGTCCTGCGCATCATCAATGAGCCTACCGCCGCCGCCGTGGCCTACGGCCTTGACAACGAAGCGCCCCAGAAGATCCTGGTCTACGACCTCGGCGGCGGCACCTTCGACGTCTCCATCATCGAGATCGAAGACGGCACCTTTACGGTGCTGGCCACCGGCGGCGATACCCGCCTCGGCGGCGACGACTTCGACCAGCGCATCGTGGAATACGTCGTGGCAGAGTTCAAGAAATCGGACCGCATCGACCTCTCCCGCGACCCCGCCGCCATGGGACGCCTGAAAGAAGAGGCCGAAAAGGCCAAGAAAGAGCTGTCCAGCGCCCTCTCGGCCCAGCTCAATCTGCCCTTCATCGCTGTGGGCAAGGACGGCCCCCACCACCTGGATCTGACCATCTCCCGCCCCCAGTTCGAGATGATGACCGGCGACCTGCTGGCACGGACGGTGGCCCCGGTGCAGAACGCACTGCGGGATGCCGGCATCTCGGCTTCGCAGCTGGGCAAAGTCCTTCTCGTGGGCGGCAGCACCCGGATGCCTGCCGTCGAGCGTCAGGTGAAGGAGCTGCTGGGCTGTGAACCGAGCCACAGCCTCAACCCCGACGAATGCGTGGCGATGGGTGCCGCTGTGCAGGGCGGTCTGCTGCAGGGCGGCGGCAAGCTGGCTGGCGCTTCCGGTGCAGCGGCGCAGGGCCTTGTGCTGATGGACGTCACCCCGCTGACCCTCTCCATCGAGACACTGGGCGGCGTGGCGACCCCCCTCATCACCCGCAACAGCATGATACCCACCCGCAAGAGCCAGATATTCACCACGGCCCGCCCCATGCAGACCAGTGTGGAGATCAACGTCCTGCAGGGTGAGCGGCATTTCGCCCGCGACAATAAGAGCCTCGGCAAGTTCAAGCTGAACGGCATCCGGGCCAGCTTCTCGTCCAAGCCCCAGATCGAAGTCACCTTTGATATTGACGTCAACGGCGTCGTGAAGGTCTCGGCCAAAGACCTCGGCACCGGCCGGGAGCAGAACATCACCATCACCGGCAGCACGAACCTCTCGGAGAATGAGATCCAGCGCGCCATGGCCGACGCGGCCGCCTACGAGGCCGAGGACAGCCGCCGCAAAGAGCGGCTTGACCTCCACAATCAGGCCGAGGTGCTGGCCTACAAGGTGGACGAGGCCCTCTCCAAGTGCAAGAAGGAGCTGGACAAGGAGGAGAAGAACCGCATCAAGGCCGATGTGGCCAACCTCCGCCGCTGCCTGCGGAAGGATAAGCCCGAGAAGATGAACGAGACGGAGGAAGCGAACCTCCGTCAGGCCAAGAGCCAGCTCGAAGCATCCGCAAACCACCTGATGGTGCTCTATGCATCGGAGCAGAGCGAGAACGGCTCGGATAATACCCTCTAAAGAAACGCCGGAAGGCCCGCTGCAAGCGCAGCGGGCCTTTTTGTGTGAGGACAAACCAAATCCGCCCCGGGCGATGCGGAACGCCCGGGGCGGAAGCGGAAATGGATGGTTCTATTCTTTATAAAATCTTACTCGGTGACCTTATGAAGCTCTGTCACACCGCTGTGCGGAGTTTCTTCATAAGAACCATAGAAGGGCACCGCTTTGACTTCAAAGGAGGCTCTTGCAGTCGTTTCACCGGGGAGGTATACCTCGATATACTTGAGCGCCGCAGGGTCGGTCTCCTCGGGCTTGTGCGCTAGCCAGTGATCCTTGGTGTAGAACACCGCCGCCGTGCCAAAATCAAACTTCAGCAGCTCGACATAATACTCCTGCTTGTTTTTGGTGCCGGTGGCCGCACGCACCTCCTTCAGGGTCCTATCCTCCTTCTCACGGTTGCAGAAGATCGTAGCGGCCAGCACTTTTTCCACGCTGCCGAAGGTGCCGCCCTCTTTGTAGGTCTTATTTTTATAATTCACCGTGTAAAGGCCCGGTTGGATCACGTTGCCGTCTGCGTCTGTTCCCATATCCGGATTGTCGGAGACAGCTCTTACATCCATAGTGATCGCCTCGTGGGTGCCTGCAAAGCAGCGGGCCTTATTTGCCTGCCCGGCATAGATTTTTGTGCCATCCTTTTCGTTGGTGCATTCCAGCTCACGAGCCAGATAGATGTTTCCGGTATACTGAACAAGCCGATAGCTTGCACTGGTATCGAAGGAGATGGTCTCTCCCTCACTGATCACGCTCCCACTTCCGCTGCGTCCCCCGCTGCATCCGCTCAACAGCGTCAGAGACAGTGCTACAGCCAGAACACCGGCGGCAATTTTTTTGGCCCACATCATATTGCTTCCTCCTGTATCGTCATTCGGCTCCCGCACCCTGCGGGAACTCTAAATAGATTATACCCCCCCCCCCCAATATGTTTTTGGCAATAGAATTTCACAAATCGGCATTATTTTTGGCAGATAGTACAGCTTGTTGTTTGAGTTTTTGGCACTTTGACGAAAAAGGACGCCGTCCCGGCTGGGGCGACGTCCTTTTTCGATGTAGCTATGATACAGGCAAAAAGC
>PPYF01028502.1_pt1 | contig 12064 bp, 4 predicted proteins | sample 1559871 | NCBI WGS metagenome assembly PPYF01 (sample SAMN08240021, study PRJNA423297) | Human gut metagenome, whole genome shotgun sequencing project. | reverse complement strand
GTTATACTATTTTTAGTAAGATTCAGATTTCATTTTTTCTTTATAGTTTTTACTTCATATAAAAAAACTTTTCTCTATCAAAGAAGTCTGAATCTCACTGCAAAAAATGAAGTGTAACATAAGATGTATTGCAACAAAATAATATTTAAGCAGCCATAGAGCTGCTTTTTTTATACTAAGAGACCTAAAAAACTCATACATTTTACAACGCAGATATGCTATAATTTTTTTAAAGAAAATACATTACAACAAAAGATTACATTTTTTACATGTACATTTATATTACAAATACACAGAAAAGATTTATAGATACTAATACATTTATATTACAAATACAAAATTGACTGTTATACTCTCTTCCCAAAATATCAGTTACTCCTGCTTGTAAAATCGGTGGTATAAATAAAAATAATAGAAAGGATGATAAATTCATGAAAAAGAACATTTTAAAGAAATTTGCAATTGCGATTGCAAGTACATCACTTGCTTTAACTGCTCCTGTCACGATGCCAGATACATTCAGCACTACACAGACAGTTGAAGCAGCTACAGTGAAAACACCATCTACTGTAAAATTAAGTAAAATCTCTTCACCAGCTTATAACAAAATTAAAGTAAGCTGGAAAAAGACAAGTAATACAACAAAATATTACGTTTATTACAGAAAGACTGGCACAAAGAAGTGGAAAAAGATTGCAAGTGTAAAGAGTAGTGCAACAAGCTACACACACAAATCTTCCAGTAAATATCCAATTATTGTTGGGCAGAAATACGATTACACAGTTAAAGGTTACAACAGCAAGACAAAGAAGTCTGGTAAGTACAATACCAAAGGATTATCTACTGCAACAAAGCCAGATGCAGTAATGCCATACACAGTTGTGGCGCAGAAAGATAATACAGTAAAAATCTTTTGGGATAAGACTGGTGGCGCAAATAAATACGTTATTTACCGCAAGACGTCTCTGAACGGTAAATGGCAAAAGATTGCTACCACTTCCAAGACATCGTACATCGACACTGCACCTGTTGGTGGTAAAAGCAACTTTTACACCGTTCGTTCTTATTACAGTAAGACGAAAGTATACGGCAGCTACAATCAGGCAGGTTTGGATGTATACGTAGATAAATATACACCTGCAAAACCAACTGTAACACCGAAGCCGACCACACCGACTCCGAAGCCTACAGAGAAGCCACAGCCGACTACAAAGCCGGAACCGAGCGTGACTCCAAGTCCGAAGCCACAGCCGACAGAGACTCCTGCAACTCCGACTCCAAGTCCAGAACCGACTGAGAAGCCGAAGCCAACGGAAACTCCTGCTCCGACACCGGAACCTACGAAGCCAGCTACACCGACTCCTACTCCGAGTCCAAAGCCGACTGAGACACCAGCTCCTACTCCATCTCCTACACCACAGCCTGTTAATCCAGAAGCAATGGCACAGGAAGTTATTCGTTTGACTAACATTGAACGAGCAAAGTACGGTTCTGCACCACTGCAGTATCATGCTGGATTACAAAAAGCAGCAATGCTTCGTGCAAAAGAAATCTCTATCTTCTTCTCTCACGGCAGACCAGACAAGTCAGACTCTACAACAGCTGTTTTTGAAGCAGGTGTAGGTTGTCCGGGACTTGAAAACATTGCACGTGGATATACTTCTCCAGAAGCAGTGATTCAAGGCTGGATGAACAGTGCCGGACATAGACGCTCCATCTTAGATGATAGTTATACTAGCATTGGTGTAGGTTTCTATCAAAATAGTTATGGTTCCTACTTCTGGGTGCAGGAATTTTCCAGTGACCCTGACAAAAAATGTACAGTTACATGCGATGCGAATGGTGGAACATTTTCAGATGGAAATGCAACATCTACTACCGCATTCCCGTGTGAAATGCCCGTTAATTATGGAGACTTACCTGTACCAACAAGAGATGGTTATACCTTCGATGGTTGGACAGAATTTGGTCAAAAAGTTACCGGCATGACATTGATGGTAAATGTAAATCTTACAGCATCATGGGTACCAAACAATTAAAAATACAGCACAAATCCCCACGGTATACACCGTGGGGATTCTTTTTTTTAATAATACACTATTGATATTCGTAATCATCTTCATTTGTTTTATTTTTATTTTGATTTATATTTTCTACTATTCCTTTTGCTGCTTGTACTCGTCTGGAATGAATCTTTTCCTGTTCTTTTTCATCTATCAACGGTTGATGGACAGTCTCTTGTATATCGCTAGTTGATATCTTTTTCCCTTTATAAGAATCTCCATACAGAATTTTCTGTATTTCTTCTTCTCTAATCTGTTCAGGCGTTTTTCGGTTAATAATCGCCTGATAAGGTTTGAGAATTACATTCTCATATGATAAATCCATCTTTTGCAACATTGGATATGCTTTTATCCATTCAGGATGTAATTGAAGATTAATTGCAGCAATACATCTATCCTTCTCCAATGGGTCATGTAACGACAAATAGACTTCTTTTGCTTCTGGATGTTCCTGCATATATTTCTTTACACAGTCTTGTGTATTTTTTCTCTCTACAAAATACCAACGGTCCTTTGTAAATGAATCATCATACGCCTTCTCAAAGGCATCTTCAATTTCCTTCACCGAATGAAAATCATCATAACCTTCAATGAAATATGATGAATTTTTCATTTTATCATTCACAATAGAAACAATAATAGACTCAAGGTCTTTATCATCAACATGCTTAAATTCATCACAAAGATATTCATATGCACTTACAATACCGTATTGTTCAGCCTGAATCTCGCTTGCATTGACACGGTAATTCCCATCATCATAATAATAATTATAATTATCTCTACAAGCAATTTCTTGAATTAACTGATTTGTTGCCAATTCATCTAAGTCAGATTCCCGAAATAAACTATTCTTTTGTAGACAATGAGCCGTTTCATGATACATATTTAATACAACTCTGGCAAAATCACAATCCGAAACAGAATTACTATGTAGAAAAAAAAATAATTTTCTATTATTTACAAATTCACTCACACCTACTTTAGATTCAGTGGCAAAACCATTATTGTCATTATAAGTTGTACCAATAAATATAGACATGTTTTTATCTACTCCAAACAAAACATTATGCTCTTTAGATAAATCCTTTGCCAATGTCAATAACTTGGTCATTGCCATCTTATTATCCAATCTTAATATGTTACCCATAATCGCCCTTCTTTCACAGCTTCATCAAGTTCTTTACAGTGTTCTTCTGACATGAGTAACGAATCAATATCTACATCAAATTCGCCAGCATACACATGCTGTTTGAAATTTTCATAAGAATTATATGGATATTCAAATTTTGTTTTATCCAATTTAAAATCTTCAATAACATCAATAACACTTCTTGCATCATCAATATCATAACCCATACCGCGTAACAAATAAATAATATAATGTAACTTCAAAATTTCATCTGAAGAATGATGCCTACTTTTTTTCAATTTTGGTATTGCCATAATATTACCTCACTTTCTCACTATGTTGTCTATAACTGGGACTTCCATATTTATAGCTAATCGTCTGACCTACTTGAAAATCCATAGATTACTCCTTTTTTCAAAACAGGGTGCCACATTCGTAGCACCCTGTCTCAACAATCTTATTTATTCTGTTTCTTACGTCTACGACGTTTCGTTACAACCATTCCAGCCGTACCAACACCTGCTGCCAATGCAATGCCTAATCCAACAAATCCATATTTCCATGTACCTGTTGCACCTGTTTCTGGCAAACCAAATGTAGGTGTATTGGTGATTTCGTAGGTGCATTCGAAGAAGAAGAATTTATTTGTATAATCCTTGTCTTCTTTTGCCTTGCTCATGTCAAGGTTTTCACCATAATCACGCGCTTCTTCCTGCGTCATTTTGAATGGAATAGAGAACTTAATTGGGTCTTTCAACATTGTCTGTCCCATGGCTGTCTTAATCTCTGTAATCTCATAATCACCTTGATCGAGATTATCAAAGTAACAGTTGCCTTCCCAGTCCGTAGAACGGACAATGGTTTTGCCTTCGTCCAACAATCGTGAGAAATACTGATTCTTACGGTCAGTCAACGGAATGGCAGCTTTTACAAACTTCAGTTCAAACTCAACTCCGGCAATCGCTTTACCATCGTTATCGTATTTTTTGAGGTTTACTTTGCAACGTTCCATGTCATTGTAAACCATTGTTGACATGTCCTGATTTTCGCTCGTTACAAATGTTACAGGTTTATCTTTTACCACATATTCCGCAGGTGCCTGCACTTCTGTTGCCTTCAGGTAACCATCCACTGGAAGCACCACATTGCCTTTATATGTAAAGAACGTATCACTATGATACTGCGGTAATGTACTTACATGGGAGCTATCCATGTAAATCTTACCATCCTTATCAGTTGTCAGGTACCATGTTTTAACTGGGTCATCCGAATCATCAGAGCCATCAAAGTATTCTACTTTGTACACAACACCTTCAATTGGATTGCCCTTTACACCCAACTTCTCTAATTCAAGAGGTTTACAGGTAATGATATCATCCGAAAACTCTACGGTAAATGTAGTATCTTTCTGGTACGGCATCGTTACAGAAATATACTTCGGAGATTTTTCTGTAATTTTATGATTCTTCGGAGGTGTTGTTTCTTTAATTGTGTAAATCGTAGTCTTCGGAATAATATTCCAATAACCACTCTGTATTACTTCTCCGGCTTCATTTTTCTGCTCCGGAACCCACTTTTTATCACTGTTATCAGGTAATGTCAATGTATTAGACACACCTGTTTCGTCTGTAGTCAATGTGCCACTAAATCCATCAGGGCTTGTTACACTGAATGTTGCACCCGCTAAAGAATAACTATTCAAATCTAACATATCAGATGGTGCGGTACTATGTTTTACAACATGTACACCCGGACCGTCAATAGGTGGTGTTGGCGTCGGTGTTTCTACTGGTGGAGTCGGTGTTGGAGTACCCGGTGTTTCCTCATTAATAATACCAGATTTCGGTCCAAAGAATTTCAATTCACCCGACTTATCGCCTGCTTCTTTCAATACGTCGTAATCAGACTTATTGAATTCTACTTCAAATCGGTCATCTACTGGTGTACAGTTTGGCGGTGCTGCTGTTTCTTTTGCATACAACTTAATTGTCTTTACATTAGAATCCACACCAACACTCAAAATATCTGTTAAGCCATCAGAACCTGATTTTATTTTTCCTACAACCGATTTATCGGAACAGCTGGCATCATTGTAAACCGTAAACTCTGCACCTTCCAGACCATCTAATGTCTGATTTACTTTATTCGCCTGTACACGAACTGTCCAACCTTCCTTGTTTGGAATACCAGTTTTCGGTCCAAAGGGTTTCAATTCACCTTGATATTTAGGATCTTTTTTACTATTTTCAATAAATGTTTCACGTTTAAACGTCAAATCAAATTTATCTTTAATCTGAGTATAACCTGCTGGTGGTTGCACTTCTTTACAATATAACGTAATAGATTCTTTTTCCCAAGAAACCTTAATAATTGCAGTATTAGAAGTTCCATCATCACCAGATGTTAATCGTGCAACAGGACTACCTTCACACGCCTCATTGTCCCATACATTAAAGATTGCATTAGCAAGCCCCTTTCCGTTCTCATCAACTTTTTTCAGATTCACCTGAACTTGCCATTTGTCTTCACCTTCCGGCTCAACCACTTTGATTGGTGTTGCTGTCAGTTCCGGAATGCTGTAGTAACCATTCTCGTCCTTTTCACCATTTAACAACAGTTCATGGGTCTTACCATCTGTATCATAACCGTCAGGTGCTTCCACCTCTGTCAGATAAAGCGTACCACTAGGTATAGCATAATTTCCATCGTCTAATGTTAACGGTGCATCAGACTTCATACCATTCCAAGAATCAACCCAATGTTTTGCATCATAGTACACTTCTCCATTTTCATCCGTTTTCAGGAACCAAGTATACATTTCTTTATATCCAGATTCACTCTGACGATATGGAGAATATACTACTTTAAAGATTGCATCTTTCAATTTCAATGGGTTACCATCTGTATCTACCTTACCCAAAAGTTTTCCAGTGTATCTAAACGGTCTGTTTCCAACTTTTGTACCTGTATTATTGGTTCTCACGTTTGTAATCGTTGTTGTCGGTTCTTTCTGTCCCTCTGTAATTACAAAGGAATAAATATTCAAGTTTTGCGCAGCACCCGGACAACGACCTGTCTCGAACAAATAATAAGTTCCCGGCTGCAATCCTGTTACCGTCAGTGTCTTACTTTTCAGATTTTTAGTAGTATCTTCTACTTTGATTGTCTGTACAACATCAGATAATGCTTTCAGATTATCCGGTTCACTTGCATTAAATGTTTTGTAAATTGTAAATTCCGTTTTAACATAATCTCTTGGTGTCTTTCCTGCAAAATTATCATAATCATAGAGGAACTTGCCAAGTTTGAAAGAACCATCCAGTGGGTCGATAACTTCTAATGTCTGTTTCTTTTTATCTACAATCGTAGAAATTGTACGTGCTTCCTTACTGTCTTCTTTCAATTCAACTTCGAATGTATCCTTACAAATCTGGTAACCTTTCGGTGCTTCAACTTCTTTAATCTTTACAAATCCTACAGGCAACGCACATTCACCATTTGATCTATGAAGTAATGCACCACTGACATGTAACTCTCCTTTGGAATCTTTCCAAGATTTCAGATACCAATCCTTGCCAAAATGAACTTCACCCTTTTCATCAGTCTTGAAATACCATGTACGACGTGTTTTCCATTTGCTTCCACCGTAAGCACTATACTGTACACGGATAACCGCACCTTTAACAGGACTTCCGGTATCATCATTTTTAACTAATAATTTTTTCTTATAATTAAAATAGAATGGTCGGTTGTAAATCCATCCAGTCGTTCCAATATGATCGTACTTAGGATTTCCGATAAACAATTTACCAATATCTACATTATCTCCGGCTTTTACTTTAATCGGACCATATAATTCTTTGTTATATTCCGTACCTTCAATCGTGTAAGTTTCTCTTACCCAATAAGTATCAGGGTCTACCGTTGTTTGTGCGATATAAGATACATATCTGTCATCAGGGTCTGTCTCTCGACCATCAATCTTCATGGTTTTGTATTTCTTGGTTCCATTTTTATCAGTGTAAATGGTAAATGTAGTGTAAAGATCATCGATACGATCTGTAAATTCAGCAAGTTCTACATCCAACATACGTTTACGAAGTTTCAATGTAGCTTTCGCTGTTGTACCTGTAGACTCCGCACCGTAGAATACCTGATAACCATCACCATAATAATAAGTACAAGTTACCAAAAGTCTTGCATTGCTGCCCCACTCCTGAATGTACATATTTACTGTACAGGTAATCCATCTCCAACATGGAAGTCCCCAGTAACTATGTCCGGAAATACAGGCAATACCGATATCTGGAACTTTGGACTGGTCAATGGCATATCCTACACCTTTTGCCCAACTGCTGACATTTGCTTTTTTCTCGCTAAGATATACAGTACCCCAGTTTGTACAAGCATTGCCGGATGGATAGTTATGTCCTGTCTGTCCACCAGTCTGTCCACTGGAAGTGATAGTTGTTTGTGCTTTTGTTACCCAACCATCTGCAACTTCCATGTACTCATCGTTTTCGTCTTCTTCCTGATTCAATACATCTTCTTCATATGTATCAAAATCTTTAATCTCAGCAACCTGTTCTTCTGGAATAGACGGTACCTGCCAGCCACCGCCGGAGAACATTTTCTGAGACTCATAATCTGGACGGAAAATAGAAAGAAATACAGGTTTCTCTGTATCAAACACATGAATGGTCATCTGTTTCTGATTATTGTCTGTATCAACAACATCATAAATGTCTGCTGTATTTACAGATTCATCAGATGCTTTCATGTCTACTTCATAGCCTTCGTCGATGCAAGATAATGTATAAACATTATCAGAATCTGTTACATTCACAATTTCACTGTAACCACGATTTACACCATCGGCACCCTTGAACATTAATGTAGATTCTGTAGATGTTAAGTAAATACCCGGCTCTAATGTATCAGGGTCTACAACATGAATTGTATCTTCTACGAACCATGTGTACTCGTAATACATGAAATATGACATTTCATATTTTACTTTATATGTACCCGGTGTAGAAATATCAAATCCATCATCATACACATGGTTTACCTTAAATGTATTTGGATTGTAATCCTGTACCAGACCATCCAGTTCAAAGTTTTCCGCATTCATAAGAACGGTAAATTCTCTACCCTCTACGGTATCGCCAACCTTTTTCGGTACAATTCCGTTATAGCCTTCGTTTCTTTCTTGTGAAACGATTTCAGGGAAAATCTTTTCGCTTTCTTCGGATTTATCTGTTGCAACATCACGTTTATCTACGAATTTGAAATCACAATACATTTTCCATGTATAATCTGTATTGGAATTTAACACACAATTATATGCAAATTCCACTGTATTTCCAACAGCAAAATCAACAGCTACATCCGGTGTTGTACAGGTGACAGTTACTTCTTCTCCATATGGATTATAATTTACAAAGTCAAAAGTTGTATCTTTTTCCCAAATATGTTCTGTTACATAAGAAGATGTTCCTGCTGCCGGATAATCACCAATCTGCCATTCCTCTGAGTCATCATCCTCGTCATCTGGCAAATCATCATCTTCATCAGCAGGTACTGTTGGCTCAACAGAATCATCTGTATCTGTTTCCAGATAATTTGTCTGGTAAATCAGACCTCCAACATTCACAACAGACATAACATCCATTCCAGTACTCAAGAAACCAGAGAACTTAGCTGCTGCAACAGAAGTAGAACCTGCCACTACGTTATAATCTACTGTATCACCATAGTTGGAACCCTCTAAGCGTTCACCGTTCTCGCCTGCTGCACCGATGATGTAAGCAGCTTCTACAGAACCCGGCATATAGTCTTTAACATCGGCATTATCGTTTCCTGCGGCACCAACAACTGTAACACCTGCATCTACCGCTTTTTCAATCTCAGCTTTTAACACACTATTCGCCAAATTAGTTTTGGATGCAAGAGACAGGTTGATAATGTTTACATTCTGGTTTAAAGCATATTCCATACCTGCGATAATTGCAGATACAGTACCACGACCATCATCGCCCATGACACGAACAGACAATACGTTTGCATTCGCATTCTGTCCAACGATTGCCTGTAACATATCATTTCCATGTCCGTTACCTTCCAGTGCATCATCGACCAAGGACACACGGTCGATGACATTCTTGCTCTCAGATACACCTGTATCAATCAAGGCGATTACATTAGATGCAGTCTGCACAGGCTCAGAATCTTCTGTATCGCTCAACACAGCAATTGGATTATCTTCTGCAGTCATTGTTGCAACATCAGATTCTACTTCAATTCCATCCTCTTCTGCTGCATCCATTGGTGCATCCGGTTCTACTGCTGTTACCAAATCTTTATAGTAAGTATATGCATCCATTGTTTCATCAACAGAAGCATACTCTAACAGATAAATGTTATCATACTGTCCAAGTACTGTATCATCTGCCCGAATCACAGATGCATCATCAGTCAACACAACAAGTCTCTGAGATGTGAACAAATCAGCATCCACGGTATCATCTACAGTCACAGCATCTTCTGTTTTCTCTGTATCAGCTTCTACTTCGATACCATTGTTTTCTGCTTCATCATCTACAGAAACAGTAGCACCGTCTTCTTCTGTTTCCGAATCAACTTTGATACCGTCTTCATCTTCTTCATCAGAAGATGTATCTTCGATAACAATGCTGTCATCTACGGTAATTCCGTCTTCTTCCCAGTCAATTCCAAGTGCATCGCCATATGCAGTTTCATCTGTTGTTTCCAGATACGGAACCGCAACTACTTTGCCTGCCACTGCATTTGCAACATCTACGTCCAAACTTAATGTGCTGTTTGCAGGAAGTTCTACTTCTACATAAGATGCAGTAGATGTATCGCCATCCTTATCCTGCATAAATGTAGCTTTCGCTTCCATTTCTGTTCCATCAGAATTAATCGTTGCAGTACCTTCTGCTGTCAATTTCTCAGGAACATCTTTTAACAAAGATTTCCATGTAGTCTTGTCCTCTGGCAGCTTATCCGCATAATTCCAAAAATACAGCTTAAATTTTGCTGTTTCACTGGATTTATTTCCCGCAGATACAGACAATTTTACTTTGCTACCAGCTTTTAAGCCGTCCTCATCTTCTACAGTAATACCATTATCGGCAACCTGCACAGCAGATGTAAGATTTTCTTTTACAGCAGAAATTTCAATACCGTCATCCGTTGTTACAATACCGTCAGATGACGTAGATGCATCTACTGTAACAGAATTTTCTGTTGTAATTGTTCCACTTCCTGTACCCACATCCGTATCAGATGGAACAATTACACTCGCATTTGCAACATTGCCAACCAAAGACGTAGACAGCATTGCCACTGCCAATGTCACAGACATTGCGTTTTTTAAATGCTTTCTCTTCATTTTCATTACACAAAATACTCCTTTCCCTGTATTTTTTAACAATTTTTTTCTACTTAATCTTACCATTTGTGCTAAGATTTGGCAACATATTTTGCAATGTTTACAGTTATATTTTTCGCTGTTTTCCTGTATTTCCCCTTATTTTATAATCGTATTCCGTTATTTTTTGGTCTTTTTCTGGTTCCACTTCGAACCAAAAAATAACCATTATTTTGACTATTACCAATTTTGGTTATTAAATGGTTTCACTTTTTACCAACTATGGTACATGAATCATTTTTTGGTCACTTATTGGTTCGATAGTGGGTGAAAAAAATATAAAAGTGTTTAAAAAAGGAGATTTATTATCCAATAGAAAATTATGTAGATAACAGAATTGGGATATGGAAAATTGGGAAGAAGAATTGTATTTGTAACAGTAAAACTATATTTGGGGATATTTTCGGAGAAAAATGCGATAAAAATAGACCATCAATTAAGATGATCTATTTGTGTTCAATACATATTATGTTACGCTTCATTAAAGGAGTAATTGATAAAATTTCAATACATACTATGTTACACTTCATTCCGGAAGGGTATACACTGGATGATACGTTTCAATACATACTATGTTACACTTCATTCCTCATAAATATGAGTTTTTCTTTTATAATGTAATTATATTTTATCACATAAATCAGCTTTTTTCAACACTTTTTACCAACCGTTTTCATCTTTTTTCAACACACTCTTTTATATTTGAAAATCATCACATATATCAGTAAATCTCTTATAGTTCTTATACATCTCCGGTTGGTAAAAAGTGTTGAAAACATACACATAATCATACGTATTAACTTGCAAATACAATTCTTGTTGTTTTATTTTTTATCGTAACAATTAATAATATATTTATTATTTCACATATTTTTTCTGATATTAATACTTAAATCAATATAATTATTTATATATTATAAATAATTGTCAGATATACATTTCGAACAAACATTCGAAATTCCCCATTTTCAGTACATACTGTTCCTAAAAAATATCATCTTAGCCCATTTTCCCAAAAATATTATGTAAACCAAATTTAAAAAATCAGCCCGTAACGTACTGAAAACGCCGTTTTTGTTACAAAGTTTGTAACTTTGTAACAGATTGTAACAGGAATTGTAACAGCGCAAAGCCAGTAAAATCAAGGGTTTGCGGGTTACTGTTACAATGTCACGATTTTCCACGTAATCTATTTATATAAAAAATTTTTACTTTTTACAGAAAAAAATAGTAACATAATAATCATATGTTTACGTAAGTAAAAAAAAATCGTCTATAGGGTTAATAGAAATATTTTGTAACATTGTAACAGAAGTGCAAGAAACCCAGTAAAATCACAATGTCATTAACTTTAGCAAAAAGCAGAAATCGTAAGTATTTATAAAACTATGATTCCTGCTTTTTGTTTTTTTA
>PPYF01660799.1_pt1 | contig 12066 bp, 9 predicted proteins | sample 1559871 | NCBI WGS metagenome assembly PPYF01 (sample SAMN08240021, study PRJNA423297) | Human gut metagenome, whole genome shotgun sequencing project. | reverse complement strand
TCGAGCTTAGCACTCCGATGCGCACTCCAAAGAGTGCAAACGGTCCCCGCAGCAATTCATTCCGGCCGGATTCCCCCTCACGACCACTTTCAACCGGGGACGGAAGACTCAGCCATTCCCCTCACCACACCGGACATGGTCCGTTCCGGACGCGTCCTCCAACCTCAGTTAAATCTCCATTTACATAGCTGCCCGAATTGACTCCGGCTCCGAAAATCGCTATACTATAATCAGTGGCGCATACGGAATAGGAGATTATGATATGGAAAACAGCAATTATAACTGGAGTCAGGTTCAGGAATACAGGCAGGAGGTAAAGCATATCTGTTCTGTACTTGGATGGTCCCTGGTGGCACTGGTTCTCTTAACACAGATCGCCGGCATCCTTTTCGGACTTATCGGTTATCTTCTGTCTTACTATAAAGTGATGGGAGTGGGAGCGGAGCTTTATAAGATATTGAATTCAGGCTGGTTTTCAACGGCCGGAGCCCATCTGCTCGCTTATGCCCTGGTTCTGCCGGTGATATTTGCCGTTATGGAACATGTGCCGGAGGTGGTACCGGAGAAAAAAAGGATGCGTCCGGGAAAATTTTTCATGTTTTTTATTTTGATTATGGGAGCCGGATATATTCTGAATATTGTGGGCAATATCCTGAATATAATAGTGGCGGCGGTGACAAACAGAAGCACTTATAATATGAATCCCGTCAATAATCTGTTTGAAAGCCTGAACCCGGTGGTGATTCTGTATGTATCGGTTTTGGGGCCGGTCATTGAGGAATATATCTTCCGCTGGAAGCTGTTGAACCGGCTGCGCCCGCTGGGGGAAAAAGCGGCAATTCTTTTTTCAGCCCTGATGTTCGGCCTTATGCATGGAAACCTCTCCCAGATTCTCTATGCAACTGCCATCGGTGTTGTTCTGGGTTATGTTTCAGTCAAAACAGGCAGGCTTAAATATAACTGTATTTTACACATTATGGTTAACAGCTATTCCACCCTGCTCCTTCTGATGATGAGCCGGAAAACGATTACAATTTCCTATCTGCTAGCAGCCCGTGCCGTTCCCGTGGTTACGCTGGGAATGATTATCGCTTCCATTGTCATATTTTGCGTCAACGTGAAGAAAACAAGGCTGCTCCCGGGAAACTGGCCGGAGGGGATTGAGTACAGGGATTTTTCATCCGCGATGTACCTGAATCCGGGAACCGTTGTATTTATCGTACTGAATTTACTTCTGGCGGGGTATTACCTGCTTTTGGCATAGCCATGCTACTATAAGCAGGGCTATGTTACTGATCGCAGAACTGTGCTTTTCAGCAGGGCTGTGAACAGTAACTGCTTGACTTTCGTTCATGTGGTTACTATAATAAATAGTAATGAATACTATGTGATGCGAATCGCATGACAGGAGGAATATTATGACGTATAAAATTATTGGAGACAGCTGCCTGGACTTAACAGATGAATTAAAAAAAGATGCCCGTTTTCAGATGGTGCCGCTCACGCTGCAGGTAGACGATGCCCAGGTAATAGATGATGAAACATTTGACCAGAAGTCGTTTCTGGAACTCGTTAAGAACGGAAAGGAATGTCCGAAAACGGCCTGCCCTTCCCCGGAAAAGTTTAAAGAAGCTTTTGAGTGCGGCGCAGAGAATATATTTGTGATTACTCTGTCGAGTCATCTGAGCGGAACTTATAATGCTGCGGTTGTGGGGAAGGAATTGTACGAGGAGGAACACGGGAAGGATAAGAATATTGCCGTAGTGGATTCCTTGTCGGCCTCTTCCGGCGAGCTGAATATCGCGATGAAGATTCGGGATCTCTGTGAACAGGAGCTTCCCTTTGACGAGGTAGTGAAGCAGGCGGAGAGCTACCGCGATTCCATGGAAACTTTTTTTGTCCTGGAGTCCCTTGACTTTTTGAGAAAGAATGGCCGTCTGACCGGACTGCAGGCCTTTTTTGCAACTACATTGAATATTAAACCGATCATGGCCGGAGATAAGGGCGTGATTGTGAAACTGGAACAGGCCAGAGGGATGAACAAGGCGCTGTCACGGATGGCTGATATTGCTGTTTCGCGTGGAGGCGACACGAAGAATAAGCGGCTGATCATCGCCCACTGCAATAATCGGGACAGAGCGGAGCAGGTGAAGGAACTGCTGTGCAGCAGAGCGTCATTCGGGGAGATTGTTATTACAGATACGGCAGGGGTAGCCACGGTGTACGCCGGAGACGGCGGTATTATTGTGACTCTTTAAACGCTGCTGCCTGTCGTGTTCATCATATGAGGAAACGATGAGAAGAAGAAAACGGTTAAAGAAAATATTTATATTGCCGCCGGTGCTTCTGGCGGCATTACTTATCTGGCTGGTGATATCCCAAAGAGCCAACAGCAGGCCGGAAGCGGGCTTTATGGATGATGTCCCTGTGGAGCATTTTTTGGCTTCGGACAGGGAGCCGGACTCCGGTCTGCAGGACAGCTTCAGGCTCCCGGCCGGGAAGGACGGCGGGGAGAATCTGGAAGGCCTGCCGGAGGAACCGGTTCTTAAAATAGAGACGGGGAAAAAGGGCGGGAACCTGCCCGGATCGGATAATGAGTTCGGGCATCTGCCCGGCGCCGGTGATTCGGGAAAGCTGTCCCTGTTGTTCTGCGGTGATATCTATCTGTCGGACCACGTTCTGAACGCATATGACAGAGCCGGGGGAATATCCGGAGTACTGGATGAAGGGCTGAGAAATGAGATTGCTTCTGCCGATATTTTTATGGCAAATGAAGAATTTCCGTTCAGTGAGAGGGGAATTGCCGCGGAAGATAAGCAGTATACCTTCCGTCTGCCGCCTTCGCGTATGAATGTCATGCAGGAAATCGGCCCGGATATCGTAGCTTTGGCTAATAACCATATCCTGGATTACGGTACGGATGCCCTGCTGGACACATGTGCCCTGCTGGACGGTGCGGGTATCAGGCGGGTAGGGGCCGGGGCCGGATTGGATGAGGCGAAAAAGCTGGAAGTGATGGAGGCAAAGGGAAAGAAGATTGGGTTTCTCGCCGCTTCCAGAGTCATTCCGGTATCCTCATGGGCAGCCGGAAAGTCCCATCCCGGGGTACTGACAACCTACGACCCTTCCATTCTCCTTAATGAGATTAAAGCGGCACAGGGGCAGTGCGATTACCTTGTCGTCTATGTACACTGGGGAATCGAGAGGAATACACAGCCGGAGGAATACCAGAGAACGCTGGCAAGGCAGTATATCGATGCCGGGGCGGATCTGGTGGTGGGGAGCCATCCTCATGTACTCCAGGGAATCGAGTATTATAAAGGAAAGCCGATATTATACAGTCTTGGCAATTTTGTATTCGGAAGCGTAATTCCTCAGACCATGATGGTCCGGGTGGAGCTGGATGAAGCGAACCAGGCCGTCCTGTCTGTGGTTCCGGCCACATCCTCCGCCGGTTATACAAGGCAGATGGATGTCTCAAAATGGCCGGAGTTTTTTGAAGAGCTGAAAGCTCTCTCATTTGACATTACGGTTGACGGGGACGGTGCCATTCACCCTGGTACGCCCCAGTCTCCCTGAGCGCTCTTGTCAGAGAATTCAGAAACAGCCGTTTGTTGCCGCTCCATTCAGGGGCGATTAGGAGTTTTTTCGGACCGTCTCCGCTGAGACGGTGGATGACAATATGAGGCGGCAGCAGCCGGATGCATTTTAAAATCAAGTCAATATATTCTTCCATGGTCATGACCGGGAATGGGGCCGCCTCATAGAGGGCGGCCAATTTTGTGCCTTTTAAGACGTGGAGCAGCTGGAGCTTAATTCCGTCCACAGGCGGGGTATGATTAGCCAGAAAACGTATCGTTTCAAGCATCATATCTTCCGTTTCCCCGGGAAGCCCCAGGATTACATGGACAATTACCGTTAATCCGGCTTCTTTCAAACGTCTGACCGCATCAATAAAACAGGGAAGCTCATATCCGCGGCGGATCAGCTCTGCCGTTGATTCATGGATCGTTTGAAGTCCCAGCTCGATCCAGACCGGCTTTTCTTTATTTATCTCTTTCAAAAGTCTGATTACCTCCGGCGGCAGGCAGTCCGGGCGGGTACCGATGGACAGGGCCGCGATATCGGGATGGGAGACGGCTTCCCTGAAAAGAGCTTCCAGATAATCCACAGGGGCGTAAGTGTTGGTATAGGACTGGAAGTAGGCGATATAACGGCCATTCTTTATTTTAGCTGAGACGCGGGCCTTGGCCGCCTCAATCTGTTCCGTGACACTGGCATGCTGCGGCTCGGCAAAATCACCGGAACCGCCTCCGCTGCAAAAAATGCAGCCGCCGGTTCCGAGGGTGCCGTCGCGGTTTGGGCAGGTCATTGCGCCGTCCAGCGCCAGTTTATATATTTTTTCTCCGAATGTCTGTTTTAAATAATAGTTGAGGGAGTGATAGGGCTTATCACCCCATGAATGTGGGCTGTATGGTTCCATTTTAACCTGTTTTACCGCCTTTCCTGTTGGTCTTTCATATCGGCCGGGCTGAGGCCCGCGATATAGTGATTGTATGTTACAGTCAATGCTGTCCGAACTGTTATGAGTATACAGGATACGACTGTTTGCGGCAAGGAATTTAGTTGTTACTATTTATACAATTTATTTATAGAAAAATCAGAGAATATCATATTGAGGCTTATCAGACGGAATGGTATACTGTAGATAACGAAAAACAATGGGGAAAAGGAGAAGAATCATGACAGTACAGGATACACTTCAGAAGCTTGATACGCAGGAAGCAGCGGAATTGATGGCAGAGCTTTACGGTGAGGCAGGCGCTGCCGGGAATACGGAGCGTTACCGTCAGGTGGTAAAAGGATTTGAGAAGACATACGGTGATAATGATATTCTGCTGTTCAGCTCACCGGGCCGTACTGAAATCAGCGGGAACCATACGGATCATAATCACGGTAAAGTACTTGCCGGAAGTATCAACCTGGACTGCGTAGGCGCTGCGGCCAAGAACGGGACAGATACGGTCCGCATTCTCAGCGAGACATTTAACCAGAAATTTATCATCAGCCTGAAAGATTTAAAACCCAGTGCGGAAATGACGGGAACCATCGATCTGACCAAGGGAATTCTTCAGGGCTTTAAAGAAAAAGGCTACGAAATCGGCGGTTTTGACGCCTATATCACAAGCAATGTCATCAGCGCGGCCGGAGTAAGCTCCTCGGCGGCCTATGAGATGCTGATCTGCTCCATGCTGAATACATTTTTTAACGGCGGCAAGATGGATGTGGTGACTTACTCCCATATTGGAAAATATTCTGAGAATCATTTCTGGAATAAAGCATCCGGGCTGCTGGATCAGATGGCCTGCGCAGTCGGAGGCTTTATTACCATCGATTTTAAGAATCCGGAAAAACCGGTTGTAGAGAAGATAGACTTTGACTTCGGGGCACAGAATTACAGCCTGGTTATTGTGAATACAGGCAAGGGGCATGCGGATCTGAGCGCGGATTACTCCTCCGTTCCTCTGGAGATGAGAAAAGTGGCGGCCTACTTTGGAAAAGAAGCGTGTGCAGATATAACCGAAGAGGATGTTATCCGGGAGATGGCCGATGTCCGCGCCTATGCCGGGGACCGCTCCGTCATGAGGGCGCTTCACTTCTTTGAAGAGAATAAGAGAGTGGAGGAGCAGGTAAAGGCGCTCAGGGAAGGCGATTTTGAGACATTTCTGCAGGATGTCACCGCATCGGGCAATTCTTCCTGGAAATGGCTTCAGAATGTCTATACGACGGCAAACGCGCAGGAACAGGGGATCAGCATCGCCCTGGCATTGACCGAGCTGTTTATCAAAGAGAAGCAAAAGGGGGCATGCCGGATTCACGGAGGCGGGTTTGCAGGTGTAATTATGGTTATGCTGCCAAATGGACTGGTCGATGAGTATGTGGAATACATTGAGGGGGCAATCGGAGAAGGCAATGCATACCGGATGAGCATCCGCCCTTACGGAGCCATCTGTGTCAGTGAAAAGATGTGAGCGCTGTGATGAAGGACAGCAGGGAACTGACGGATGTCAGAAAAGAACTGGAACTCCTGGCGGATGAGCCTTACCGGGTGTTTCACAGTCGGCTCCTTCCGGGGACGGAGAACATCCTGGGTGTCCGGGTCCCCCGCCTCTGGAAGCTGGCCAGACGTCTGGTAAAGGAGGAAGGGAGCGGATATCTCGGCCGTGCCGGTGATGATACGTATGAAGAGATTATGCTGCAGGGGATGGTGATCGGCCTTTTAAAAGAGGATACAGGGCAGATGCTTAAGCGGCTCCCGGCGTTTATGGCGAAGGCCGAAAACTGGGCTCACTGCGATATTGTCTGCTCCGGACTCAAGAAGGTAAAAGATGACAGGGAGAGCGTCCTGGCCTTTCTGAAACCGTACATTTCATCGGAGAGGGAATTTGAAGCCAGGTTTGCCATTGTCCTGCTTTTGGATTATTATATAGATGAGGACTATATTGATACGACATTGGAGCTTTTACAGCAGGCGGTCCATCCGGGGTATTATGTAAAGATGGCGGTCGCCTGGGCTTTGTCCGTCTGCTATGTGCAGTTTCCTGAAAAGACGCTTGCATGCATGAGGGAAGGGCAGTTCGATGATTTTACTTACAACAAGGCGCTTCAGAAGATAACGGAGTCTTTCCGGGTGGATAAAGAAGAAAAAGCGTTTATCCGCAGTCTGAAGCGGTAATAAAAATGTTACTGTTCACAGCATGACAAAAAGCGGCTTGCTGCACACAATAACACTCAGATCAGATGCAGGGAGGGAGATTTATGGGAAACAAAAATTTGATTATCACCATTGAGAGAGAGTACGGAAGCGGCGGACGCATTGTGGGAAAGAAGCTGGCGGAAGAGCTGGGGATACATTTTTATGATGACGATATTTTGAAACTGGCATCGGAGAAAAGCGCGGTGGGGGAACAGTTTTTCCGCCTGGCTGATGAGAAAGCGGGCAACAACCTGCTCTATAGGCTGGGAGGCGGAAGAAAGATTGATCTCCAATCCAAACCGTCGCCCAACGATAAGCTGACTTCCCCAGAAAACCTGTTTAAATTCCAGTCTGAGGTGATGCGCGAGCTGGCGGAAAGTGAGCCGTGTATCTTCGTGGGGAGGGCGGCAGGCTATGTTCTGGATCAGGATGAGGACATCGAACGTCTGATCCGTATTTTTGTTTACGCAGATAAAGTCAAGAAGGTACAGCGCGTTATGGAAGTGGACTGTATTGATGAGGAACGCGCCAAGAGAAGAATCAAGAAGATTGAGAAGGAACGGAAAGAGTACTACAAGTACTTCACAGGCAGCGAGTGGCACAGCATGAAGAATTATGATCTGCCCATTAATACGACGAAGCTGACTCTGGAGGAGACGGCGGAGCTGATCAAGGCTTATATCAGGCTGAAAGGATTTATGGACTGACAGGTGAAGGTTCGGCGGTTAGCTGAAAACAAACTGTAAAAGTTTGTTACTGATCGCATGGCTGTGTTCCGCGAGATACCAAAAGCGCCTCCGCTTTACTTGACAATTGCAGGAACTTCTGCTAGACTGGGCGAATAAGATATAGCACGACAACACGGTGGGAAATCAGAGCGGTTTCACCCTGCTGTTATACGAACATACCGTTGCGGCGGTCTTCCTTATATGGGGGAGTAGTCAGACACAGAATATATGTGCGGCAAGTCAACATGCATGGCGTTAACGCCTGGTTTGCCTTAAATGACGAGACTCATATGCAGTAGTAAAATACTGCGTATGAGTCTTTTTGTTGATGGCGGTGACCTGTGCTAAGGAAGTATGCCCGCTAAAGCAGCCGCGCTCCGGCGCGGTTGTCTGATGCGGACAGGAACCGGACATTAACAATTGTTACAGTTCAGCCTTCTGCCAAACTGCAACAAATGATGCACAGAAATGGCAAAAACGCCGTTGATTGTGGTGAAAAGTTTACTTTCCATCGCGTCGCGCCGCATAACTCGGGATTTTCGCAAAAACAGCGAAAACACCTCGCGGAATACATCATGGCTGAACTGTTACCAACAATTTGCATTGCGGGGCATAATCATTGTATGGATCCGGCATAATAACCCAATAACGGATACTGTGCCGGCGCTGCGGATCCTGAGCGTGTGAAGTGCAGATAAAAGGAAAGAAGTTGCGATTCGGCCGGGCGGCAGCCGTCCGGTGGGATCGTAATGGTAAGGAGGCAGGTCAATGATAAAGTTTTACATGGAAGACGCCGGGGAGGCGCTCAAAGAGACAGGCAGCACCCTTCACGGACTTGAGAGCAGGGAGGCTGAAATCCGGCTGGAAAAAAACGGTCCCAATAAGCTGGCGGAACCGGAGCGGGAGTCTCTGCTTCTGCGCTTTGCAAAGCAGCTTAAGGACCCGATGATTATTGTACTTCTGGCCGCAGCGCTGGTATCGGGAATTACTGCATTTTATGCAGGGGAATCATTTGCGGATGTGATAATTATCCTGGCTGTGGTGGTGATAAATGCCGTACTGGGAGTGTATCAGGAGAGTAAGGCAGAAAAAGCCATAGAAGCGCTGCAAAAGATGTCGGCGGCCGTTTCCAAGGTGTACAGGGACGGAAAGATGCAGAGCATCAAGAGTGAAGAGCTGGTGGTGGGAGATGTGATACTTCTGGAGGCCGGTGATGCGGTGCCGGCCGACGGACGCATACTGGAGTGCGCATCCCTGAAGATTGAGGAAGCGGCTCTGACCGGCGAGTCTGTTCCGGTCGAAAAACAGAGCGAAGCTCCGGGCAGCAGCGCAAAGGCCGGGGATAATAAGGCAAAAGAGATTCCGCTGGGCGACAGAAAAAACATGGTCTATATGGGAGGCACGGTAGTCTACGGAAGAGGAACGGCTGTTGTGACGGCCGCCGGCATGGATACGGAGATGGGAAAAATAGCAGACGCACTTGCCAGGGCCAAAGAAAACCAGACTCCGCTCCAGAAGAAGCTGACACAGCTCAGTAAAACGCTCAGTGTGCTGGTTCTGGGCATCTGTGTGTTCATCTTCATATTCAGTCTGGTCCGGGCCGGAGATTTTCATACTGAGGTTTTGATAGATACATTTATGGTGGCTGTCAGTCTTGCAGTGGCTGCAATTCCGGAGGGGCTTGCAACTGTAGTCACAATCGTGCTTGCGATCGGCGTTACCAATATGTCGAAGAAAAAAGCGATCATCCGGAAGCTGACGGCAGTGGAAACGCTTGGCTGCGCCCAGGTGGTCTGCTCTGATAAAACAGGCACACTGACGCAGAATAAAATGACGGTAACGGAATTTGCGGGAAGTGATGAAACACTTCTGGCCGAAGCTATGGCGCTCTGCAATGATGCCGAAGCGCAGGAGGGGGAGGAAGCCGTTGGAGAGCCGACGGAGGCAGCCCTTGTCAATTATGCGTCATCCCTTGGGATTTCCCAAAAAGAGCTGCAAAGCAGAATGCCCAGGGTGGGAGAGGCGCCGTTTGATTCCGTAAGAAAAATGATGTCGACCGTCCATCGTAATGCAAAAGGCCGGTTTATCCAGTATACGAAAGGTGCGCCGGACGAAGTATTAAAATGCAGTACCTCTATCTGGGAAAACGGGGCAGTCCGTCCTATGACGAAGGAAGACAGAGAACGGATTGAGTCGGAAAACAAGAAAATGGCAGATAAAGCGCTCCGGGTACTCGCAGGAGCTTTTAAAGAGACGGAGCAGAAACCGGAGGATACCTCCCCGGCGGCCCTGGAACGCGGGCTTGTTTTTATCGGTCTCACCGGAATGATTGATCCGGTAAGGCCGGAAGTTAAGGCGGCAATCCAGGAATGCCGTCAGGCCGGAATCAGGCCGGTCATGATCACCGGTGATCACCGGGATACGGCTGCCGCCATAGCCATGGAGCTTGGAATCATCACATCCCCAGACCAGGCGGTAACGGGAGCGGAGCTGGATGAAATGAGTGAGGCTCAGTTTTCCGATAAGATAGAGAATTTTTCCGTCTATGCCAGAGTTCAGCCCGAACACAAGGTCCGTATCGTACAGGGCTGGCAGGAAAAGGGAATGGTTACTGCTATGACGGGGGACGGAGTCAACGACGCTCCTTCCATTAAAAATGCCGATATCGGTGTCGGTATGGGTATCACAGGTACGGATGTAACGAAAAATGTTGCCGATATGGTTCTCGCAGACGACAATTTTGCCACCATCGTGGCGGCTGTCAGGGAAGGGCGGAGGATATACGATAATATCCGCAAAGCCATCCAGTTTCTGCTGGCCTCGAATCTGAGCGAAGTCCTCAGTGTCTTTGTGGCCACACTTCTCGGCTTTGTCATTTTAAAACCGGTGCATCTGCTGTGGATTAACCTGATTACAGACTGCTTTCCGGCCCTGGCTCTGGGAATGGAGGAGGCGGAAGATGATATTATGGAACGGAAGCCGAGAGAGGCAAAGGACGGAATATTTTCCGGCGGCCTGGGGACGGACGTAATTTACCAGGGAATCCTGATTTCGGCGCTTACACTGGCAGCCTATTTTATCGGCCACCGGATCGAGTCCGGGATATGGGAGATTGCGCCCAGTGCCGATGGCATTACGATGGCCTTTCTGACCATGTCTATGACGGAAATTTTCCATTCCTTCAATATGCGCTCACAGAGAAAATCAGTGTTCAGCCTGAAAGGTCATAATAAGGTTTTGTGGGGCGCCATGCTGTTCTCGCTGGTGCTGACCACACTTGTCATTTATGTGCCGTTTCTTTCCAGGGCATTCGGCTTTGAGCATATTTCACTGATGGAATATATTACGGCGCTTTTGCTGGCATTTTTAATTATACCGGCGGTGGAAATTGTAAAGTGGATCCAGAGGCATCGGTAGCAGTATTCAATAAAACCTGCAATGCCTGAGCGATAAGCAAAAGTTTCAGATGCATTGAAGATAAACAGAGAGCAAAAAAGATCAGAAGGAAAGAAGCGGCAGCCGGTATGCGGCACCGTTTCTTTCCTTCTAATCTTTTTTAAATCACAGATGCTTTTAGCTCTTGACATGAAATATCCGCTTAGATAAGATATTTTTATAGAGTAGCCTGCCTGGCCTGCGGCACGTTAATTTTAGAATCTAACAGCATTCCGGCCAGAATAATAATAAATCCGGTAAGTACAAGCGGCGTCGGATATTCTTTTAAGAACAGGGCAACCCAGACAGGTCCGAGAATCATCTCCCAGAGTGCGATGACGGAGGCCTTTTGAGCTGAAATCTTCTGAATTCCCAGGTTGTAAAAGCCATATCCGGCTCCAATTTGGATGATACCGAGAATGAGCAGCACCGTCCAGTCGCCTGCAGACAGCGTTCCCATATAGCCCGCTGTGGAGGGAAAGGCCGTAAAGACAAATATACCGGTGACTAAGTTGGCGATCGCAGTCAGTCCAAGAGGGTTGGTCCCGGCAGATTTTTTTGCTCCGACACTCATGAATGCAAAAAAGATTCCTTCCAGAAGGGCGATCATATTGCCGGAGCTGCTGCTGTTGTCCGTACCGGAGCACATAAAGAAGATTACTCCGGCGAAGATGACACAGACAGGCCAAAATGCTTTTTTATTAAATTTTCTGGTAATTATAAGATTGGCGAGGAACAGCCAGATCGTAGCGGTGTATTGCATCCCGATAGCAATCGCGGCTGACGTTTTCGCAAGCGCCAGTATAATGCTGATGCAAAGCGCGCAGTAGGAGCTGATATAAACGACCATCCAGGGGGTCCAGTTAAGCCGTTTCCATCTGATAAAGGGCATCAGTGTAATTCCGGCTATAATGGAACGGAGGCCGCAAATCAGCAGCGGATCTGCCGTGAGGAACTTCACAAGCGGAGCATTCAGGCTCCAGAATACGGCACCGAGGAAAACCAGGATGGTGCCGGAATTACGGATGTTAGACATAACCATACCTCCATATGCCGGTTGTCGCATATTGTTTCTGCACACCGGTTTTGCAATGGAAATGGGAAAATCCGGGTGCCTGGTTCAGGAAAAACAATAATATATATTAC
>PPYF01268854.1_pt1 | contig 12066 bp, 10 predicted proteins | sample 1559871 | NCBI WGS metagenome assembly PPYF01 (sample SAMN08240021, study PRJNA423297) | Human gut metagenome, whole genome shotgun sequencing project. | reverse complement strand
GTGGTCTCGGAGTTTTTTTGATAACAACGCCTTGGCGCCTCCGAGAGCTGGGGAAAAGGGACTCCTGACGCAGACAGGACGCCCGAGAAACGAAACGGTTCCGAACCGGCTTATTCCGGTTCGGAACCGTTTCGTTTCTCGGGCGTTATGCCGGGGTCCGGGGGGCGGCTCGCCCCCCGGACGGGGTCAAGGGGCGGTAGCCCCTTGCCGCCGGAGGCATGCTTCCCCTACTTCGCGGTGCGGGTGGCGTTGAGGACGGCGAGGAGGGCGACGCCGACGTCGGCGAAGACGGCTTCCCAGAGGCCGGAGAGCCCGACGATGCCGAGGGCCATGAACAGCCCCTTGATGCCGAGGGCCATGACGATGTTCTGCCAGACCACCACGCGGGTCTTGGCGGCGATGGAGAACAGCTCGGGCAGACGCGAGGGGGAGTCGTCCAGAATCACCGCGTCCGCGACTTCGATGGCGGCTTCCGAACCGAGCCCGCCCATCGCCACGCCGACGCCGGAGAGCGCCAGTACGGGCGCGTCGTTGATGCCGTCGCCCACGAACAGGACGGACTGCCGGGGGCCGAGCGAACCCAGCGCGTCGGCCTTGCCTTCGGGAAGCAGACCGGCCTTGTAGTCGTCCAGATGCAGTTCCTTGGCGACGAGGGCCGCGCTCTCGGGGCGGTCGCCCGTCAGCATGACCAGCTTTTCGATGCCCTGAGCGCGCAGGGCCCGCATGGCGGCGGCGGATTCGGGACGGAGCACGTCGGACACCTCGATGGAGCCGAGGTAGGCGCCGTCGCGGGCGACATGGACCACGCTGCCCTGTCCGGCGGGAACGGACGGCACGGCGATGCCCGTCTCTTCGAGCAGGAGGGCGTTGCCCACGAGGAGCGTATGCCCGGCGTGCCGCGCGGAAAGGCCCTTGCCCGGCATTTCCTTGACCTCGACCGCTTCGAGGGCGAAGCCGCGGGCCCCGGAGGCCGTCTTCATGATCGCGCGGGCGATGGGATGCGTGGAACGGCTTTCCACCAGCCGTGCGGCGGCGAGCACGTCCTCTTCGGTCGTTCCGGCGGCGGGCAGCACGCGGACCACTTCAAAGACGCCGCGCGTCAGGGTGCCGGTCTTGTCGAAGGCCACGGTCCTGATGGTGTGGAGCGCGTCGAGCACATGCCCGCCCTTCACGAGGATGCCGCGCTTCGACGCCGAGCCGATGCCCCCGAAGTAGCCGAGCGGAATGGAGATTACCAGCGCGCAGGGGCAGGAGATGACCAGCAGGACCAGTGCCCGATACAGCCATTCGTCAAAGGTCCCGTGCCCCGTCAGCGGCGGGATGAGCGCCACCAGCGCGGCGAGCGCCACCACGGCGGGCGTGTAGTAGCGGGCGAAGCGAGTGATGAAACGTTCGATGGGGGCCTTGTTCGCGGAGGCCTGCTCCACGAGTTCGAGGATGCGGGCCACGGACGAATCCGCGAACCGGGACGTGACTTCGATGGTCAACGAGCCTTCGAGATTGACGGTCCCGGCGTACACGGGCTTCCCGGCGCTCACGGACACGGGCACGGATTCGCCGGTCAGCGGCGAGGTGTCCACCTGCGAGGAGCCTTCCCGCACGGTGCCGTCGAGCGGGACTTTCTCGCCGGGCTTTACGAGGATGCGCATGCCGGGGCGGATCGCGGCGGGATCGGCGTCCGTGACGCGCCGGCTGCCGTCGTGCTCTTCGATGAGGTGGGCCACCGTGGGCCGCGCCGCCAGCAGAGCCCGGATGGAGCGCCGGGAGTTGCCCGCGGCCCGATCCTGAAAGGCTTCGCCGATGGCGTAGAACAGCATGACGCCCACGGCTTCGGGGAGTTGCCCGATGGCGGCCGCCGCGATGGTTGCGCCACCCATCAGGGTATATTCGTTGAAGAAATCACGATTCAGAAGGCTTTGCAGACCTTTGCGGAGCACGGGCAGGCCGCACAGCAGGTAGGGGATGCCGAAAAAGATGAGCTTGGCGACGAGGGGCGTCAGGAGCGCGTCGAGGCGTTCCTCGAAGATCATGCCGACGGCGAACAGGGCGGCGGCGATCCACAGCTTGGGCTCTGAGCGGAGCAGGGAAGGCTGCGGCTCGGCGTCGGGTTCGGGGAGCGGCTCGTTTTCGTCGAGTTCGGAAAAGGTGGTGCCGGGTTCGATACCGTCCGCCAGCCGGATCATGACGGCGAGTTCCGGCTGTTCGCCTTCGACGCGCATGCGGGCGCTGTCGAGGTTGATGCCCACGGATCGCACGCCGGGCAGGCCCGCGATGGCGTCCTCGATGCGGGCGGCGCAACCGGCGCAGTGCAGGTTATGCACGGCATAGCGCTTAATCATGGTTTTCTTCTCCTTGCGGCGTGTTTTCGAAGCGCTGGGCGAGCGAATGGACTTCAAGGGAATGGAAGCAGTCCGCGTCGCCGTGCCCGAAGCCGCAGGCCTCTTCGGCGCGGAGGATGTCCGCGATGCGGGCTTCGTCCTCGATGATGGCCGGATCGGCGGCGAGGGCATCCTTCATCCACGCCAGCGCCTCGCGGATGTTGGGGCGCGTGGAGTCCTCGGCCAGCCGGTAGTAGACCCAGCGGCCCCGCTTGTCGCTTTCGATGAGGCGGGCCTGCCGCAGGATGGACAGGTGCTTCGAGGTGGTGGACGGCGCCAGATCAAGGAAGGCCGTCACCTGACATACGCACAGGCGGCGGTTCCGCAGCGCCATCAGGATGCGTATCCGGTTTTCGTCCGCGAGGGCGCGGCAGGTCGTCAGAAAGTCGAACATGGTTGCTCCTTTGGGAGACGGAGTGCTGAAGCGTGGAGGAACCCCTTCTGGAGAAGGGGGGCCTTTCTCTCCTTTCCTGCCGACGGCTTTTGGCCTTGTCGGAGTCCCGCTTCGGGATGCTTCGCGTGGGCGGGAGGTGGAGGGTGAACGTCTCTCTTAATTCGTTGATCAACGAAATATAATGTATGATGAAAGTTGTCAATAAGACGACGGAAGAAATCAGGCGGAAGCGGTTTTCCTCTTATGCTCTTTTCTTCCAACACGCTGAAAAAACAGGCTGTCCCGGAACAAGGCCAGCCTGTTTTTCGGAAGGAATGAAGAGGACGGGGATGGGGTGTCCCCGCTCACGCCGGACAGGAGGATAAGGACAAGCGTCTTTGAAGAGGGGGATGAAATGAGGGAAGAGGAAACGCGGGGCCTTTCCCCGGAACGTTTCCTCTTCCCCCATTGTTGCTTCGGCTGTGTTCCAGCAATGGATTGCTCTTTTTTTTGAAGCTCCCAATAGACAACCGTTCGAAGGCCTCGGCTCTGGAGTCCGCTGACGGAAAAACTGGAGAAAGAGGCTGTCTTTTCACCATACCGTGGAGATGAAACGAGCGCATTTCATGACAGAGCCTTTACCGCTCGCTTTCTCCCCAGAACAGGCGGATGACCGCGTCGGGGGCGGGGGCGCCGAGCTTCGCGCCGATGACGAAGGCGACGAAGGCCACGACGGCGGTGGGGACGATGGCGTGGACGCCGCCCATCGCGGGCTTGAGGAGGCTCAGGGCGAAGAAGCAGGCGACGCCCGCCACGATGGAGCACACCGCGCCGGAGGCGTTGGCCCGCTTCCAGTACAGGCCGAGGATGATGGGCCAGAGAAAGACGGCTTCAAGGCCGCCGAAGGCGAAGAGGTTGATCCAGACGAGCAGGTCCGGCGGCTCGATGGCGGCGACGAAGACGATCAGGCCGATGGCGGCGGTGCATCCGAGGCTCATGGCCTGAAGGCGCGAGGGCGTCAGCCGGGCCGCGTCGCCCCTGAGCCCGTAGTGGATGTACAGGTCCTTGATGATCGCCGCCGAGGCGAGGAGGAGCATGGAGTCCACCGTGGACATGATCGCCGCCAGCGGCCCGGCGATGAATACGCCCGCCCAGAACGGCGAGAGGAGCTTCATGATCAGCGTGGGCATGGCGAGGTCCCCGGCGGGCAGGTCCGGGATGACCGCGCGGCCCAGCGTGCCCGCGAGGTGCACGCACAGGAGCAGGAACCCGATGATCAGCGTGCCCATGATCATCGCGTCGTGCATGGAGCGCGAATCCTTGTAGCCCATGCACTTCTGCGAGGTCTGCGGCAGGCCGAGGATGCCGAGGCCCACCAGCACCCAGAAGGACAGGATCATGGGTTGCGGCACCGCGTTCTTGGGGCCGGTCGGGGTGATCAGGCCGGGATCGATGGCCTTGAGGCTGGCGACGCACCGTTCCATGCCGCCGCCCGCGTTCACCACGGCGACGAGCACCACCACCGAGGCGAAGACCATGACCATGCCCTGGATGGCGTCCGTGAGCACCACGGCCCGGAAGCCGCCCACGGCGGTATACAGGATGACCGTGAATCCGAACAGCGCCAGCCCCACGGTGTAGGGATAGCCGGTCACGGCCTGAAAGAGCCGCGCCCCGCCGATGAACTGGGCCAGCATCGCCGCCATGAAGAACACCAGCAGCGCCAGTGAGCAGAGGATGACCACCGCGTCGCTCCGGTAGCGGGCGCGCAGGAAGTCGGTCAATGTCACGGAGCGGGTCTTGCGGGCCATGATCGCGAACCGCTTGCCGAGCACGCCGAGGGTCAGGAAGGTGGTGGGCACCTGAATCATGGCCAGCAGGACCCAGCTCAGCCCGAGCTTGTAGGCTACGCCGGGGCCGCCCACGAAACTGCTCGCGCTGGTGTAGCTGGCGATGATGGACATGGCGAGCACGAAGCCGCCCATCGAGCGGCCTCCGATGAAATATTCCTCGATGAAGCCGCGCGAGTCCGTGGTGTTGCGGGACTGCCTGCGCGCCCAGAAGGCCGCGAGAAAGGACAGCGCCAGATAGACCGCCACCGGGAGGAGGGTGTTGAGCTGCTGCGGCATCAGAAGGCCTCCGGGTGGCGTTCGTCGGTGACTTCCAGCTTGCCGGGCTCGGGCGTCTCCTCGTCTTCGTCGAGGGGGATGTCCTTGAAGAACCGGCGGACCATGAACCAGAGGATCAGCGACAGCAGCGGATAGCCCGCGATGCAACTGTAGAAGAACCATGCGGGCAGCCCGAAGACGTAGTCGTAGGTTTCCGGATCGCCGTCGCCCATGCCGTAGGCGCACACGTACCACCACACGAAATACAGCCCATAGGCCCCGAGGGTCAGCAGGGCTTCGCGGTTGGCCTGCGCATAGCGCCAATCCTGCTTGAAAGACGTGTTCATGACTGTTGCGGAGGGTTGAGGTGAGGGAAGTCGCGGAAAAGGGATTCCGGGGAAACGGAACGCCGCCCGCGCCGGAGAGGCGGGGACGGCATGCCGGAAATACGGTACCGTTTGCGGGTCGCGGACGCAACCGCCTTTCGGCGCGGGAGACGTCAGGGCAGAACGCGGAGTTCTCTGAGCGCGGCCTCGGCGATGCGCCGGGCCTGCGCGCCCGTGGCCCCGTCGGGTCCCTCAATGTTTACGGCGAAGAAGCGGCGGTTGCCTCCGACGTCCGCGCAACCGACGAACCAGCCGATGATCCAGTGGTCGGCGTCGTCCGTGCCGGAACCCGTCTTGCCCATGAACCAGACGTTTGCGTCGCGGGACAGGGTGAGATTCCGCTTGATGATCTCCACGTCTCCGGGCTCGAAGGGCAGGGAGCCCGCGTAAAGGGCGCGGAGGAGATCGACCTGTTCGCGCGGGGAAATCTTGAGGGAGGACTGGAGCCAGAACCCGGTCAGGCCGCCGGAAATGTCGCGGTTGCCGTAGCCGATGCGGTCCAGCGCCCGCTGCATCCGCCGTTCGCCGATGGCCGCCGCGACGCGCCGGAAATACCAGACCACCGAATTCCGCATGGCCGAGGCCAGCGTCTGGTCCCGATTCCACACGGCGACGGAGGAGGGCTTGCCGTCCCACCGCATCAGCGTTTTGGCGTCGTCCCGGTCGAGGACGCCCGCATCCAGCCCGATGAGGGCGTGGAACATCTTGAAGGTCGAGCAGGGCGTCCGGCGGATTTCGCTCTGCGCCTCGTTGATCACGGTGTAGCGGTCCGCGGCTTCATCGTACAGGACGAACGATCCGGTGAAGCCGTCGAACAGGCGGTTCAGGTCGTCCCGTTCGATCCGTTCCGAGGCCTGCGCGCCGGAAACGGCGAGGAAGAGGCACAGCAGGACCGGCAGGATGCGGCGTTTCATCTTTTTTCCTTCTTCGCTGTGTTCGGGAAAGCGGTTGATGCGGCGGAACCCGGCAATCCGTTGCTGCCGCCGCAAGGGCGGGCGTCCTTTCGACGCTGCGGAGAATCCTACGGGGAGGGGTGACGCGAAGCCGCCGTGGGCGTCAACACGGGCTTTCCCTCCGGGGGGCAGCGTTTCCATGAAACGCCGGGGAAGCGCGAAGAAGGGAGCCCGCGGCTCCCCTCTTCGACGGAAAACGGGCCGTCATCACGGCTTGATGTAGGCGAAGCCCTCGCGCTGGAGACGGACGATCTCGACGACGCCCGCGGGCACGACTTCGGCGCAGGGGAGCAGGTCTTCCTTGGTGATCGGGACTTTCTTCATGGCGTTGGCGCACACGCGGAAGGAAACCCCGGCCTGAGCCAGTTTCTCGATGGCTTCGGTCTGGGCGTTGTCCTTTTGGGCGAGGAAACGGGCGGCCCCGCCGTTGGCGAGCAGGACGACCTTGCAGGCTTCGCCGTTCAGGGCGGCGAGGTAGTTGTTGATGTTGCCGAGGGCCATCACGAAGCGGGATTCCTCGGGCAGGTCCACATGCACCAGCAGATCATAATTCATGGTTGTCTCCTTTCAGGCGGAAGCCTGTCTGGCGTTTGATGACGCCATCCAGAAGTACGGAATATTCATCCGCAAGGCAATATGGAATAAATAGTTCCAATGAGAGGACGCTTCCCTCATGATAGAGCCGTGCCCCCTTCCGTAAGATGGTGTTGAAAAAAGGAGTTTGCCGTATGCCCAGTCCTCTTGATCCCGAAGCGGCCCCATTGTCTCTGCCCGTCATGGCGGTGCGGGGACTGGCCGTCGGGCTTTGCGCCGGGGGCGTGGTCGGGCTGCTGCGCCTGTCCCACGACCGCGCGGCGTCCCGTCTGGCCCTCTGGCTGGACGGCTGGCGAGAGGCTCTGTGGATTGTCCCTCTCTGGTTCGCCGTGCTCGTGGCGCTGGCCCTGATCCTCCGGCGCATCGTCCGTGAAACGCCGCTGATCAGCGGTTCGGGCATCCCGCAGACCGAACTGGCGCTGGCCGGGCGTCTCTCCTTTACTTGGTGGCGGGTGCTGCTGGCGAAGTTCATGGGAAGCTGGCTGGCGCTTTTCGGCGGGCTGGCCCTCGGGCGGGAAGGGCCGAGCATCCAGATGGGCGGGGCCGTGGGCGCGGGATTCCATGCCTTCTGGCACCCGTCGCAATCGGAGGCGAAACCGTGCCTTGCGGGAAGCCCCTACCTCACCGGCGGGGCCGTCGCCGGGCTTGCGGCGGCGTTCGGCGCGCCGATTGCGGGCGTCCTGTTCGCGTTCGAGGAAATGAAATGCCGCCGGACCCCGCCTTTGATCGCGGCGTCCTGCGCCGCCGCCCTCGGGGCACATGTGATGGTGCGGGCCGTGTTCGGCATGGGCCGCATCCTGCCCTTTGCGGATTTCCCGGCTCCGGCGCTGTCTTCGTACTGGATCGTGGCGCTGGAGGGCGTCGTCTTCGGTTTTCTCGGCGTGGGATACAACCGCACGCTGTTATGGCTCCACGACACGGAAGCCCGACAGACGCTCGTCCCGGACCGCTGGCGGGCCCTGCCCCCGCTGGTGTGCGCCGGGATCATCGCGCTGTTCGTGCCGCAGGTCGTCGGCGGGGGCGAGAGCCTGATCATCTCCGTCGGCGATCACGGCGTGGCGCTCGGCACGCTGGCGATGCTGCTCGTCCTCAAATACCTGTTCGCCCAGTACAGCACCGTCGCCGCCATTCCGGGCGGACTGCTCATGCCCATCCTGTGCCTCGGCGCGCTGTGGGGGCGGGCATGGGCGGAACTGCCCGTCGCCGCTCTGGCGGCGCACGGCCTTTCGGCCCCCGACGCGGCGCAGTCCTACGTGCTGTTCGGCATGGCGGGCTATTTCGCCGCCACGGTGCGCGCGCCCCTCACCGGCATCATGCTGGTCATGGAAATGTCCGGGGCGTACGCCTGCCTTCCCGGCAGTCTGCTGGCCGGACTCGTCGCCTGCCGCGTCGCAAACGCGCTGCGCTGCCCGCCCGTCTACGATTCGCTGAAAGCCCGCATCCGTTTCTGAACCGGAGCTTGCCCTTCCTGAAAATCCGCTTATGGTGCTCTTTCCCCTTCTGTTTCAAAGGAGTGTTCCGTGCGGTTTCCCTTTGTTGACGACAGGGCTCCGGATCGAGAGCCGAACGAGGAGCGTTTCGTCTGGAACGGCGAAACGATAGCGTTTTGCATCCGCCGGGGCTCGGCGCGGCGGAAACGGACCGCGATCCGCATCACGCGGGAGGGGACGGTGGAAGTCCTGCTCCCTCCGCGCGCGCCGCGCCGTCTGGCGTTCGCGGCGGTTCAGGAACGCGGGGACTGGATCGTGCGCCATGTGCGGGACATGGAGAGCCGTCCGCGCCCCACGCCGCTGCGGTATGCGGACGGGGAGGAACATCTCTTCCTCGGGGAAACGTACCGTCTCAAACTTGTTCCGTGGGACGACGGGGACTTCTTTTTTTCCGGTGCAGAAAAAAATGGTCGGCTCGTTGTTACTGGAACATCACAACTTCTTTGTCTCAGGGTGCGTTCGGCTGCTCCCGAGGCGGTACACAAACGTCTTTTCCTGTGGTATAAGGTACAAATACAAAATCGTATAGAGGAGAGACTGTCCGAGATATGCCCGCGCATACCCTGGATCGACACCGTTCCTCCTTGGCGGGTGCGCGTCATGCGCCGCCGCTGGGGGAGTTGCACGAGCGGTGGAGTACTGACCCTCAACGTCCAGCTCATCAAGGCGCCGCCGCAGTGTCTCGACTACGTGCTGCTTCATGAGCTCGCCCATCTGCGGGAACATAATCACAGCAAACGTTATTACGCCGTACTGGAACGCCTGTTGCCGGAGTGGAAAGCCCTGCGCCGGGAACTGAACGCGTGGGCGCCGCTCATACTCCGGTGAAGGGGGCTTACATCTGGGAAAGCAGGTCGGGATACTCGTTGACGACCGTTTCGGGGACCAGCCCGTGCGGCGGGACCGGGACGAAGCGGACCCGTTCCTCCACGGTGCAGGCCCTGCCGGTCTGGAAAAGCAGTTCGCCGCATTCGGGAAAGCGTTTTTTCAGGCGGGCGCGGATGACCGACGAGGCTTCGGAGCCTTCCGTGGCGTAGACCACGAAACGGTAGGTGGCGAGCCACTCCCGCCCCTGTTTCCGCAGCCCGGAGAGGTGCATGTCGTCGCAATGGACCTCGGGCAGCGTCCAGGTCATGAGCAGTTCGAACCGTTTCTGGAGCAGGGGCAGGTTGGGGCGGCGGTCCGATTCGAGGGAAAGCCCGACGACGCCGACGAAAAAGAAGCACAGGGAGAGCGGCAGCAGGATTTTCCAGCGCGTGCGGAGGTTCCGCAGGCATCGGGAAACGCCTTCCGAACCGGAAGGGCCGAACATGGACGGGGACGCCATGTCGTCAAAGAGGGGCTTGGTCACGTTGTTCCTCGGGCGGCTACGGGGTTTCGGGCGGCTAGTGGGGCATGCCCGATAGGCGACCACTACTCGAATACGGAAAGTTTGTGAAATAGAATATTAGATATAGCTTTTATGTTGATCTTTGCGGCTACTTGTGCTGAGGTGGGGAGCCCGCACAGGTTTGTCGGTATTGGGCGCAAGAGAGGAGAAAGGGAACGTTTGTCTCTTGGAATGGGCAAGTCCGGAGGGGCGTGGAACGAGAGACGGACGCTCGGCTTTGGATGGAGCCGGGACGCCGAGTGTGAAGGGCGCGGCATTTCCGCGCGCTGGAGACGCCTCTAGACCAAAGATGGATACCAACATGAGACATCAGGAACGTAACGTTTCCGATTTCGATGAAATCATACTCCATTCCCCATCTGCCGGTCCTTCCGGAGGGAATCAGGTCACCAGCTTCATCTAGGCGGTCACGGCATCCTTGGGGTTCGCCATGTCGGCGGGTTGGGACTGGCTGCCGTCGATGCACAGGCTCTGGCTCCGCGACTATGTGGAAGCCATCGTTCAGCCGAGCCCGTTCGGCTTTTTCGGTACGCTGTCGGGAAGCATCTTCTTCAAGATGGCGATGCTGCTTGTGCTGTGCCCCATCATGGAACGCCTGTTCATGGCCTTTCCGCCGGAACGCGTGGGCCGTTCCCCTTCCCCCGTCCTCGGAAACGGGCTGATTTCGCCGTTCATCGGGGAGCGCATCTATCTGGCGCTGCCGCTGCTTTGTTCCCAGATCGCGGCGATTGCGCTTCTGGTGCTCCTGACGTTCTACCTGCCGCCCTGCCTGAACGACTTGATGCCGTGGCTGCTCGGCACGATCTCCGCGCTGTTCGGGCTGATCTGGTTTGCGCTGCTCACCCTGCTCCCCGGCGTCTGGAGCTGCATCGCCTACGGGCTTGCCATTGCCTTCAGCATTTTGATTTCGCTGTTGCTGGACGCCGTTCCGGCGCAATCCCTGTCCTCCTTCCGCCTGCTGTGTCCGACGATGGCGGTTCCGTTGCTCCTGTTCGCCATGCCGCCGTCCGCGGAAATCCGTCTCCGCATTCGCCGCCATCAGCGTCAGCGGCTGTTTTCCTCAAGGATGAAGGGGGTCTTCCTACGTAATCTGTTGATGCACAGGTTTTCCCTGTCCAGCGTGCTCTCCCGTCAGGGCAGCGTGTATCTGATGCTGCTCCTGTTTCCTTTGATGTACGGCTTCCAGTTGTTGCTGGATTTTTCCTCCGGTTGTCCGCTCGTGTGCCTCAACCGTCTGACGGATCCGCCTCTGGAGCGGCATACCTTCCTGATCCTTTCCGGCGAGATGTCCGGGGCGTTTCTGGCGTCGTCGCTGATCGCCTTCTTTCCCCGGCACTCGCTGCTGGTGCCCATGTTCGGGTTGTCGCTGTTCGGCTGCGGCGCGCTGCTGACCACGGTGTTCCCTGCGCCGCCGCTCAACTCCGTTGCCTTTTACGCCATGCAGTTGGCGTCCGGGTGCTGTGCGGCGTTCGGCCTGCTCCTCGTCCACCAGTTTTTCCAGCGCAGCACCTTCATTTTCCGCAATCTGTCGCGGGCGCTGTTTCTGCTGACGCTGTACGGAACGGTGGGCGGCTATCTGCTGTGGTCGCTGGCGGAGAACATCCACAACCAGTATCTGACGTCCCACGCGCTGTTCATGCTTTTGATGACCCTCGGTTCCATAGCGGGCGTGTTTTTCGTGTACCTGATCCGGCGTCCTCTGCGCCAACTGTTGAGCAGCGCGCCGATTCCCGGTCCGTCGCTTGAGGATACGCTGCTGGTTCCGGTGCGGCCGCAGGACCCGTTCGAGCAGTTGACGCCCCGCGAGCGCGAAGTGGCGGAACTGGTGCAGACCGGCATGAAGAATCTTGAAATCAGCGTGAGGCTGAACATCACCGAAACGACGCTGCGCGTGCATTTGCGCCGCATCTATCGCAAACTCGGCATTCAGGGCCGGACCAATCTGCGCGAGTTCAATAATACTGAATGAGGAAAGCGGAAAGGCATGCCTCCGGCGGCTGGGGGGCGAGCCGCCCCCCAGACCCCGGCATAACGCCCGAACCGTGAAACGGTTCCGCATCCGACTTTTGCCGGACACGGAACCGTTTTTAAGGTTCGGGCGTCCTCTCTGTCTATTTCTGTCTGCCTCTCTGCCATCTTGAAGTGGAGCGTTCTGATGGGCGAGTTCACTTTGCGGGCGCATGCGCCTCGCCTCTTGGGCGGTGTCGTTCGGCACTGAAACTCCCGGGAAAACGGCTTAGGCATCAACCCAAAACGGGACGCGGCGTTTGTTCTGCGGCTTCTCCAAGAACGCGTCGCCGGGAAACGTTCGCCAAGGCTCGAACCGGCGGAATCCCGCAGCCATATCCGTCCCGTTTATGAACGTCTTTGAAGGGGAGCGGGTGGGGTTTGGGG
>PPYF01001170.1_pt1 | contig 12073 bp, 8 predicted proteins | sample 1559871 | NCBI WGS metagenome assembly PPYF01 (sample SAMN08240021, study PRJNA423297) | Human gut metagenome, whole genome shotgun sequencing project. | reverse complement strand
GTTGGTATGAAACTAAGGGTAAAGTTGTGGTTGTCTTACCAGGACCACCCGCCGAATTTAAGGCAATGGTTGAAAAGAGTCTGATTCCTAAACTCCAGCAATATTTTCAAACAGGAAAACAAATTACCAGTCGGACATTAAACTTTTTAGGGCGGCCGGAGTCACAATTAATGGATGAAATTGAAGAGGCTACTAACGATATCCCAGGGATAAGCATTACTTCTTATGTTCAACCAACGGCAATTCAGGTTCGACTCACCGTGCGTGACTTACCAGTGATTGAAGCTGAAGAAAAAATTGATCAGGCACAAAGAGCAATTCTTGCAGTTGAAGAACCATTTTTCTTTGGAGCGGGGGATGACCTTACACTTGCCAAAGTCGTCGTTGAACAATTAAAAAATCGTGGGTGGAAATTGACAGCAGCAGAAAGCTTAACAGGAGGGATGTTCCAAAGTACTATTTGTTCCGTACCAGGAGCCTCGACTGTTTTTAATGGTGGTTTTGTTACCTATGCTGCTAGTGCAAAAGAAATGTTATTAGGAATTCCCCACGACACGATTGACCAGTATGGGGTAGTAAGTTCTGAAACTGCTGCGGCAATGGCTGAAGGGTCTAAAAAAATAAACGAACTTTTGTTCACTTTTTTCTTGTTTTTTTGGCTAAAACTGTTATTATTAGTTATCGGATAAACCGTAAAAAAGGAGGAATTTGATTTGGCTGACCAACGAAAAGCAGCATTAGATGTTGCTATCAGAAAGATCGAAAAGAACTTCGGTAAGGGTTCTATTATGCGAATGGGTGATGCCACTGATATGAAGGTTGCTTCAGTTTCTAGTGGTTCCCTTGCTATTGACAAGGCACTTGGAATTGGTGGATATCCTCGTGGTCGGATAGTTGAAATTTATGGTCCTGAAAGTTCTGGTAAGACTACTGTAGCATTGCATGCGGTAGCAGAAGTACAACGGCAAGGCGGGACAGCAGCCTATATTGATGCCGAAAATGCTCTTGATCCTCAATATGCAGAAGCCTTAGGTGTTAATATTGATGACCTATTGCTTTCACAGCCTGATAGTGGTGAAGAAGGATTAGAAATTGCTGATGCATTGATTTCCAGTGGGGCAGTTGACTTAGTAATTGTTGATTCAGTTGCAGCATTAGTTCCTCGTGCTGAAATTGATGGTGATATGGGTGATACCCATGTTGGATTACAAGCTCGTTTGATGTCTCAGGCTCTTCGAAAACTTTCTGGTGAAATTAATAAGACAAAGACAATCGCTATTTTCATTAACCAAATCCGTGAAAAAGTTGGAGTGATGTTTGGTAACCCTGAAACAACAACTGGTGGACGGGCACTTAAATTTTACTCAACTATCCGGATGGAAATTCGTCGTGCGGAACAAATTAAGAATGGTACGGATGTTATTGGAAATAAAGCTAAAGTAAAGATTGTTAAAAATAAGGTTGCTCCGCCATTCAAACGTTGTGAAGTTGACATTATGTACGGTGAGGGGATCTCTAAGACTGGTGAATTGCTAGATATGGCAGTTGAAAACGATCTTGTTGACAAGAGCGGTGCCTGGTACTCATATGGTAGCGAACGTATTGGGCAAGGTCGTGAAAATGCTAAAAAGTGGCTTAAGGAACATCCAGACAGCATGAATGAATTAATGGATAAAGTTCGTGTTGCAAATGGGATGGAACCGTTAAATGAAAAGTCAACGAAAAAAACTGCTGATGATAAAGCCAGTGGTAAGAACGGTGAAAATAAACAAGAAACAATCGAAGAAGCAAGTAAAGAATAAATAATAATATTTGAAGTTGAAATTCCCTAATTTTTTAGCATTAATAGCTGAATATTAGGGATTTCCCTTTTTATGCTGGCTGTTTAAGCAATTGATAAATTCAATAGTTGACACCTTAGTGTGGCAAGCTTAAAATTTAACTTGTGTGATGTTTTTTGACGTTACACGGTGAAATTAATTTATTCATACCAACAACATAATAGTTGAAGCGGAGGTGAAATAGTGAAAATTTTAATGTTCGCCGCGCTTGCTATGGTTGTCGGAATTATTGTCGGCTATGTAATTCGCAAGGTTTCATATGAAAAACAAGTTGCAGAAGCACATAATGATGCTAAAGGTATTATTTCTAAAGCAAAACAAGAAGCAGTAACGGCGAAAAAAGAAGCTATTTTAGAAGCGAAAGAAGAGAGTCATCAATACCGCGAGAGAGTGGAAGATGAGTTAAAACAGCAGCGGAGTGAGGTCCAACGACAAGAAGACCGATTACTCCAACGGGAGGCTTCTTTAGATCATAAGGATAGCGCTCTAGAAAAAAGAGAGAATGCAGTTGGCGTTCGTGAACGTAAATTAGATCAAGAAAAAGAGCAGCTTCATCAATCAAAGGAACAAGCAGAAGCCTTAATTGAACAACGCAAACAAGAAGTTGAAAAAGTTGCTCAAATGTCACAAGAAGATGCTAAGCAGTTATTATTATCTGAAGTAAAAGAACAGTTAAAAACTGAACGAGCAGTAATGATTCGTGACAGTGAACAAGAAGCGGAACTTTCTGCAGAACGTAATGCAAAGAAATTAATTGTTGAAGCAATTCAGCGTAGTGCTGCGGATGTTGTCTCAGAGACGACTGTTTCGGTTGTTAATCTTCCTAATGATGATATGAAGGGAAGAATAATTGGTCGTGAAGGTCGAAATATTAGAACTTTAGAGACGTTAACAGGTATTGATTTGATTATTGATGATACGCCAGAAGCTGTCGTATTGAGCGGCTTTGATCCTGTACGACGTGAGATTGCTAAGATCGCGCTTGAAAAATTAATTCAAGATGGTCGTATTCATCCTGCACGAATTGAAGAAGCGGTTGATAAGGCTCGTAAGCAGATGGATACTCAACTACGGGAGACTGGTGAGCAAGCATTGTTTGATCTAGGAATTCATTCAATGCATCCAGACCTAATTAAGACGGTCGGAAGAATGAAGTACCGGACTAGTTACGGTCAAAATGTCTTAGATCACTCAATCGAAGTTGCTAAGTTAGCCGGAATTATGGCTGCTGAACTTGGGGAAGATGTTACATTAGCAAAACGTGCTGGACTCCTCCATGATATTGGAAAAGCAATTGATCATGAAGTTGATGGTTCACATGTTGAGTTAGGTGTAGAACTAACCCGCAAGTATAAAGAAAATAAAGTGGTTATCAATACGATTGCTTCTCACCATGGAGATGTCCCTGCCAATTCTGTAATTGCTGTTCTTGTACAAGCAGCAGATGCAATTTCAGGGGCCCGTCCTGGTGCTCGAAGCGAGTCATTAGAACAGTACATTCAACGTTTAAAGAAACTAGAAAGCATAGCAAACAGTTATGATGGTGTCGACCATAGTTATGCAATTCAAGCTGGTCGAGAACTTCGCGTGATTGTCAAACCGAAGAAGATTTCTGATTTGCAGGCAACAACTTTGTCACATGATATTAAGAACAAAATTGAAAAGCAATTAGAATATCCAGGACATATTAAAGTAACCGTTATTCGGGAAGTTCGAGCAGTTGATTATGCTAAATAAACTGATTTTTCAGTTCCTATAAAGAGGCTGGGTATAACCTTCAGTCTCTTTATTATTTTAAATAACATCCATCATTAACAGAGATCTTGCAGTAAATTTAGACAAAAAATATAATTAGTTTATTATTAACATTAAAAAATATATTAACGGGGTGAAATTTAGTGGCAAAAAAAACAACACCAATGATGGAACAATATCAAAAGGTAAAAGATCAATATCCAGATGCCTTTTTATTTTACCGACTTGGTGATTTTTATGAGCTATTTAATGACGATGCGGTTAAAGGAGCGCAACTTCTTGAGCTAACATTAACAACGAGAAACCATAGTGCGAAAAATCCAATTCCAATGTGTGGAGTGCCCCATCGCGCAGTTAACAACTATATTGATATTTTAATTGATAAGGGTTATAAAGTAGCAATCTGTGAACAGATGGAAGACCCTAAAAAGGCGAAGGGAATGGTTAAACGAGCCGTTACCCGTTTAGTTACGCCTGGAACGCAAATGGATTTAAATGGTGAACAGGCACGTGATAACAATTATCTTGCAGCGATTAGTGGACAAAATGGGGTATTTAGTATTGCCTACACCGACTTATCGACTGGGGAGCTTAAAACGACAAGCTTAAATAATGCAAATGACGCGGTCAATGAATTGGTTAATCTCCAAAGCAAGGAAGTAGTTGTGGATGGTGAGTTGCCAGTTGAAATAACAACTCAGTTTAAGCAACGAAATATCCTTCAATCACATCAGCCAACGGTCCTTAAAAATGCTGAGATTAGCTATCTTACTCAAGACCTTGATGATCAAGCCCAACAGCACGTTGTTGCGTTACTTGTGTCATACTTATTAACGACCCAAAAGCGCTCTTTGGCCCATATGCAGAAAGCAATTGCATATCAACCAAGTTCTTTTATGAAGATCGACCACTATTCAAAAACAAATCTTGAATTAATGCGCAATATGCGAAGTGGGAAGCGTCAGGGGACCTTGGCATGGCTTTTGGATGAGACAAAAACAGCGATGGGCAGTCGTCTCCTTAAACGGTGGATTGACCGGCCGCTGATTAATCAAAATGCAATCAGTGAACGACAAGATAAAGTCCAAGAGTTATTAGACCACTATTTTGAGCGAAGTAATTTGCAGCAAGAGTTAATTAAAGTATACGACCTTGAACGCTTAGCAGGGCGGGTGGCCTATGGAAGTGTTAATGGGCGTGATCTTATTCAACTTAAGACTTCCTTAAAGCAAGTTCCTAAAATAAAATATGTTTTAGAAACCCTTGATTCACCTGTCTTTGAAGAATTGCAAAAACAATTGGATCCCTTGGACGATGTGGCAGATTTAATTGATCAATCAATTGTTGAAGAACCGCCAATTGCTGTTACTGAAGGTGGCGTAATTAAGGATGGCTATAATGACCAATTAGACCAATACCGTGATGCGATGAATAATGGAAAACAGTGGATTGCGGACTTGCAAGAACATGAACGGAAATTAACGGGCATAAATAACCTCAAAATTGGTTATAATCATGTATTTGGCTATTATATTGAGGTTACAAAAGTTAATCTTGATAAGCTTCCTAAAGATCGCTATGAGCGTAAACAAACATTAGTTAATGCTGAACGTTTTTCTACTCCAGAATTAAAAGAAAAAGAGGCATTGATAATGGGAGCGCAAGAAAAGTCAACAGCCTTGGAATATGATATTTTTGTTAAAATCCGTGAACAAGTCAAGGGACAAATTACACGCCTGCAAAAATTAGCGCAACAACTTGCGGAATTAGATGTTCTTCAAAGCTTTGCGGTTGTTAGTGAAGACTACCACTTTGTCCGTCCTAAAATGAATACTGGTCACGTATTAAAGATTAAAGATGGTCGTCACCCAGTTGTGGAAAAGTTTATGGGACACCAGGAATATGTGCCTAATGATGTTTTGATGGGAGAAGATACTGATATTTTCCTGATTACTGGGCCAAACATGTCAGGGAAGAGTACTTATATGCGTCAGCTAGCATTGATTGCGGTAATGGCACAAATTGGCTGTTTTGTCCCTGCTAAATCCGCTGAATTGCCAATTTTTGATCAAGTCTTTACCCGAATTGGGGCGGCTGACGACTTAATCTCTGGGGAAAGTACTTTTATGGTTGAAATGATGGAAGCAAATAATGCTTTGACCCATGCCACAGATCGTAGTTTGATTCTCTTTGATGAAATTGGCCGGGGAACCGCAACTTATGATGGGATGGCATTGGCTCAAGCGATTATTGAGTACGTTCATCAGCATGTTCGTGCTAAGACGCTATTTTCAACTCACTATCATGAACTGACAGCTCTTGAGAATAGCTTGGCGCGGCTTAAAAATGTTCATGTAGGGGCAACGGAAAAAGATGGGGAGTTAGTATTCTTGCATAAGATAAGTGCAGGTCCTGCAGATAAGTCTTACGGAATCCACGTGGCTAAACTAGCAGGAATGCCATCCTCATTGTTAAAACGTGCAGATACTATTTTGCAAAAATTAGAGCAAAAGGATGTAAAACTACCGAATACGCCTAAACCGGCAACAGATAATTATCATACAGAACCAATATCAGCGAAGATAAATGAAGCGGCACCGGTAAAGAAAGAGTCTGCACCAGTTGTTGAAGATAATGGTCAACTTGAATTATTTGCTACTCAACCTGAGAAAAAAGAATCGAGTGTTGATCGGCGGATTTTGCACCAATTAAAAGAACTTAATTTAATGGGGATGACACCCATGGATGTAATGAATCAAATTTATAAGTGGCAGCAGAAATTGAAATAAGGTGATATTTAATGGGAAAGATTCATGAATTAGATAATATTTTAGCCAATCAAATTGCTGCCGGTGAAGTGATTGAACGTCCAGCATCAATTGTAAAAGAATTAGTTGAAAATTCATTGGATGCCCATAGTCACCGTATAGATATTATTGTTGAAAATTCAGGTTTAGACAGTGTGCGCGTGATTGATGATGGTGACGGAATCGCTGCTGAAGATATTAGGCTAGCATTTCACCGTCATGCAACCAGTAAGTAACCGACTTATTCTTTAACACTCCTGCGCGATTAAAGTACTTAAAATCACCTCAAACGGAGCTAACCAGAATTACGGATATCATTAATCGGCTTGCCCTTGCTAATCCAGCGGTTGCTTTTAGCTTTACCCATAATGGGCGGGAATTATTTCGTTCGGCGGGTAATAATAATTTACAGCAGGTAGTTGCAGCAATTTATGGCGTTCAAGCAGGACGCAAGATGCTTGAAATAAGTGGTGCAGATGATGATTTTAAGGTTAGTGGTTTTGTTTCCTTACCAGAATTAACACGTGCATCACGTCAATATATAACAATCACAATCAATCATCGGTATATTCGTAATTTTGAATTAACAAAGGCAATTATTCAGGGATATGAATCAAAACTAATGGTTGGCCGTTATCCGATCGCAGTAATTAACATTGATCTGGATCCAGTTTTAGTTGATGTGAATGTCCATCCAGCTAAACGTGAGGTCCGTTTAAGCAAAGAACAGCAACTAATAAAATTGATTGCCGAAACGATTCGGCAGCGGATAGCAGTTGAGAACTTGATTCCGGATGTCGATGCTGACCAATTCATTCCTAATGATGATGAGGTAGCGGACCTTGATCGCCGGTTAAAGGAAGCATCCCCTGGGTGAAGTTACGCCATTTTCTGCTCCAGTTCCCACTATGACTAAGAAGCCAGTAAAACCTGCAAATATTGAATTAGATGTCCATGATAAACAAGATCAGCAGCAAAATCGGTTTCCTGATCTTCAATATATTGGTCAGCTTCAGGGAACCTTTTTATTAGCACAAGCAGGAGATGGTCTTTACATTGTTGACCAACATGCTGCTCAGGAGCGAATCAATTATGAGTATTACCGCCAAAAAATTGGGGAAGTGAGCGCTGATCAGCAAAATTTCTTGGTTCCGCTTGTTCTTAATTATTCGACTGTCGACGCAATGACAATTAATCAGCATCTCGATACGCTTGCAGCGGTCGGATTAGAATTAGAGTCATTTGGTCAGAATAGTTTTATTTTGCGTTCCCATCCAACCTGGTTTAAAGAGGGGCAAGAAGAAGACACGGCCAAAGAAATGATTGATTGGTTAATTAAGAATGGAAAGCTAACCGTCAAAGAATTTCGAATGAAGACAGCGATTATGATGAGCTGTAAGCGGGCCATCAAGGCTAACCACCACCTTGATGAACGGGAAGCTAAAGCCTTGCTGAAACGGTTGCCACAATGTGAGAATCCTTTTAATTGTCCACATGGGCGTCCGGTAACTGTTCATTTTAATGATCAGGATTTAGAAAAAATGTTTAAACGAATTCAGGATTCACACACCCCGTATGCGGATGATTTTGATGACCATGAATTTTAAGGAGGAATTACCTTGTACGAATACTTAACAGGCCTTGTAACCGTTGTTGCACCACAATATATCGTTGTTGATGTTAATGGGGTTGGCTATAAATTATTAGTTGCTAATCCCTATCGTTATCAAGAGGATCGGAATAAGAAGGTCCAAGTATATGTTTACCAAGCAGTTCGTGAGGATAATATTTCCTTGTTTGGTTTCACAGATCAAAATGAAAAAAATCTATTTATGCAATTAATCAATGTTTCCGGAATTGGGCCAAAGAGTGCTTTAGCAATTTTAGCTAACCCTGATCATCAAGGGCTTGTTGATGCAATTACTAATAATAATGTTAGCTATTTAACTAAGTTCCCAGGAATCGGGAAAAAGACAGCTTCGCAAATTGTGTTAGACTTACGTGATAAGCTCACTAATGAAAGCAGCAGCTCATTATTTGCAACAACTCAGCTTACCGTTGATGCAACAGTAAATCGTGAGTTGAAAGATGCTTTGGAAGCATTGGCCGCATTAGGATACAAGGAACGGGACATTAAAAAGGTTCAAAAGGCATTAATGAAAGAAGAACAAATGGCAACCGATGAATACTTAAGACAAGCATTAAGGTTGCTTAACTAGGAGGTGCAAGACTTGTGGAAAATGATCATGGTATTTTATCAGATCACCCATCAGGAGAAGAAGAAAGCCAAGTTGAGATAACTCTTCGACCACAGAAACTAAGGGAATATATTGGTCAACCTAAAATCAAGCACGAACTAGAAGTATATATTAAGGCGGCCCAATCCCGGGAAGAAGCCCTTGACCATGTATTGTTATATGGTCCTCCAGGATTAGGAAAGACAACTTTAGCGATGGTAATAGCTAATGAGATGGGCGTTAATATCAAAACGACTAGTGGACCAGCGATCGAAAAGCCAGGAGATTTGGTTGCTTTATTGAATGAGTTGAAACCGGGGGATGTCCTTTTTGTTGATGAAATCCACCGGTTACCCAAAGTCGTGGAAGAAATGCTTTATTCAGCGATGGAAGATTACTATATTGATATTGTTATTGGTGAGGGACCGACTGCGCACCCCGTTCATTTTCCCCTTCCGCCATTTACATTAATTGGGGCAACGACACGGGCCGGAATGTTATCGGCACCATTACGTGATCGTTTCGGGATCGTTGAACACATGAACTACTATACTCAAGATGAACTGACAAAAATTATTTTTCGTTCTGCCAAGATTTTCCATACTAGCATTCAAGATGAAGGGGCCCATGAACTATCTCTTCGTTCACGTGGTACGCCGCGAATCGCAAACCGCCTTTTAAAACGGGTACGTGATTTTGCTCAGGTAGCGGGGAAACAAAGCATTGATTCAGCAATTGTTAAGCAAGCATTATCCCTTCTCCAAGTTGATGATCGGGGATTAGATGAGATTGATCGGAAAATGCTATTAACGATGATTAATTTCTACCATGGAGGTCCAGTGGGATTAAAAACAATTGCGGCAAATATTGGTGAAGAAACTAATACGATTGAAGAAATGTATGAACCATATCTATTACAGATTGGTTTTATTAGTCGCACCCCTCGCGGCCGGTTAGTGACACCGACAGCATATGAACATTTAGGGATTGAATATCCTACTGATAAAAATTGATTGAGGAAAATTATGAGTAAGTTAGAATTTACAATTAATCAAAGTGATCACCAAGCACGAACTGGGCTTTTGCAGGTTAATGGACGACAAATTGAAACACCGGCTTTGGTTGCAAGTGGAGATGAATTAGCAAAGTTATCACCTATCCAGCTTAATCAGGCTGGTGTAAGCGCAGTTAAGACAAGTGGGTTAAAGCGTTGGCTAAAATATGATTCGATGACTGAAAAATTAGGAGACCTCCATCGTTTTTTCCAGTGGGATGGTCTTTTACTTGTGGACTTGGAAACTGAGGAGGCCTATCACTTAGCAAAACCGCGTGGAAAAAAACACGATGGCGTTCGGTTTCATGATCCGGCAACTGGACAACTAAAATTCTGGCAACCAGAAACTGCCCTTCAAGTTCAAGAAGCACTTGGGGCTGATATTTTTCAAAGTTTTGACCAGGCAACAGATTATTATGCGCCAGTTGATGATCTGAAAGCAGGGGTAAAACAAACTAGTGACTGGTTATCTGTTGTTAAGCCCCAAAAAGGACAATCCCTTGGTTCGATTGGTGGGGGCGGCTTAAAAGATTTGCGGACAGCCAGTATTAAGGCGGTCGATGAGGCTGAGTTAAGCGGCTATCGTTTGAGTGGGATCCCTAACAACTTAGATGATCAAGAGTTTAGCCGAATCATTAATGAAATTACGCCTAAACTAGAAGAGGAGAAACTGCGCTACCTCCCTGCTGCACTTTCTTTTGACCAAATGATAGAGGTAATTTTAGCAGGAGTAGATTTAATTGATAGCAATCTAGCAGCTAAAAAAGCGGCAAATGGGATTGCACTAGTTAATCAAGGAGCGACAGTTCTTCATCTTGATCGTCAACATTTTAGCTTCGATTCAGAAGTACTTGATCGTCAATGTGCGTGTGTAACTTGTCGCGCGGGCTATTCAAGGGCATTGCTCCATAGCTTAATTACCAACCATAGCTTTTACGGTGAACAACTTTTGCTGCAGCATAATCTGTTTACCCTCAATAAATTAATGAGTAGTCTACGACAAGCAATTAAATATCATCAAACAAAAAAATTTGTTCAAGAATTATTGCAGAATCAATAGAGCATATAGCTTTTTGCAGTAAAGTTTGTTAAAGTTAATATTAGTTAACTTTTTGAAGGGATGGATAAACCGTGAATAGTTTGAGTAGTTTTGTTCTTGGTGCTGCTTCATCTAATAATGCAAGTGGTTACTCAGGAATTATTTTAATCATCTTAATGGTAGCATTAATGTACTTCTTTATGATTCGCCCACAACAAAAGCAACGTAAAGAACACCAAGAGATGATGAATGAATTACACCCAGGTGATGAAGTTGTTACGATTGGTCGGATGCATGGTAAGATTGATTCAATCAATAAGGCTGATCGGACAGTTACTTTAGATTGTGAAGGGATCTACCTTACTTTTGATATGGTGGCAATTGCCCGTGTTATCAAACGAGCAGATGCACCAGCTAGTGAAGCTCCCCAAGATAATAAAGCTGTTGCTAGTTCTGCAGCTGACAGTTCTGCAGATGCTTCAGCAGATAGTGCTGCTAGTGAGCCTGCATCTGCAGCGAGTGCTAGCGATGAACAAAAAGACAGCGAAGAAAAGTAATTTAATTTAGATGAAAATAGTCGTAAACAGGCGAATATTTTCATCTTTTTTATTTGGTTGTTAATCGCGTTTATTGCTATACTAAAAGATAGTGTTAAATTTTATTCGGGTAAGGAGAATAGCATAATGGCAGATCCATTAACAGCAATTTTTGAACAAATCAAAAAATACAATAAAATAATTATTCATCGGCATCAACGCCCTGATCCAGATGCAATTGGCTCCCAAGTTGGCCTTGCGGAAATTTTACGGGCTTCATTTCCATACAAGCAAATTTATGTTGTAGGGAAGCATATTCCAGGGTTTGATTGGATCGGTGAGATGGATACGATTGACAATCAGACGTTTGATGATGCATTAGTAATTGTTACGGATACAGCAAATGCGCCACGAATTGATGATCGGCGCTTTGATAATGGGGACGAGCTTATTAAGATTGATCACCACCCTAACGATGAACCCTTTGGCGATATTATGTGGGTTGAACCAGATGCTTCTAGCTGTTCTGAAATGATTTATAGTTTTTATCAACGATTTGCAAAAGAATTAACGCTTCCCCAGAAGGCTGCCCATGCCTTATACGCAGGAATTATTGGCGATACAGGTCGTTTCCTTTATCCAGCAACAACTCCTCGAACGATGCTAGTTGCAGGTTCGTTAATGGCGGCCGGCGCAAATGCAGCGGAAATTAGTCAGCACGAAAATGAAATTACCTTACCAGTGGCCCGTCTATCAGCATATGTTTATGAGAATTTGCAGATATTAGATAATGGAGCCGCATAT
>PPYF01350010.1_pt1 | contig 12074 bp, 10 predicted proteins | sample 1559871 | NCBI WGS metagenome assembly PPYF01 (sample SAMN08240021, study PRJNA423297) | Human gut metagenome, whole genome shotgun sequencing project. | reverse complement strand
ATATAAATGATTATATTATATATTTATGAGATGATGATATTAGGAAGGTTGGATTTGTTACTCGCTTCGCTCGTAATAAAAAATAGCCGCTGGTTTTCTGCATGGATGGGCAGTGTGTATATTTACGATCTGTGTAGTTATGGAGGGCTTTGCTTTGTTACTCGCTTCGCTTCGTAATAAAAAATAGCCGTGAGCCGACTGCTTGCGCGAGGTTGCGGCAGGCCTTGCCTCGAAACCGGGTCTTCGGTTGATGTGGGAAGCACCGCAGGGGCGAACTGCGTTCGCCCGCTTTTGATCCTTGTGTAAACAAATGCGGATTACCGTGATAACCCTGGATTGTAGGCGAACACAGTTCGCCTCGAACACAGTTCGCCCCTACGCCGTCAAAAAATAGCGGGTAGCTGGCGGTTTCCTTTGCCTTTTATGAAAAAAGATACATGATGGGAAGCGGCAAAGTCACTGCCGGAAGCACAGAAGAGAACACAAACAATACTTTTCTCGTTTATTTACTTGTTTTTTCATGTTCAGCATGATAAAATAACATGAAACTAGACAGAAAAGGAGCGATATGTATGGGGAAATTGAATCAAATCGACAAAAAGGCCGAAAGTAAAGGCTCAGGCGTGGTAACGCTTTGGCAATTTATTAAGTTTATCTTTGTGAGCTTGGGCGCCTGCATTGTGCAGTTTGGGTTGGTGAACCTACTGCCGTTGGTATTCCGCAGCCTCTATGACACACCTTGTGATTTCTTTGTGTTTCATTATCCGGTGTCGGATGGGGGGCTTGGCTATTTCCTTTCCTTTGCAATTTCCAACATAGCGGCCCAGATCGTGGCATTTTTCATTAATAAGGAAAAAACCTTCAATTCCGGCGCAAATACGAAGGTTGTCCTCCCGATTTACGTTGTTTTTACCATTGCCTTGATCTGCTTCTCCCAATGGCTCAATCCCACGATATACGGTTGGATTCTCAATGAGATTGGCTGGTCGGAGGCAGCCGCAAGGAATATTGCGACGGCCGTTTGCTCCGCGTTGCAGTTCTTCCTGTATTTCCCGGTGGATAAAATTCTTTTTCATAAAAAGAAGGAAGCGGACGTAGAGGAAAAAGAGAAAGCCAAAGTCTAATTTTACCGTGCAGCCGGCTAACGCGGTGTAAAGCGGCTCAGGCGCTTTGCAGTGTCATCCGGTTTTGGATGGGAAAACACAGCGTGGCCACATGCTTTTGATTGATCGGACAGGAGGTTACATATGGCGCTGCAATATGCAGATTTGATTCAAAAAATGACGCTGGAGGAAAAGGCGAGCTTATGCTCCGGCCATGATTTTTGGCACAGTGAAGGTGTGCCGCGTGTGGGGATTCCCTCCGTGATGCTTACGGATGGACCGCACGGTATCCGTAAGCGTGCAGAGAAAACCAGTGAAAAAGGCCATTCGGTGCTGAAGGGTGCGCCCGCAATCTGCTATCCCACGGCCTCGGCCACCGCCTGCTCGTGGGATCCGGAGATGATCTATCAGATGGGGCAGGCGTTGGGGGATGAATGCCGTAAGGAGCAAGTTTCTGTGCTGTTGGGGCCAGGTGTAAATATTAAACGCTCGCCTCTTTGCGGCCGCAATTTTGAATATTTTTCGGAAGACCCTGTTCTGGCAGGCGAACTGGCGGCGGCCTTTATCAATGGTGTGCAGAGCAAGGGGATCGGCACTTCCATCAAGCACTATGCCGCCAATAATCAGGAGACCCGGCGCATGACGGTGAATGCGGTTGTGGATGAGCGCACCCTGCGGGAAATTTACCTCGCGCCGTTTGAAATCGCTGTGAAAAAGGCGCAGCCATGGACGGTGATGTGTGCATACAACCGCTTAAACGGCGTTTACTGCGCGGAGAATAAATGGCTGCTGACCGATGTGCTGCGCGGGGATTTTGGTTTCAAGGGCCTCGTGGTAACCGACTGGGGCGCAGAGAACGATCGTGTAGAGGGCCTTTTGGCTGGCCAAGAGCTGGAAATGCCGTTCTCCGGTGGGGCAAATGACCGTGCGATTGCACAGGCGGTGCGCGATGGCAGGATTTCAGAGGATTTTCTCAATCAGATGGTTGACCGCCTGATAGACCTCGCCAAGAAGAGCGAAAAGGCGCTTGGCAACGAAACCTACGATCCGGAAGAACATCACGCGCTGGCGCGTAAAATTGCCGGGCAGTGCATGGTGTTGCTGAAAAACGACGGCGGACTCCTGCCGCTGAAGAAAAACAAGCGGATTGCCGTGATCGGTGAGATGGCGAAAAAGCCGCGCTATCAAGGGGCAGGCAGTTCTCTGATTAATCCGATCCGGCTTGACTGCGCCTATGATACCATGGTGCAGGAGGGCATCTCCGTTGAGTATGCGCCAGGCTATTCCACAGACCGGAAGGATAAAACGCCTGACGACGCCTATCTTGCCGAAGCGGTGGCTAAGGCTAAGAGCGCTGATGCGGCGATCCTGTTTATCGGGCTGACGGATGAATATGAAACAGAAGGCTGCGACCGCCGGCATATGCAGCTCCCACCACTGCACAACCAGCTGGTGGAAGCGGTTACAAAGGCGAACCCGAATGTGATTGTTGTGCTGGCGGGCGGCGCGGCGGTTGAGCTCCCATGGGCCGACGAGGTGCCGGCCATTCTGCACAGCCACCTCGGTGGGCAGGCGGGCGGTAGTGCTGTGGTGGATATCCTGTTTGGAGATGTGAACCCCTGCGGAAAACTCGCGGAAACCTATCCGATAGCGCTTTCCGACGTGCCGAGCGCTAATTATTTTCCGGGTACGGCGGTTTCCGTTGAATACCGGGAGGGAATTTATGTGGGCTACCGGTATTATGATAAGGCTGGGGTTCCCGTCCGCTTCCCGTTCGGCTATGGGCTGTCGTATACCTCTTTTGCCTACAGCGATTTGGTCCTTTCCACCTCCAGCATGAAAGATACGGATACGCTCACCGTCAGCTTCAACGTGAAGAATACGGGTGAAGTAGATGGCGCGGAAATCGCACAGATTTATGTGGCTGATGTGGATAGCACAATTTACCGCGCGCCCAAGGAGCTGAAGGCCTTCCAAAAGGTGTTCCTGAAAGCAGGAGAGGAGAAAACGGTTACCCTCACGCTCGATAAACGTGCCTTCGCTTACTATAATACGCAGTGCGGCGATTGGCAGGTGGAACGCGGTGAATTCCGCATCCTTGTGGGCGCGTCCAGCCGCGATATCCGGCTGGAGGGCGGTGTGGAGGTGCAGCCCTCCACTGAAGCAGTATGCCCGGATGATAGAGCGATCGCTCCTTCTTATTATAGCGGCGATATCACCCATGTGCCGGATAGCGAGTTTGAAGCGGTGCTTGGCCATGCAATTCCTCCCAGCGAGCGGGATCCTAGTCAGCCGCTCACCTATACGAGCACATTCGAGGATGCAAAGGATGTGAGCAAGTGGGGCGGCCGCATCAACCGCCTGATGGGAAAATTCATTGATCCGGATTCTATGGCAGGGGGGATCGCCGTTCAGTCGCCTGTGAAGCTTTTCATTGCGGACAGCATGGGCGTATTCAGCCCCGATATGGCAGATGGCCTTTTGCTGATTCTCAATGAGGATCGATTTGCAAAGGGCATGGGGAAGATTCTCAAGGGCGTGCCCGGCGCGCTCAAACGGTTGCCGAACCTTATAAAATCCCTGTAGAGCGCAATATTCTACTTCCTTTGTGGCTCCAATCACGAGCGCCGCCTGAATTGCACGTTCAGGCGGCGCTGTTTTGCTTGGCTTCTCCTTGCTCATCGCAGTTCCGAATGCGATGATTGAGGATGCTCTTTTCGATACTGTGCCCATACTGTTTCAAACCAGATATCTGCCTCCGGGATCGGAAGCGGCTTTTGCAGCCGGCAAATATGGTCCTGCGTGATCAGCCTGTCTTGACTGTGCGCTGGATTTTCCGGCAATACGTTGCCTGAAGCGTCTAAATATAGAGCGCCTCCATAGCTGCCCATCGCCTCTCCCGCCGTTTCCATGGCGAAGAGCACGGCTTCCTGTGCTGTTAAGATATCAATTGTTTCGATCAGGGAGGCGAAGGTTCCGTCCGACGCAAGCATGTGCGGGATGTTGCGCAGCACCTCCCCGATTTCCCGCCGAAGCATCCGAATTTGCGGCAGGCAGCGGCGATTGGCGGCATGGCGGCTCATGGCCTGCTGAAACTTTTGCCGGATGAGTGCGTGGGAGAGCCCCTGTGCGCATTGATAGCCGCGCAAATCGTGTTGCAGGCGCTCCAATTCATCCGCCGCAATTGGAGCCGGTGGATGGCGCCTGCCGGTGCGCGCGATATGCTCTGCGGCGCGCAGAGAGCCAACCTGCGCGCTGTTGAGCGCTGTGCCGCCGGGGCGGTATGCACCGAAGGTGCCCGCCGCCTCACCCACGGCATAGAGGCCGGTAACGCTGGTTTGCCAGTTAACATCCACATCGGCTCCGCCGTTTTGGTGCTGGGCACAAACGGCGATCTCCAACATTTCGTTGGAGAGATCAATGCCGTGCTCCCGGTATAACCCAATCGCGGCGGGGTTAAGCTTTTGCAGGCGCTGATAGGGCGTGAGCAGAAGCGCGCCGGAATGCTCCAGATATTTCTTTGCTTCCTCCGGAATAAGACCAAAGCCGCTTCCCATCCCGCTTGGATTGCGTCGAAAATCCAGAAATACGCGCCGACCCTTTGCGCATTCCTGCTGGACGAGCAAGTCGATTTTAGAGGAGCCCTCCGCCTTCTGTGCGTCAAAAGGCCATTGGTAGCCCTTGAGAAAGATTCGGCCGAGCATTTCTGCCGGGTTTGGAAACGCTTCTGTGAGAAATTCGTGCTCGAATCCATCCGCCCCTACGCTCACATAGCGGGGCAGCGCCTGCTGATAGGAGCCGGAAACATTCCAACGGAATTTTGTGGAGGCAAGGCCGTATTGCCAGTGGTTGAGATTGACAAGGCGGACGCCCGCCCGCACAAGCATCCCCAGCGCCCCAGTCTGACTCTCTGGATACACGCTATCCCAGTAAGCTGCCGCTTCGCCGCCGGTGGCGATCACGAGCTGATTGCAGTGAAAAATAACAAGGCCGGCGGCCTCGCTTTCTCCGGCTTCGTCGATGCAGGCCAGTCCGGTCACACGGCCATGCAATGTGAAAAGGTGAAAAGCAGTGAGCCCTTCCAAAATGGGAATGCCCTTTTCCAACACAGCGCGCTCCAGCGCTTCCGTCATATATTTTGACGTATACGGCCCGGCGGAGGTGGCCCGGCCGGAGTGATCGTGATCGGTCTGATAGCCGACGAATTCGCCGTATTCATTGCAGGGGAAGGGAACGCCGAGGTTGACAAGCTTCATAAAGCTGCGTGTGCTGCCTGCCGCTTCCGCGAGCGCGACACCTGCGTTGACGCCACCGCCCGCGCAGAGATCCCTTGCCATTTTTCGCACGCTGTCCGGCATGCCGGAGGCGAGGGAAAGCTTGTAATACGTCTGCTTATCGCTGCCCGTGTTGCGTGAGGCGCCCGATAAACGCCCGCGTGTGACAATGGCAAGATCCCTGCGGCCGAGTGTGTACAGCCAGTCCGCGCAATTATAGCCCGCGCAGCCGGTGCCGACGATGACGGTATCAAAGGTATATTCCTGCATTGTTGCCGCCCCCTTCTAAAATTATAGCCGCCGCAGGTGAAAGCCACCGTCCGCATTGAGCACCTGCCCGGTGGCAAAATCGAGCTGCCCGCCCGCGAGCACGCTCACGCACTTGGCCACATCTTCCGGCTCCCCCATACGAGGGATAGGGGTCAGGCCGTTTGCAATCATTTCCTCATACTTTTGCATGACGGCACTGGTCATATCCGTGCGGATGATGCCGGGGCGCACCTCAAAAACCGGGATGCCGAATTGCGCCAGACGGTCTGCAAACAGCTTTGTCACCATGGAAACGCCCGCTTTCGATATACAGTATTCGCCACGGTTGACGGAGGAGGCATAGGCGGAAACGGAGGAGATGTTAATGATGCGTGGGTGATAATCCTCCTGCGTTTGAAGCACGCGGATCATCTGCCGCGCCATCGCCTGGCACATGAAAAAGGGGCCCTTCAGGTTGGTATCCAGCACGAAATCGAAGCTTTCCTCTGTGGTTTCCAGCAAATCGAGGCGGACTTTCGGTGCGACGCCTGCATTGTTGACAAGCACATCCACCCGGCCGAATTGGGAGAATATTTTGTCTGCCAGAGAACGAATTGCGAGAATTGAAAGATTGTCACAGGGGACATAATCAATGCCAGTATCGTCCATGGGCGCATCCGCATTCCGCCCGGTGACGATCACACGGTAGCCATCCGTATGCAGCTTTTCCGCGCAGGCGCGGCCGATGCCCTTGCGTCCGCCGGTGACGATGGCAATCTTTTGCGGCATATCGTTCACTCCTTCTTTTTCTATTGACTGATCGGCTGAAATTCAGCGTTTCCAAATAAACTTCTTGTTTATACACAGCAATGCGCCTGATAAAACGGCAGATAGGTTTCCCCATCGCGCACCACGCACCCCGCGACTGTGCCTGCGCGCATAAGGGCAGAGCACTTCCCGCAGGCGATGCAGGTTTTGCGCGCGTTGAAGCCCTCGCCATACAGCGTGTCGCGCGGAAAATCGGGGTAGGCGAACGCCATGCGCCCAAAGCCCGCCAGATCACATACGCTCTGTTCGACCGCGCCCGCTGCGAGATATGGAGAGAACTGCCGCAGGTAGGAGAAGCCGGAGCCGATCACACAGAGGGATGGGAAGGCTTTTTTGAGCTGACCGATGCAGCCCAGCATGCGCGCCACGCCCTCCAGCGGGTGCTCGTCCGGCACATAGGGGCCGCCGTCGTAGGGGCGGTTCACATGTGGGTTGACATAGGGATTGCCAATTGTAAAATCGAGCATAGGAAGCCGCAACTCCTCATGCAGAAGCGTTACCAGCGCTTTCGGCTCCGTCAGGTCAGGCATGAGGCCGCCCGTTGGAGAAACGCCGAAGCCATAGGGGTAGGCAAAGCCGTCGTAGAGATTCACGCGGCTGGTGATTAGAAACTCCCCGCTGGTTGCGCCTTTGGCGGCAAAAATTGCGTTGCGCAGCAACCGGGTCCGGTTTTCAAAAGCGCCGCCGTAATCGCCCGGGCGCGTAAAGGCGGAGAGCATCTCGCTGAGCAGATAGCGGTGGCAGCATTTGATATCCGCGCCGTCGAAGCCCGCCTCCTGCGCGAGCAGAGCGGTGGCGCCAAAGGCTTCCTCCAGGCGTTTCAGCTTGTCATCGGAAACGATGCGGCTTTTGTCAATTGGCTGTTCTTTCTCAAATAAGGGATTGTTATAAGCAATCAGAGGGGCAGGCACGCCCTCCGGCTTGGCATAGCGCCCAGAGTGCGTCAGCTGGCAGATGACAACGGGCGCGAAACCGTTTTGCCGCATCCCTTCCTCTTTGATCTCCTCGACCTGTGTGCGGAAGCTGTCAAGCGTTTTTTTGTTGAGATAGAGTTGGCGTGGGTTTGCACGGCCCTCCTGCACGATGGCGGTGGCCTCGAACCAGATCAGCCCCGCCCCGCCACGCGCAAAGCGGCGATAGCGCCGCTGGGTAAGCGTATCTGGCCGTCCATCCGGGGTGCCGTCGCAGCCTTCCATGGGCTGGATGGCGATTCGATTTGCAAGCCGCAATGGACCCGCTGAGACGGGCTGCCGGAGCACGCGGAGCACCTCGCTCAGCGGCAGGGTGAGGGAAAGGCCGTTAGCCGCCTGCCGGATTTCATCCAGTGTGTGATAGGAGAATGTTTGAAATTTCATTGGCATTTTCCTCCCGCTTTTTTCTAAGTAACAGTATAACAGCTTTTTCGCTCTTTGTATCGGTTTTCTTTTGCGCTGAGGGCTGGAATTGACAGTGAAAAATGGGTGTAGTAAGATGGAACTATCTCATCATGCGCATGAGGGATTGCAATTTCAAGTGATAAGAAAGAGGGAAAGAGCAAAATGAAAAAACGACTTCCAGCATTCCTGTTGGCGGCGATGCTTGTCGCTTCTTTAGCGGCATGTTCCGTCGGAGAGGGAGAATTGCCGGAAACGGCAGGCTCTTCGCTGACCAACGGACAGACTGGGGAAACAAATCCGTCGAGCAAACCGGTGGGCCTTACGGAACCATCCACCATATTGGCGGCAGAACCGTCCAGCGCTTTGACGACAGAAAGGGTTCCTGCATCGAAAAGCCCGCCGCCACAGGTGCTGCCGAAAAAAACACGGCCAAACGGGCGGAAAGCACATCGACTGCACAGAGCGCGCAAAAGACGGCTGCTTTTACTTTTTCTCAAAAATTTCCGTTGGAAATAGTGTGCTATGGCGCCCGGTTTCAGATTACGGACGCTAAAATTTCAGCTGTAGAAATGAGCGGAGACGGCTGCTCCTTCCAATTTCGTTGCAGCGCCAAGCGGCTTGAGGATGGGATTGCCGGTGCAAAGAACTGCACCGTACGGATCAAATGGCTGGACGAGAATGGAAAACAGGTGAAGGCCACTACCGCGGGCGTCGGCATGCTTGAGGTAGGCGAGAGCGGCCGCGGGAATACAACGCTCGGCATGAAAGCGTCAGAGATGCAGTCTTCGCCCAATCACCGCTTTACTGTGGTTTTGGAGGGCTATGGTACTGCACAGTAAACGCAACGGCAGCGTTTGGGAAAGGAAGGAGCAAAATGAAAATTGCCTTGCTATCGGAAGAACCCCAAAATTTGCAGCGGGTGTTTCCAGAGGAGCTGCGGGAAAGGCTCGCGGCCTTGGGCGAGCTGTACGGCCCGGTGCTCTCAAAAGCTACGTTGGAGAAGCATAAGCGCTTTACATGTGACTGTGAAGCGATTTTTTCAACCTGGGGGATGGCGCCGCTCTCTACGCAGGAGATACAAACCTATTTTCCGAATCTGCGGGCCGTGTTCTATGCCGCGGGAACAGTCCAGTATTTCGCTCGGCCGTTTTTGGAGCGCGGGGTGGAGGTGTTCAGCGCATGGCAGGCGAATGCCGTTCCGGTGGCAGAATTCACCTTTGCGCAAATTGTGCTTGCGGCAAAGGGCTATTTCCAATCAGCAGGCCGGTGCAAAAAGGGCTATTGGAGCGCGCAGCACATGGCGCAGAGGCATCCTGGCAATTACCGATTGCAGGTTGGTATCGTCGGGGTTGGCAGCATCGGGTCGCTCGTGTGCGAACGGCTGAAAACCATTGACTGCGAGGCGCTGGCCTATGATCCCTATCTAAGCGAGGAGCGCGCGCGTGCGCTTGGGGTGCGCCTTGTGAGCCTGCCGGAGCTTTTTTCCTCTTGCGACGTGATTTCAAACCACTTGGCGAATAAGGAGGAGCTTGCGGGGATTTTTCACTATGAGCTGTTTTCCCGGATGAAGCCAAACGCCACGTTTATCAACACCGGCCGGGGCCGGCAGGTGGTGGAAAAGGATCTTGCCCGCGCACTACGTGAGGAGCCGGGCAGGGCTGCGCTGCTCGATGTGCTCACGAAAGAGCCGTATGCGCCGTGGAACCCCTTGATGAGGCGGAAAAACGCTTTTTTGACCCCGCATATCGCAGGAAGCATGGGGCGGGAGGTTTGGCGCATGGCAGAATATATGATTGAGGAATTTGGCCGCTGGTCCGCCGGGGGGCAAACGCACTATGGCGTGACCTTGCAAATGCTGGAAACAATGGCGTAGGAGGCAGAGGCATATGATTGGCTTAACAAGCGTCACCTTTCGAAAGCTCACCTGCGAAGAAATCATCCGGCTGGCGCAGGAGAGCGGGGCAGAGTGCATCGAATGGGGCGGTGACGTTCATGTGACAGATGAGAAAACCGCCCGAGAGGCGCGGAGGGGCTGTGAGCAGGCTGGGATTCAAACGCGCTCCTACGGCAGTTATTATAAAATTGGAAGCGGGCAGTTGGATGCGTTCCAAAAGCTTTGTGAGATCACCTTAGCGCTTGGCGCACAGATCATCCGCGTCTGGCTGGGAGAACAGGGAAGTGGAGAAACCTCCCCGGAAGCGCTTACCGGCCTTGTGGAGGAAGGAATGCACCTTTCTGGGATTGCGGCGGAATACGGGTTAACGGTTGCCTCGGAATTTCACCGGAATACCTATAATGACACGCGGGAAACCTGCCTTGCCTATCTCAAACAGTGCGGCATGGAAAACTTGAAAACCTATTGGCAGCCGATGTATGCGGGGGAGGATTTTGAAAACCTGCGCGCCGTAGCGGGGCAAACGGAGGTTGCCCATCTGTTTTGCTGGAATCAGAGCGGGTCGCGCCGCTATCCTTTGAAAAAAGGGGAAAAAGAAATCGGTTTGTTTTTGCGGGAGTTGCGGGCGCAGGGCTATCAGGGAGACCTTTTGCTGGAGTTTGTCAAGGGCGATTCGATTCGGCGCTATCGGAAGGATATGCTATGCCTGAAACGGCTGTGGGAAGAGGCTGCCGAGCGCTGAATCAGCCCGATAATCACTTGACAGCGCCCGCCTGTTTTATTATAATAACAACATTGCGTTATTTTAACAACGCAACTGCTAACAACTGCACTGCCTCATACGGGGCCTGAAAGGATGGTAAAGATGCCGCAGGAGATTTTATTAACCTATGACGGCCTGCATGAACTACAGGCGGAGCTGGAACATTTAAAAACCGTCGGGCGTAAGGAAGTGGCGGAAAAGATTAAGGTGGCACTTTCCTTCGGCGACCTGTCGGAAAACAGCGAGTACGACGAAGCCAAAAGCGAGCAGGGCAAATTAGAAGCCCGCATTGGTGAAATCGAGGCGATGCTTGAAAATGCCAAGGTGCTTGATGAAGATGCGCTGGGCACAGAGGTGATCCATGTGGGCTCTAAGCTAAAGCTCAAGGATTTGGAGATGGGCGAAACAGAGGATTACCAGATTGTTGGCTTTGCACAGGCGGATCCGGATATTGGCCTGATTTCAGATGAATCTCCGGTTGGAAAGGCGCTTTTAGGCCATCGGCTGGGCGATACAGTGGAGGTTGAGGTGCCTGCCGGTGTAATATCGTTTGAGGTGCTTGAGATTTACCCCAACGATTATAAAGGCCGCTGGTCTTAAGTAAAAAATAGCCTCTGGCAAAGTGCGTGCGGCCGGTTGGCCGTATCTCTATGATCCCGCGGGGTAAATTGGTTTTGCTTTGTTACTCACTTCGTAATAAAAAATATTAGAAAGGGCTGCTGCGAAATGCGTTTCATTTTGCGGCAGCCCTTTTTTGCTTTTGAAAAACATCCCGGAAGGAGAACGATAATTTTTACGGATTTCGGTTAGAAGAATAAGATTATTTACTGTTTTTTGGAAAGTGTCGCTTTGTTCATAATTTTGTAACAAAATAAGCAAATTTGTCGAATACAATAATTTCAAAGATGCTGATGCGTATTTATTGTCGCATTTGTAATGAATCAATTTTCAATAAATTGCAGAGGTATCTCAATGATATTAGGAGGAGGAAAAAACATGCTCAGTTCTATCTTTTCACTTGTAGAGGGGATTCTTAGCTCGGCAGGCGCGAGCGCTGAGGCCCAGAATATCGTTTCCACGGTATTCGACAGCATTCTCAAGGGCATCGGCATTTTTGGCTGATTGAGCCGGATGATAGCAAACGGCGGCTTCCTGTGTGGGCAGGAGGCCGCCGTTTGATTTGGAATTTTATAAAATATGGAAGTCATACATACTCCCGTAAAACACCGCTGTCTACCATCAGGGGATTCACGTCGAGTGTGACAATGTCCCCCGGGCGGCAATCCACACCCGTCACGTCAAACACAACATTTGTCAGCCCGATTCGGCCCGCGAGCGGGACACGCTTGCCGTTGAGATAACCGTAAATTTGAGTATCGCGGAAAAAATCCTTCACCGCATGCACCAAATGCCGCAGCTTGTCCACCGGGCGGCAAAGGTCGTTTGCCTTAGTTAGCCCAAAGCCGTCTATGTGCCCCACCGGAACAACGGCGGCAACCATATCGCGCGGCGTGCGGTAGAGATCCGCATAGCCAATGTTGGAATCCTTGGGCAAGTGTTTCACGCTGGTAATTTCGCACTCCATGT
>PPYF01066607.1_pt1 | contig 12077 bp, 7 predicted proteins | sample 1559871 | NCBI WGS metagenome assembly PPYF01 (sample SAMN08240021, study PRJNA423297) | Human gut metagenome, whole genome shotgun sequencing project. | reverse complement strand
GAAGTATGGGTATCACTGTTAAAGGGACATTCCCGGGTAATAATTAATAAACTTCAATTGAGATGAGTAAACTTACAAAGAATCAAAAGTTGGCTTTGGGCAAGATTGAAGCTGGGAAAGCATATACATTGAAAGAAGCTTCAGCTTTAGTGAAGGAAATTACTACAACTAAGTTTGACGCATCCGTAGATGTTGATGTCCGTTTAGGTGTTGACCCCCGTAAGGCCAATCAAATGGTGAGAGGCGTGGTTTCATTGCCTCACGGAACTGGTAAGCAGGTTAGGGTTCTCGCATTATGTACTCCGGACAAGGAAGCTGAAGCTACTGCCGCTGGAGCTGACTATGTTGGATTGGATGAGTATATTAATAAGATTAAAGGCGGTTGGACTGACATTGATGTTATCATCACTATGCCTTCTATCATGGGTAAGATCGGTGCTCTTGGTCGCGTATTAGGCCCTCGTGGTTTGATGCCTAACCCAAAGAGTGGTACGGTTACCAATGAGATCGGAAATGCGGTGAAGGAGGTTAAGCAAGGTAAGATCGACTTTAAGGTAGATAAGAGCGGTATCGTTCACACATCTGTTGGTAAGGTGTCTTTCACTCCGGAACAGATTCGTGACAATGCTAAGGAGTTTATTTCAACTTTGATCAAGTTGAAACCTACTGCGGCTAAAGGTGCGTATATAAAGAGTATTTATCTTTCTAGTACTATGAGTGCGGGTATTAAAATTGACCCCAAATCAGTTGAAGAAAACTAAAAAACAATTGAACAATGAGAAAGGAAGATAAAGGAACTGTTATAGGTCAATTAACTGAAACATTAAAGGAATATCCTAATTTCTATTTGACGGATATCGAGGCGTTGGACGCTGAGAAAACCAGCAAATTGAGAAGAGAGTGTTTCAAGCGTGAGGTTAAGTTAGTCGTTGTAAAGAATAACTTGCTTAAGAAAGCGTTGGAGAACATTGAGGGTGACTTCTCTGATCTTAACGTAGCTTTGAAAGGCAATACGGCTGTGATGTTCTCACAAGTCGCTAATGCTCCCGCTCGCCTGATTAAGGATTTTACTAAGGACGCTAAAAAAGGTGTAGTCGTTAAACCGGCTTTGAAGGCTGCTTACGTACAAGAAAGCTTCTACGTAGGTGCTGAGAATCTTGAGGCATTAGTAAATATCAAGAGCAAAAACGAACTTATTGCCGATGTTATCGCATTGTTGGAATCTCCGGCGAAGAACGTTATCTCTGCTCTTCAGTCATCAGGACAAACTATCCATGGTCTGTTGAAGACTTTGGAAGAAAGATAATTTTTCATTAAAACATTACACAGATAAATAATCATTTAAATCATACAAAAATGGCAGATTTGAAAGCTTTTGCAGAACAATTAGTAAACTTGACCGTTAAAGAAGTTAGCGAATTAGCTACTATCCTTAAAGAAGAGTACGGTATCGAACCTGCTGCTGCAGCTGTTGCTGTTGCTGGTCCTGCTGCTGGTGGTGCTGCTGCCGCTGCAGAAGAGAAGACTTCTTTCGATGTTGTATTGAAAGCAGCTGGTGCTAATAAATTAGCTATCGTTAAGTTAGTTAAAGAATTAACAGGTCTTGGCTTGAAAGAGGCTAAGGATATGGTAGATAGCGCTCCTAGTATAATTTCAATAAGTTCAATAAATTCCTTACTAGATGTCTTCAACAGCTGAAAACCAAAGAGTTAATTTTGCTTCGATAAAGAATCAGTTCCCGTATCCGGACTTTCTCGAAGTTCAATTGAAGTCGTTCCAAGACTTTCTTCAACTTGACACTCCTCCTGAAAAGAGAAAGAAGGAGGGATTGTATAAGGTATTTGCCGAGAATTTCCCGATTGCGGATACCCGTAACAATTTTGTGTTGGAGTTCTTAGATTACTATATAGATCCGCCTCGTTACTGTATCGATGAGTGTATCGCTCGCGGGTTAACCTATAGCGTGCCTTTAAAAGCGAAGTTAAAACTGTACTGTACGGACCCGGATCATGAGGACTTCGATACGGTGATCCAAGATGTATACTTAGGTCCGATCCCGTATATGACGGACAGAGGTACTTTCGTGATCAACGGCGCCGAGCGTGTTGTCGTGTCTCAGCTGCACCGTTCTCCGGGCGTATTCTTCGGACAAAGCACGCACGCAAACGGAACGAAGTTGTACTCCGCACGTATTATCCCGTTCAAGGGGTCATGGATCGAGTTCGCTACGGACATCAACAATGTGATGTACGCTTACATCGACCGTAAAAAGAAATTGCCTGTAACTACTCTTTTGAGAGCTATTGGTTTTGAAAGCGATAGAGATATTCTTGAAATCTTCAACCTTGCGGAAGAGGTGAAGGTAACGAAAGCAAACCTGAAGAAGTTTATCGGACGTAAGCTGGCCGCTCGTGTTTTGAAGACTTGGGTGGAGGATTTCGTAGATGAGGATACTGGTGAGGTGGTTTCTATTGAACGTAACGATGTAATCATCGACCGTGAGTCTGTATTGGATAGTGACAATATCGAGGCTATCTTGGATTCAGGCACGCAAAATATCTTGTTGCATCGTGAGGACCAGAATCTGTCCGACTATGCTATCATATATAATACGCTCCAGAAAGACCCGAGTAACTCCGAGAAGGAAGCTGTGTTGTATATCTACAGACAGTTGAGAAATGCGGAACCGGCTGATGAGGCTAGCGCACGCGAGGTTATCACGAACCTGTTCTTCTCAGAGAAACGTTATGATCTGGGTGAGGTGGGACGTTACAGAATCAACAAGAAGTTAGGCCTTACTACAAGCGCTGATGTTAAGGTCTTGACTAAAGAAGATATTATCGAGATCATCAAGTACCTGATCGAGTTGATCAACTCGAAGGCTATCGTGGATGATATCGACCACTTAAGCAACCGTCGTGTACGTACGGTTGGCGAGCAATTGTATAACCAGTTCGGTATTGGTTTGGCTCGTATGTCACGTACAGTTCGTGAACGTATGAACGTTCGCGATAATGAGGTGTTTACTCCGATTGATTTGATCAATGCGAAGACGATTTCTTCCGTGGTTAACTCTTTCTTCGGAACGAATGCCTTGTCTCAGTTCATGGACCAGACGAACCCGTTGGCGGAGATCACGCACAAGCGTCGTTTATCAGCCCTAGGTCCGGGAGGTTTGTCTAGAGAGCGTGCCGGATTCGAGGTTCGTGACGTTCACTATACGCACTATGGTCGTCTTTGTCCGATTGAGACCCCGGAAGGTCCGAACATTGGTTTGATCTCTTCTTTATGTGTATACGCTAAGATCAACGATCTTGGTTTCATCTCGACTCCGTACCGTAAGGTGGCAGATGGAAAGGTCGACTTCTCTGAGGAAGGCTTGCAATACTACACGGCGGAGGAAGAGGAAGAGTTGACAATCGCTCAAGGTAATGCTCCATTGGATGATAACGGTAAGTTTATCCGCGATAAGGTGAAGGCTCGTTTCGAGGCTGACTTCCCTGTTGTCCCTCCTTCTGAGATTGACTTGATGGACGTGGCTCCGCAGCAGATCGCTTCTATCGCGGCTTCACTGATCCCGTTCTTGGAACATGATGACGCTAACCGTGCGTTGATGGGATCTAACATGATGCGTCAGGCGGTTCCTTTGTTGCGTACGGACGCTCCGATCGTTGGTACCGGTATCGAGGCGCAGGTTGCTCGTGACTCTCGTACTCAGATTATGGCTGAGCGTGAGGGCGAGGTTGTGTTCGTTGATGCTACTTGTATCAAGATTAAATATGACCGCACGGAGGACGAGGAATTCGTTAGCTTCGAGGATGCGGTTAAGACATATAATATCCCGAAATGGCGTAAGACCAACCAAAGTACGACAGTCGATTTGAAACCGACCTGTCATCGCGGACAACGTGTGAAAGCCGGCGATATCCTTACCGAGGGTTACTCAACCCAGAAAGGCGAGCTTGCTTTGGGACGTAACGTGAAGGTGGCTTACATGCCTTGGAAGGGTTATAACTATGAGGATGCTATCGTGTTGAACGAGCGTATGGTTCGCGAGGACTTCTTTACGTCTGTTCACGTTGACGAGTATATCCTTGAGGTACGTGAGACAAAGCGTGGTATGGAGGAATTGACTTCCGATATCCCTAACGTCAGCGAAGAGGCTACCAAGGATTTGGATGAGAGAGGTATCGTTCGTGTAGGTGCTCGCATCGAGCCGGGTGATATCTTGATTGGTAAGATCACTCCGAAAGGTGAGTCTGATCCATCTCCGGAGGAAAAGTTGTTGCGTGCTATCTTCGGTGATAAGGCGGGTGATGTGAAGGATGCTTCCTTGAAGGCTACTCCGTCTTTGCGCGGTGTGGTTATCGAGACCGCTTTGTTCTCGAAGGCTGTCAAGAAACGTAAATCCAGATTGACTGATAAGGCGATCTTGCCGAAGTTGGACGAGGAATACGAAGAAAAGATGGCTAGCTTGAAGACTTTGTTAGTTGATAAGTTGTTAGTGCTTACAAACGGCAAGGTTTCTCAAGGTGTTAAAGACTATATGAATACGGAGATTATCGCTAAGGGTGCTAAGTTTACCCGCAAATCTCTGGAAGAATTGGATTATAACTCCATCCAAGTAAGCAAGTGGACGGCAGACGCTCAGAAAAATGAGTTGATCAAGCAGGTTATCTTGAATTATTTGAAGAAGTACAAGGAGCTTGACGCTGAGTTGAGACGTAAGAAGTTCGACTTGACGATCGGTGATGAGCTGCCGACAGGTATCGTACAGATGGCTAAGGTTTATATCGCCAAGAAACGTAAGATTCAGGTAGGTGATAAGATGGCCGGTCGCCACGGTAACAAGGGTATCGTATCAAAGATCGTTCGTCAGGAGGATATGCCGTTCTTGGAAGACGGTACTCCGGTGGATATCTGCTTGAACCCGCTGGGTGTGCCTTCTCGTATGAACTTGGGACAGATTTTTGAGGCCGTGTTGGGTTGGGCCGGACGTGAGCTGGACGTTAAGTTCGCTACTCCGATCTTCGATGGCGCGACTTTGGATGATTTGAACGAATGGACAGACAAAGCTGGTATTCCTCGCTACGGTAAGTCTTACTTGTATGATGGTGGTACTGGTGAGCGTTTCGACCAACCTGCTACGGTGGGTGTGACTTACTTCTTGAAGTTGGGCCACATGGTTGACGATAAGATGCATGCCCGTTCAATCGGTCCGTACTCTTTGATTACGCAACAGCCGTTAGGTGGTAAGGCACAGTTCGGTGGTCAGCGTTTCGGAGAGATGGAGGTTTGGGCACTGGAAGCCTTCGGTGCCGCTCATGTTCTTCAGGAAATTCTTACGATTAAGTCTGATGACGTTGTAGGACGTTCGAAGGCTTATGAGGCGATCGTGAAGGGTGATCCGATGCCACAGCCGGGTATTCCTGAATCTCTGAATGTATTATTGCACGAGTTGAGAGGACTTGGTTTGAGTTTCACTCTGGATTAATTCAATAACAATAAAGAAGTAGGTGGGCTACGGCCCGTCTACTTTATCTATTGATAACTCTTTATAAATAAATAATATGGCCTTTAGAAAAGAAAACAAGATAAAGAGTAACTTTTCAAAAATAACCATCGGTCTGGCATCCCCTGAGGAGATCCTAGAGAACTCCAGCGGTGAGGTTTTGAAACCGGAAACAATTAACTATCGTACGTATAAGCCTGAGCGTGACGGTTTGTTCTGTGAGCGTATCTTTGGTCCGATCAAGGACTATGAGTGCCATTGCGGTAAGTACAAGCGTATCCGTTACAAAGGTATTGTCTGCGATCGTTGTGGAGTGGAAGTTACGGAAAAGAAAGTTCGTCGTGAACGTATGGGACACATCCATTTGGTGGTTCCTGTTGCCCATATTTGGTATTTCCGTTCTTTGCCTAATAAAATCGGTTACTTGCTAGGTCTTCCTACCAAGAAACTGGATTCCATCATCTATTACGAACGCTACGTCGTGATCCAGCCGGGTTGCGTAGACACGGTCGGTGAGTTAGACCTATTATCTGAGGAGGAATATCTGGATATTTTGGATAGCCTTCCAAGAGAAAATCAATTGCTAGAGGATACGGATCCGAATAAGTTCATCGCTAAGATCGGCGCTGAGGCTGTTTATGATCTGTTGGCTCGCTTGGACTTGGATTCTCTTTCTTATGAGTTGCGTCACCGTGCGAACACGGACACATCTCAACAGAGAAAGAACGAGGCCTTGAAACGCCTTCAGGTGGTTGAGTCTTTTCGTGCGTCCAGAGGTCGTAACAAACCGGAATGGATGATCATGAAGGTGATCCCGGTGATCCCTCCCGAACTGCGTCCGTTGGTTCCGTTGGACGGTGGCCGTTTCGCTACTTCTGACTTGAATGATTTATATCGTCGTGTTATTATCCGTAATAACCGTTTGAAACGATTGATCGATATTAAGGCTCCGGAAGTGATCTTACGTAATGAGAAACGTATGCTTCAGGAGGCCGTGGACTCTTTGTTTGACAACTCTCGTAAATCGAGCGCTGTTAAGACAGACGCCAATCGTCCGTTGAAGTCCTTGTCCGACAGTTTGAAAGGTAAACAAGGTCGTTTCCGTCAGAACTTGTTGGGTAAGCGTGTTGACTACTCCGCTCGTTCGGTTATTGTCGTAGGTCCGGAATTAAAGATGCACGAGTGCGGTTTGCCGAAGAATATGGCTGCCGAGCTTTATAAGCCTTTCGTTATCCGTAAATTGATCGAACGCGGTATCGTGAAGACGGTGAAATCTGCCAAGAAGATCGTTGACCGTAAGGAACCGGTTGTTTGGGATATTTTGGAGTACGTAATGAAAGGTCACCCGGTATTATTGAACCGTGCCCCGACATTGCACCGTTTGGGTATCCAAGCGTTCCAGCCGAAATTGATCGAGGGTAAGGCTATCCAGTTGCACCCGTTGGCATGTACGGCATTCAACGCCGACTTCGACGGTGACCAGATGGCTGTTCACTTGCCGTTAGGTAATGAGGCTGTTTTGGAAGCTCAAATGTTGATGTTGGCTTCACACAATATCTTGAACCCCGCGAATGGTGCTCCTATTACCGTACCTTCTCAGGATATGGTGCTTGGTTTGTATTATATTACCAAGTTGCGCAAGGGTACACAAGGCGAAGGTTTGACTTTCTATGGTCCGGAAGAGGCTACGATCGCTTACAATGAGAAGAAGTTGGATATCCATGCTCCGATCCATGTTTACGTGGAGGATTTGGATGCGAACGGTAACTTGGTGAAGACGATGGTAGAGACTTCTGTAGGTCGTTTGATGGTAAATGAGTTTGTTCCGAAAGAGATTGGTTATGTAAACGAGGTGTTGGGTAAGAAGTCTCTTCGCGACATCATCGGTCGGGTAATCAAGGCTTGTGGCGTAGCTCGTACCGCTCAGTTCTTGGATGATATCAAGAACTTGGGTTACTATATGGCATTTAAGGGTGGTCTGTCTTTCAACTTGGCCGATGTGCTTATTCCTGCTGAAAAAGATGCGTTGGTTCAGAAGGGATATGAGGAGGTTGAGCAGATCATGGCTAACTATAATATGGGTTTCATTACCAACAACGAGCGTTATAACCAGATCATTGATACTTGGACACACGTTAATAGTAACTTGTCTAATATCTTGATTAAGCAATTAACGGCGGATAACGATGGATTCAACTCAATCTACATGATGATGGATTCCGGTGCCCGTGGTTCTAAGGAGCAGATTCGTCAGTTGTCCGGTATGCGTGGTTTGATGGCGAAACCGCAGAAGAGTGGTGCAGAAGGTGGTCAGATTATCGAGAACCCGATCCTTTCTAACTTTAAGGAAGGTTTGTCCGTGTTGGAGTACTTTATCTCTACTCACGGTGCTCGTAAAGGTTTGGCTGATACCGCTTTGAAGACTGCCGACGCCGGTTACTTGACTCGTCGTTTGGTTGACGTCTCTCACGACGTGATCGTAAACGAGGAAGACTGTGGTACATTGCGTGGCTTGGTTTGTACGGAATTGAAGAATAACGAGGAGGTGATCGCTTCCTTGTATGAGAGAATCTTAGGTCGTGTATCTGTTCACGATGTGATCCATCCGATTACGGGCGAGGTTATCGTTCGTTCCGGTGAGGAAATCCGTGAGGATGCCGCTAAGGCAATCCAAGACTCTCCGATCGAGAGCGTCGAGATTCGTTCCGTATTGACTTGTGAGTCTAAGAAGGGTGTCTGCGCTAAGTGCTATGGACGTAACTTGGCTACGAACCGCATGGTTCAGAAGGGTGAGGTTGTCGGTGTAATTGCCGCGCAGTCTATCGGTGAGCCGGGTACACAGTTGACGTTGCGTACATTCCACGTCGGTGGTATCGCATCCAACATCGCAACAGAGAATAGTATTACATCTAAATATGATGGTATTTTAGAGATCGACGAGCTTCGTGCTGTTGAGGCGGTAGACGAGGTGAGCGGAAAGAAACATTTGGTAGTAGTAAGCCGTTTGGCTGAAATGCGCATTGTTGATCCGAACACGAAGATCGTGTTGTTGACTCATAATATACCTTATGGTTCTAAGTTGTTCTTCAACAACGGTGACTCAATTAAGAAGGGTGACGTGATCATCGAGTGGGACCCGTTCAATGCCGTAATCGTATCAGAGGTTTCCGGTAAGATCGAGTTCGAGAGTTTGGTAGAGAACGTAACTTACAAGGTTGAGAGTGATGAGACTACCGGTTTGAAGGAGAAGATCATCATCGAGTCTAAGGATAAGACGAAGGCTCCGGCCGCTCATATCGTGGATGAGAATGGTAATTACTTGAAGAACTACTCTTTGCCGTTGGGTGCTCACGTCGTGAAAGACAATGGTGATGTAGTGAAAGCTGGTGAGGTTTTGGTTAAGATCCCTCGTGCCGTAGGTAAGGCCGGTGATATCACCGGTGGTCTTCCTCGTGTAACCGAGTTGTTCGAGGCTCGTAACCCGTCTAACCCTGCTGTCGTATCTGAGATCGACGGAGAGGTAGGATTCGGTAAGATCAAACGTGGTAACCGTGAGATCACCGTAACGTCTAAGTTGGGTGAGGTTAAGAAATATATGGTTCCTCTGTCTAAACAATTATTGGTTCAGGAGAACGACTATATCCGTGCGGGTATGCCGCTATCAGACGGTGCTACCACTCCTTCGGATATCTTGGCGATCAAAGGTCCGACGGCTGTACAGGAATATATCGTGAATGAGGTTCAGGATGTATACCGTCTACAGGGTGTGAAGATCAACGATAAGCACTTCGAGGTTATCGTTCGTCAGATGATGCGTAAGGTAGAGGTGGTTGATCCGGGAGATACTCGCTTCTTGGAGCAGCAGATTGTTGATAAGTTGGAGGTAATGGACGAGAACGATCGTATCTGGGGCAAGAAAGTTGTTACCGATCCGGGAGATTCTCAGACATTGCAGGCTGGACAGATCGTGACTGCACGTAAGTTGAGAGATGAGAATAGTATGTTGAAACGCCGTGACCTTAAGCTGGTCGAGGTACGTGACGCTATTCCGGCTACAGCCAACCAGATCCTTCAAGGTATCACACGTGCCGCTTTGCAGACGAACAGCTTTATGTCCGCCGCATCTTTCCAAGAGACGACGAAAGTATTGAACGAGGCTGCTATCAACGGAAAGGTAGACCGTTTGGAAGGTTTGAAAGAGAACGTTATCTGTGGTCACTTGATTCCTGCTGGTACCGGTCAGCGTGAGTTTGATAAGCTGATCGTAGGCGCAAAGGATGAGTTCGATCGTATCTTCGCTAATCGCAAGAACGTGGTTGATTTCAATGCCATGGACAAAGATGATGAAGAATAGGAACGTTTAATAAACTATAAAGAAAGGCCGGCAGAGCAATCTGTCGGCCTTTTTTGTTCTTCCTTATTTGCTTAATAAATGGATAAACTTTATTTTTGCGAGGTAACAAAGACCATAGATAAATACTGAGACATATAAGAAACATATAATAATCAATATCATGAAGAGAATTTTACTTTGTTTAATGGTGGCTTTATTTGCCACTGGCTGCTTATTCGCTAAAAACAACGATGAGAAAATGAATGTAATGTCTTATAACATCCGTTACGATAATTCGGGTGATAAGGATAATCAATGGAAATTCAGAAGAGATTTCGCTGCTGATTTAGTGAAATTCCATGAGGCGGATGTGTTCGGTGCGCAAGAGGTCTTGAATAATCAGCTGAATGATTTGCTTGATCGTTTACCGGAATACGCTTATGTGGGTGTTGGTCGTGAGGATGGCAAGACGAAAGGGGAGTACGCTCCGATTTTCTATCGTAAGGATCGTTTCTCCGTTGAGAAAAGCGGTAATTTCTGGTTAGCCGAAGATATAAATGCCGTTGGTAAGAAAGGTTGGGACGCCGCATGCGAGCGTGTTGCTACTTGGGCGATCTTGAAAGATAAGAATACGGGAAAGAAATTCTTTTTCTTGAATACGCACTTGGATCATATGGGGAAAGTGGCTCGTCATGAAGGAGCTTCTTTGGTGCTGGAGCAAGCGAAGAAATTATCCGAGAATTTGCCTATAATCGTGACTGGCGATTTCAATGCCGTGCCTTCTGATGAGCCGATACAAGTATTGACTAATCCGAGTGATCCTCGTCATTTGACTCATTCCCGCACGATCGCAGGGTTTACTTACGGCCCGGAATGGACATTCCATGATTTTGGAAAGATCCCTTACGACAAGCGTGAATGGATTGATTATATCTTCGTGAAAGGGAATATCAAGGTATTGCGTCATGGTGTATTGACTGAAACGTTGAATAACCTGTTCCCATCCGACCATTGCCCGGTAATCAGTACGTTGATACTCGAATAAAAAAGCTTTGTGTGTATGGGGAAAGTAGACGTATTGAAGGAAACTACCCCGCTTTCATCAGAAGATTGCTTCTTGGTCATGCAACGCCCGAAATCGGGGTTTAATTTTCCGTTACATGTACACATGGAGTTTGAGTTGAACTATCTGGAGAATGCCGCTGGTGCTATCCGGATAGTTGGCGATTCGGTCGAGGAAATCGATGATCTGGATTTGGTGTTGATCGCGGGAGGAACGAAGCATGCTTACTCGAACCATAAGTGTCCGTGTAATGGGATCTTTGAGATAACGATACAATTTCATAAATCGTTATTTGATAGCTTAATCAATAGACGGCATTTCAAGACCATGAAGGATATGTTTGATAACGCTTCCAGTGGTCTTGTTTTCAGCCGGGAAATGATACTTGGCATTCAAGATAAATTAAGAATGTTGTCGAACGATAACAAGCCGGATTCTTTCAAGAACCTGTTGCGTTTGGTCGAGATTCTTAAGATTCTATCTTTGGATAAAGCAGCCCGTCGGTTGAATGCCGTGAACACGGTAAAGAACTATAATAATAACGATACCGATCGTTTAGATAGTATCATGTTATATTTACACGAAAATTATCAAAAACGTATCACCTTGTCGGAAGTGGCTAAGTTAACAAATATGAGCGATGCCTCATTGATGCGTTTCTTGAAGAAGTGGACGGGAAAGACATTTATCGATAACTTGAACGAGATCCGGGTAGCCGAGGCGGTATGCCGTTTGACCGATACAAGTGACAGTATTTCTGAAATATGTTACAGGTGCGGTTTTAATAATCTATCGAATTTCAACCGGGTATTCAAACGGCGTAGGGGGAGTACCCCTACAGAGTACAGGGAGAAATATTCCCGTTCGAGGTTTATAATTTAAAACATGATTTAAAGCATGTTTACATTGATTTGTGTCAAGTGTTGATGATATAGTATTATTTATTGCACATATAGTATTTGGTGGTCTTTGCTAAAGCCCTTACTTTTGTAAAGTTCAAGTGAAAGAGATTAGCACTTAGACAAAACAAACCTTAACTAAAACGCCAAAACCAATTATATCAAACACAAAAGGTATTTTTACATTGGTCTACCTCAAATCCGCAACTAAGCTCTTCAGCGTCCTTCTTGCGTCTAAACGTCCTCTCATCACTGAATTAGCAGATAAAT
>PPYF01613500.1_pt1 | contig 12078 bp, 12 predicted proteins | sample 1559871 | NCBI WGS metagenome assembly PPYF01 (sample SAMN08240021, study PRJNA423297) | Human gut metagenome, whole genome shotgun sequencing project. | reverse complement strand
ACTGAAAGATAGTTGCTTAACGACAGATATGAAAGCCTGAAAAAAAATATTATTGGGCATCCACTGCGGATGCCGCGGAACCGAACGTAGCCCATCTTGCTATATTCAGGACCGTAGCCGCTTGAAAGCACGTGGAAATAACACCCCTGTAGACAAAGGTTTACCTGGCAGGCATAAAGGGGTATTAACTACGCTGCCAGCGTTAAGTTGCTGAGCATCATTTTTAAAGCCTATTAATTTCGTTGCGTAAACTTCACGCAGAGTGATAGTAGGGGCATCACTGCTTGATTAAAAAATTTGAAAGGGAATAACAAATGTTTTCAATAAGCCCTGTATTTTTTTGGGCTAACATTTATGTACCTGCCGATTTTGAGGATTATTGTGTGAATACTCTGAAAAAAACCGCATTGCTTTCTGTACTTGCCTTATATATTCCTGTGTCGCAAGCCGCGGCTAAGGAATACAGTCTTGATCCACAGCATACCTCGGTTGTGATCTCCTGGAACCATTTCGGCTTCTCAAACCCTACCGCCTATATCTCTGATGTTTCAGGGAAACTGGCCTTTGATAAAGAGAATCCGGAGAAATCCTCGGTGAACGTCACGCTGCCAGTGAAAACCATTGACGCTCACGTCAAGGCGTTAACGGATGAGTTTTTAGGCAAAGAGTATTTTGATGTTAAAACGTTTCCCGACGCCACTTTCCAGAGTACCAAAGTGGAAAGCAAAGGCGACAATAAATATGATGTGGAAGGTAATTTGACCATTAAAGGCATCACCAAACCGGTGGTCCTGCATGCCGTCCTGAATAAGCAGGATATGCACCCAATGGTGAAAAAAGAGGCCATTGGATTTGATGCCACCGGGGTGATAAAACGTTCAGACTTTAAGCTTGATAAATATGTGCCGGCGGTAAGTGATAACGTCACCATCACGTTATCCACGGAAGCCTATGCAAAATAAGTAAAAGCTGGCGCAACGATTGCGTTTTATTCAGGATGCTTATTGCATGGCCTCTCTGGATAATATAACAGGCTCAGATTATTCATGGTCAGGATCGGTCGGTTCATTGAGCTTCAACGCGCTGGACCGCTTAATAACCCCCTTGCCTGTCTGAGTCTGTTTTCTCATTCCCTCAGTTCCCGCCTGGTTACCGCAGCTGGCCGGTCATATCATTAAGCATTTAACAACGCCATGCCCTTCCTGAGCGGCAATAAATGCTATCTGACGGTTAATTCCTGTCGCGCCGCAAACGACTTGGCTCTGGATCTTGTCGTCCGTCATTACAAGCCAGGCGTAGCATCTCTCTTTCACTGAGGCGGGAGCTCTGTTTTGTCGTCGCATAGCAGCATGAAAAACCATCATTGCCCTATGGCGATGTGCAACGGGAATTTAGCACAGAGAGAAAACGACAACGGCACCGCGTACGGTGCCGTTTGCCTGCTCGCTTAGCTGTCAGGGAAGATAAACAGCAGGGCATGACGCTGCCGTTTCACCAGTCCCTTCCTGATAGCGAGGATCCGCATATTGCGGCGCGATTGGGCTTCCAGCCAGCGCGCTTTACGGCGATTCACCTGTCTCAGCATGCGCCAGCGCCCTACTTCCGTTCTACTACGCTTCATTGCAACGACTCTACGAGTGAAAACAGCCCCCATTATAAACCTCTGCCAGCAACTGACTACCGCTTTCGCTGCGTTTTTATTTGCCAGAAAAATACTGATGCGTAAACTCATCACATATCGTCATTCAAAAGGATTTTACATCTATGACAACCTTTTACACGGTGGTGAACTGGCTGGTCATTCTGGGGTACTGGCTGTTGATCGCCGGTGTAACATTACGAATTCTAATGAAACGCCGCGCTGTCCCGTCCGCCATGGCATGGTTGCTGATCATTTATATCCTGCCGCTGGTGGGGATCATCGCCTATCTCTCCTTTGGCGAGCTGCATCTCGGCAAGCGTCGGGCCGAGCGCGCCAGGGCGATGTGGCCCTCGACGGCCAAGTGGTTAAACGACCTCAAAGCCTGCAAACATATCTTCGCGGAAGATAACAGCCCGGTGGCCGAATCCCTGTTCAAGCTGTGCGAACGGCGTCAGGGCATTGGCGGCGTAAAAGGCAACCAGCTACAGCTGCTGACGGAATCTGACGACGTGATGCAAGCCCTGATCCGCGATATTCAGCTGGCCCGTCACAACATAGAGATGGTCTTTTATATCTGGCAGCCCGGCGGCATGGCCGACAGCGTCGCTGAATCGCTGATGGCCGCCGCTCGCCGCGGGGTTCACTGTCGGCTAATGCTCGACTCCGCGGGCAGCGTGGCCTTTTTCCGCAGCCCATGGGCGGCGATGATGCGTAACGCCGGTATTGAAGTCGTCGAAGCTCTTAAGGTTAACCTGATGCGCGTGTTCCTGCGCCGGATGGACCTGCGTCAGCATCGTAAAATGGTGATGATCGATAACTATATCGCCTACACCGGCAGCATGAATATGGTCGATCCGCGCTACTTTAAACAGGACTCAGGAGTCGGACAGTGGATTGATCTGATGGCGCGAATGGAAGGCCCGGTGGCGACCTCGATGGGCATCGTCTACTCCTGCGACTGGGAAATAGAGACCGGCAAGCGCATTCTGCCGCCGCCGCCGGACGTCAATATCATGCCGTTCGAAGAGGCCAGCGGACATACTATTCACACGATCGCCTCCGGACCGGGCTTTCCGGAAGATCTGATTCATCAGGCTCTCCTCACCGCCGCCTATGCGGCGAAAGAGCATCTGATCATGACCACCCCCTACTTCGTACCCAGCGACGACCTGCTGCATGCGATCTGTACCGCCGCCCAGCGCGGCGTTGACGTGAGCATTATTTTACCGCGCAAGAACGATTCGCTGCTGGTAGGCTGGGCCAGCCGGGCCTTCTTCACCGAGCTGCTGGCGGCCGGGGTCAAAATCTATCAGTTTGAGGGCGGACTGTTGCATACCAAGAGCGTGCTGGTCGATGGCGAGCTAAGTCTGGTGGGGACCGTCAACCTGGATATGCGCAGCCTGTGGCTCAACTTCGAGATTACCCTGGTCATCGATGACGCCGGTTTTGGCAGCGATCTGGCGGCGGTTCAGGATGATTATATCTCTCGCTCGCGCCTGCTGGATGCCCGTCTCTGGTTAAAACGTCCGCTGTGGCAGCGGATCGCCGAGCGACTGTTTTACTTCTTCAGCCCGTTGCTGTAAAACGTGCCCATCAGATACCGAATGAGTAGCAATCATGGATATGGATTTAAACAACCGCCTGACCGAAGACGAAACGCTCGAGCAGGCTTACGATATCTTCCTCGAACTGGCGGCCGACAATCTCGACCCGGCGGACATCATTCTGTTTAACCTGCAGTTTGAGGAGCGCGGCGGCGCCGAACTGTTCGACCCTTCGGCAGACTGGGAAGAGCATGTGGATTACGATCTCAACCCGGATTTCTTCGCCGAAGTGGTGATTGGTCTGGCGGATACCGACGGCGGGGAAATCAATGATATCTTCGCCCGCGTTCTGCTGTGCCGCGAGAAAGATCATAAGCTGTGCCATATTCTGTGGCGTGAATAACCTTTAACATCCAGTAAAAAGCCTGCCGCGGTTCTCCCGGCAGGCTTTTTTTACGTCGCCAGCTTACTTCGGCAAGGCATGACCGCAGGCATGGCAGAAACGGGCGTTATCGTCATGGTCGCCCTGCTGACACTGCGGACACAGGCGCTGCTGTCGTCGACGATTCAGGGCGCTGGTCATATGCGTGGTGATAAGTCCGGTCGGTATGGCAATAATGGAGTAGCCGATCAGGATAAGAATGGAGGCCAGGATGCGACCCAACGGCGTGTGCGGCGTGATGTCTCCGTAGCCGACGGTGGTGATGGTCACGATGGCCCAATAGACCGAGGCGTTAAGCGTGGTAAAGCCGTATTCCGGCCCCTCAATCAGATACATTAACGAGCCGAAAATCACCATCACAATGGCGATAAACGAATAAAACAGGATCAGCTGATGGCGCGCGCTGACAATCGCTCGCCAGAACACGTTGAGCGAAGGCATAAAGCGCAGTAGTTTGAGAATACGCAGCGCGCGGATCGCCCGCATTGCCCGCCAGGCGAATACATAATTGAGGCTAATTTCCGGCCATAGCCACATCACATACAGCGGTAAAATCGTCGCCAGGTCAATCAGCCCCCAAAAGCTGAAAATATAGTGGAGCGGATTGGGCCAGGTAGCGATACGCAGCAGGTATTCCAGGGTAAAGACCGCGGTCACCAGCAGCTCCAGCCAGACGAAAATATGCCATTCATCTAATGTCAGGTGATATTGCGTGCCCAGTCCCGACTCGATAAATATCACCAGTACGCTGAGCAGGGCGAAAAGTCCGCACAGCCCTTCAAAGCGGCGGCCGGAACGTCGGTTCTGATCGAAAAGTAAATGATAAAGCCGCAGACGAGCGGCAGAAAGCATACCCACTTCGTTAACCTCGCAAAAAAAAGGTCCCCAGCTCCACCGCATGGCCCAGATACATTACCAGAACCCGATCGGAGATATGCTTAACCACCGCCAGATCGTGAGCGATAAATATCAGCGATAGCCCCATCTCACGCTGCAGTTGCTGCAGCAGGTTGACGACCTGCGCCTGAATCGACACGTCAAGCGCGGAGACCGGCTCATCGCAGATAATCAGCTTTGGCTCAAGGATCAGCGCCCGCGCGATGCCGATACGCTGACACTGACCGCCGGAGAACTCGTGCGGATAGCGGTTGATCAGGTTGGGCAGCAACCCAACTTTCATCATCATCGCTTTGACGCGATCGCGCACTTCCTGACGGGGCATCTTCGGATGATAGGTACGCAGCGGTTCGGCGATAATTTCTCCGATGGTCATGCGCGGGTTCAGCGAGGCCAGCGGATCCTGGAAGATCATCTGGATATCGCTGCGCACGTCGCGCCACTCTTCCTGCTTCATGCCCAGCAGATCTTTACCCAGCCAGGCCACTTTGCCATCGGTCGCTTTCACCAGACCAATAATGGCGCGGGCGAAGGTCGATTTGCCGCAGCCCGACTCCCCTACCACACCGAGGGTTTCCCCCTCGTATAGGCGCAGCGTCACGCCATCCACCGCTTTCAGCGTTTTCGACGGCTGCCAGAACCACTGCTTGCCATCTTTGATATCGAAGTGCACCTTCAGGTCGGCAATTTCGAGCAGGACTTTTCGTTGTTCAGTTACGGCGTTCATAGCAGATCCCCCACCGGTTTAAAGCAGGCGCGCAGGCGGCCTGGCGCGAACGATTCCAGCGGCGGCGCGCTGCTGCACTGCTCCATGGCATGCGGGCAGCGCGGCTGGAATGGACAGCCTTTCGGCAATCGCAGCAGGTTCGGTGGGTTGCCGGGAATGGTCAACAACGCATCGCCTTCCGCATCCAGACGTGGAACCGCATTCAACAGCCCAATAGAGTATGGGTGCGACGGTTGATAGAAGACATCGCGCGCCTGACCGTACTCCATGGTGCGCCCGGCGTACATCACCAGCACTTTATCGCAGATCCCTGCCACCACCCCAAGGTCGTGGGTGATCATGATAATGGCCGTGTTGAATTCGCGTTTAAGCTCATTCAACAGCGTCATGATCTGCGCCTGCACGGTAACGTCCAGGGCAGTGGTCGGTTCATCCGCAATCAGCAGCCGGGGCCGGCACAGCAGCGCCATGGCAATCATCACGCGCTGACGCATGCCCCCGGAGAACTCGTGCGGGAACATTTTCATGCGCTTACGCGCTTCCGGCATTTTTACCGCGTCGAGCATCTTCACCGACTCTTCAAACGCTTCGGCTTTACTCAGCCCTTTATGCAGCATCAGGACTTCCATTAACTGCTCGCCCACCCGCATATAGGGGTTAAGAGAGGTCATCGGATCCTGGAAAATCATTGAGATTTGTTCAGCGCGCAGTTTGTTCAGCTCACGCTCGGGCAAATTGAGGATTTGCCGACCGTTAAAGGTGGCGGAACCCCCGATGCGACCGTTGGCCGCCAGCAGTCCCATCAGGGCGAAGGCGGTTTGCGATTTACCGGAGCCGGATTCGCCCACAATGCCGAGCGTCTCGCCCGCCTGCAGGGTGAAGTTCAGATCATTGACGGCGGTGACGTCGCCATCCGGCGTTTTAAAGGTGACGCGAAGATCTTTCACGTCCAGCAGTAGTCCGCTGTGGCTCTGCGCTTGCGGCGCTTTTGCCGTTTCAATCATGGTCATGGCAGCGCTCCTTAGCGGTCTTTCGGGTCGAGGGCATCACGCAGACCATCGCCGATAAAGTTGAAACAGAACAGGGTCACCACCAGGAAACCCGCCGGGAACAACAGTAGCCAGGGCGAAACTTCCATTGAGTTGGCGCCATCGCTGAGCAATGCCCCCCAGCTGCTGAGCGGCTCCTGCGTCCCCAGTCCCAGGAAACTGAGGAAGGATTCGAAGAGGATCATGCTGGGGACCAGCAGCGAGGCATACACCACCACCACCCCCAGCACGTTGGGGACGATATGGCGCAGCACGATGCTCGCCGTCGAGACCCCGCCGACCTGCGCGGCTTCGATAAACTCTTTGCGCTTCAGGCTTAGCGTCTGCCCGCGCACGATACGCGCCATATCCAGCCAGGACACCATGCCGATGGCGACAAAGATCAGCAGGATATTCTGACCAAAAAAGGTCACCAGCAGGATGACGAAGAACATAAACGGGAAGGAGTTGAGGATCTCCAGCAGACGCATCATCACCGAATCCACTTTGCCGCCGAGATAACCGGAGAGCGAACCGTACAGCGTGCCGAGGATCACCGCCACCAGCGCCGCCGCCACCCCGACCATCAGCGAAATGCGCCCGCCGATCGCTACGCGCACCAGCAGGTCGCGCCCGGAGGAGTCGGTTCCGAAGTAGTGGCCGGAGGCCATATCCGGGGCATTGGACATCATGCCCCAGTCGGTATCGAAGTAGGAGAACGACGATACCATCGGCGCGAAGGTAACGAACAGCGCAATTAGCACCAGCATAATCAGGCTGGTCACCGCGGCGCGGTTATGCATAAAGCGGCGACGCGCGTCCTGCCAGAGGCTACGCCCCTCCACTTCCAGCTTCTCACTGAAGTTTTCCAGCGCCTCGCTATTTTTCTTACTTAACATCATGGCGAACTCCGGCTTCAGTAGCGAATCTTCGGATCGATAACGGCGTACAGCACGTCAACGATGGCGTTGAACAGGATAGTCAGGGCGCCAACGAGGATCGTCAGGCTGAGCACCAGCGAGTAGTCGCGGTTAAGCGCCCCGTTAACGAACAGCTGGCCGATCCCCGGCAGGCCGTAAATGGTTTCAATGACCATTGAGCCGGTGATGATGCCCACGAAAGCTGGCCCCATATAGGAGAGCACCGGCAGCAGCGCCGGCTTCAGCGCATGGCGCAGAATAATGCGACGCATCGGCAGCCCCTTCGCCCGCGCGGTGCGGATAAAGTTTGAGTGCAGCACTTCAATCATTGAGCCGCGGGTGATACGCGCGATGCTGGCGATATAGGCCAGGGAAAGCGCCACCATCGGCAGGATCATAAATTTCAGCGCCCCGCCGTTCCAGCCGCCGCCCGGCAGCCAGTGCAGGGTAATGGCAAAGATCATCACCAGCAGCGGCGCGACCACAAAGCTCGGAATAACCACGCCGGTCATGGCTACCCCCATCACCGCGTAGTCCCAGCGGGTATTTTGCTTCAGGGCGGCTATCACCCCGGCGGCAACGCCGATCACCACCGCATAAATAGCGTCGGAATCGCTTCCAGACAGCGACGTAAGATAAATTTTAACATTGCCCGTACCTTCTGGCGTGTGCCTTTGCACTGCTCTCAAATAAGACACGATGGAGCGAGCCGAGACCCGCTCCACGTATTGCCATTAATGTTTGATAACGTAGAGGTCTTTGGTATAGACGTTATCCATCGGGTCTTTACCGGTATAGCCACCGACCCATGGTTTCACCAGGCGGGCGTTAACGTAGTAATAGACCGGTACGATCGCGCTGTCTTTGTCCAGCTGCTGCTCTGCTTTCGCATAGGCCGCCGTGCGCTGCGCTTCATCGGATGCTTTTACGGATTCAGCCATAATCTTGTCGAACGCCGGGCTCTTATAGTGCGCGGTGTTCATTGAACTGTCAGAGAGCATGGTGCCCAGCTTCAGCGCGGTACGCACGCGCACGTCGGTGAACGGGGCCTTCTGGTTGTTGATTTCGTAATAATAGGTACACAGATAGGGGTCAACGTGTAGCTCGTTGGGGATCTCTTTTTTCAGCTTCTGGAAGAGTTCGATCGGCAGCTGGTTATAAGTCATGTCCAGTTCACCGCTGCGGTAGCGGTTAACATAGGTCACTTCGGAAGAGGTCGGCAGCCAGGTAACGGTGTTAATGACGGTTTTAGCATTATCCCAATAGTGCGGGTTACGCTCCATCACGATCCGCTCGTTGACCACCCAGTCTTTCAGAGTATACGCGCCGTTGGTAACGATATTGCCAGGCTGCGTCCACTTTTCGCCAAATTTTTCGATGGCCGGTTTGTAGACGGGAGACATCGCCGGGTTAACCAGCAGTTTATAAAAATAGGGTACCGGTTCGCTGAGGGTGACTTCCAGCGTGTGGTCGTCAATGGCTTTTACGCCCAGCTCGCTCGGCGCTTTCTTGCCGTCAATGATTTCGTCGACATTAACGATATGACCATATTGCGGATAGCTGGCATAAGGAGAAGCTGTTTTCGGATCCACCAGACGCTGCCAGCTGTATACGAAGTCCTGGGCGGTAACCGGCTCGCCGTTAGACCATTTTGCATCTTTACGCAGATGGAAGGTCCAGACTTTAAAATCTTTATTATCCCAGCTCTCCGCCACGCCAGGGATCGGGTGGCCATCTTTCGGCGAAGTATTCAGCAAACCTTCGAACAGATCGCGGCTAATATTGGCCTCTGGCACCCCTTCGATTTTATTTGGGTCCAGCGATTGCGGCTCGGCGCCGCTATTACGTACCAGGGTTTGCTTCTCTGCCAGCTGCACACCAGCCGGGACATCCGCTGCCATTGCCATATTGCCGGCGATCAGTGCGGATAGCACTCCCGCGGCGATTAAACGCTTTTTAGTGATGATGGTCATTGTGTTGTAACTCCAGTCATTATAATTACTGGTTTTTTAACCAGCCTGTTTTTCCCGTTTTCGGGTTCTGTCCAACGCAGGAGTTTGCGATTGGCAGATTGCTATCACCGACTTATTTATTACGACCGCTCGAACGGCAGTCTTAACGTCGATTCGTTGCCCTCGCTGGAGGGTCGTTCTGGCGAAATGAGTTAATTAAAAATAATTCTCATTTGCGTACATAATTCAGCAGACGATAACGGCGGAAAGTACCAAAAGGTAAACACCTCCGCCAATGCAATTTGCAAATATGTTACCGAATTCTCTTTTATTGCCGGTTTTGCCAGCGTGACAAGCGTTTGCCATAAAACGTCGAAGTAAAAATATCGTTATTTATCAGTCTATTAAAATAATTTCATCAGCCAGCATACTGAGCAGCGACCGCAAGATGGTTTTTTGTACAAAAATTTAACAATAGATTACTTTTTAGCACATTCATCTGCCGCCTTGTTAAAATTACTAATATCATTTCGATGATCCGACAGCAAGTACCAGAGAATGATGTGAAGAAAATAACATCACAGGAGGGAGAGGCGTGAGGAGAATGTTAAGAGAAATATTTCATATCTGAATGAAAAATATGACATTAATAGCGATATCGCAAAATATTATCCCTACCGCCAGCTCCGCGCTGGCTAATAGGTTTTGCTAATAATCGCGCAGGCGTGAAGCGAGACTCCCCGCCTGCTGGCGACGAACTAACTCAGCAATCCTGGGAAAAGCGCTTTAATCCCGGTCACAATAAACTCAATGCCGAGAGCCATCAGCAACAGGCCCATAATACGGGTGATGACGTTGATTCCCGTCTGCCCCAGCAAACGGACCAGCCACGGCGCCATACGGAAAATCCCCCAGCAGCAGAGGGCAAATACCGCTATCGCCAGTGAGAACCCGACCAGATGCACCCAGGAGTGGTACCGGGTCCCCCAGACGATAGTTGAACTGATTGCCCCTGGCCCGGCCATTAATGGTAGCGCGAGAGGAACGACGCCGATGCTCTCCCGGACCGCCGTCTCCGACTTTTCCTGCTTGTTCTGCTTATCTTCGCCGAGCTTACCGCTGATCATCGACATCGCGATGGTCACCACCAGGATGCCGCCGGCGATACGGAAGGAGTCAATGGAGATACCGAAAATCTGCAGAATGCCATCGCCGAGGAACAGCGACGTCAGGAGGATGATCGCCACCGACAGGTTGGCGGTGAGGTTGGTCTTATTACGCACCGCAGCCGGCTGATAGCTGGTCATACTGATGAATACCGGAATAATGCCAACCGGGTTAACCAGGGCAAATAAGCCGATGAAAAACTTGAAATATGCAGAAAAATCGAACAGTGATTGAGTCACATTGGGCTCCGCAGCATCATCAAAATTGGCGGTTGACTGTTAACAGCATAAAATAACTGCGCGAAACATACGCTTTTTACCTGCAATATTCATTATAAATATGCATAACCCGGTGATATGTATCGAATGTTAGCCATTTGTATATTTAATGCTAATCGTTTTTTTAATTTCAAAACCCTCCCATCACACTTGATCGAACCGGTCAAAAAGCAGCCAGCTGAAAGGTATCAGCAGCGACAATACTTGATCTAAATCACGTAATTTGTACTCAGAAGTGAGTAATCTTGATGACACCAACAGAGTGGAAGGCAGCAGTACCTGAAAGCGAAAGAGATAAAGCTTTTTTAGTAAATCGGTGAAACAGCGCCCTGATTTTTCTACATAAACATTTACATGCAAGCTGTTAACGGCCTGTCTATAATGTCGAATCGAGCGACTGATTTACTAAAAAAGTTTAACATTATCAGGAGAGCATTATGGCTGTTACTAATATCGCTGAACTGAACGCGCTTGTTGAGCGTGTCAAGAAAGCCCAGCGTGAATATGCCAGTTTCACTCAAGAACAAGTCGACAAAATCTTCCGCGCCGCCGCTCTGGCCGCTGCAGATGCTCGAATCCCTCTCGCCAAAATGGCCGTAGCCGAATCCGGCATGGGCATCGTTGAAGACAAAGTGATCAAAAACCACTTTGCTTCCGAATACATTTACAACGCTTATAAAGACGAAAAAACCTGTGGCGTTCTGTCAGAAGACGACACCTTTGGCACCATCACTATCGCTGAGCCTATCGGCATCATCTGCGGTATCGTACCGCCGGTAACACCCCGGTAGTCATTGATGAAACCGCCGACATCAAACGTGCCGTAGCGTCCGTACTGATGTCTAAAACCTTCGATAACGGCGTGATCTGTGCTTCTGAGCAGTCCGTTGTGGTGGTTGATTCAGTCTATGACGCGGTTCGCGAACGTTTCGCCAGCCACGGCGGCTACCTGCTGCAGGGTAAAGAGCTGAAAGCCGTTCAGGACATTATCCTGAAAAATGGCGCGCTGAACGCGGCTATCGTTGGTCAGCCAGCGGCCAAAATCGCTGAACTGGCAGGCTTCACCGTGCCGGCCACCACCAAAATTCTGATTGGTGAAGTGACCAACGTTGACGAGAGCGAGCCGTTTGCTCACGAAAAACTGTCTCCGACGCTGGCTATGTATCGTGCAAAAGATTTCGAAGACGCGGTAGCCAAAGCAGAAAAACTGGTCGCCATGGGCGGTATCGGTCACACCTCTTGCCTGTACACCGACCAGGACAACCAGCCGGCTCGCGTGGCTTACTTCGGCCAAATGATGAAAACCGCGCGTATCCTGATCAACACCCCGGCTTCTCAGGGTGGTATCGGTGACCTGTACAACTTCAAACTCGCGCCTTCCCTGACTCTGGGTTGTGGTTCCTGGGGTGGTAACTCCATCTCTGAAAACGTTGGTCCGAAACACCTGATCAACAAGAAAACCGTTGCTAAGCGAGCTGAAA
>PPYF01172296.1_pt1 | contig 12078 bp, 12 predicted proteins | sample 1559871 | NCBI WGS metagenome assembly PPYF01 (sample SAMN08240021, study PRJNA423297) | Human gut metagenome, whole genome shotgun sequencing project. | reverse complement strand
ATGAATCGCCATATACTCATATCAAAAGCAGTAGAAATAACTTCTAACTGGTCAATTGTCAGCTTTGTTTTTCCATTCTCGTAACGTGATATCTGCTGCTGACTTATTCCGACAATCTGAGCGAGTTGTTCACCGCTCATTTTTCTGGATGCTCTCAGTTTTCGTATCAGAAATCCGACTTCTTCATTCAATGAAAAAGTTGATTCGGTACGTTGTTTTTTTTGCCGGGGTGACATAGTTATAACATCCTTATATAATAGGATTATTCTTAATGTTAAAAGTAAGATGATTATTTTCAGTAAACCGTCATCTGTCATTTGAGGTTCACAAAAATAATTTTTACACAAAAAAACGAAGAAAATGGTTTTTTACTCCAAAATCACGTTTATGAGGAGTATTTTAGGTAAAAATAACTAAAGATCAACAGGGTATTGTTTTAGTGTTTATTTGTAAAACTACAATAATACATTGATTTATATAATAATTCTATTTTTTGACGAGTGATGTTGTGAAGCTTTTCACTAAAATGCAACCGGATTATAGGGTTATGTCAATTTGATTATCATAATAAGTTAAAAATACACGTTTTCTAAGAATTTTCCCCAAAATATGTGTCTGAGTGCGACAATAAGTTACAAATTATAAATTTCATGGGTTTTATATGTGTAAGCTACTATTATTTAAGGCGTTATTTTTATACTCTTAATCAAGTGTTTCACTTTATACGTATAATATGTAAAGTTTTTTTTCTGAAATCATTTTTACCGGGCAGTCTGTTAGAATTGTTATTACATTTTCAGTCTGTAAAGCGATCCTTGATCAGGTAGCTTATTCTGTCATCCCGCATATAACGGAAGGGTCACAAGCTGATGTTACCTAATATTTCTAATTCTCAGCTTCCGCTTTCAGGTGAGGAACCGCTGAATGTGGTGTCAGACAAACAGCCATTGTCAGGAGAACAACGTGCGGTTCTTGAAAGACTGATAACGCAGCTGGCATCGCTGACAAAACTCCGGCAGGCTGACTTATGGTCACAGATAAAGCAGGAAGCAGGGATCCGGAATAATGCACCTTTATTGTCCCGGCATTTTGCTGAGGTAGAAAAAAATATTATTCAGAGACTCGGGGTCAGCGGCCGTGATCGTACTTATTCTCTGCAATTAATACAATTAACAGAGCTGATGGGACAGGGAAAAAACAGTTCAGTTGTCAGAGATTTTATCCGGGCACAATACGGTTATACAGCACTCAGCCAGCTAAGCCGTGAGCAGATAAAAGACGTCCTGATGCTGTTACAGCAGACACCTGACAGCAGTTCTCTGATTAAAGGCAGTGCCGTCATAAATTCCGGCCCGTATATACAGAAGGCCGGACATCATTTTCTTAGTCAGTTAGTTTCTGCACTGGCTGATATAACAAAAAACCCGGAAGAACAAATCTGGCAGTCTTTGCTGAAAATATCAGGCAGTAAAAGCGCAGCGTTAATTCCATCCGGTGTGTATCCCCATCTGGTTGCTCTGCTTCAGGCCCGTACTATGATGGCCGGGCGGAGTAATATGACATTGGATACGATGCAGTCGGCACTGAAACAAATACTGAAACCGGAAGAATTAATCATACTTAAAGAGTACGCTCAGGATTCTTATAAGATTCAGGTGCAAACTCCCCTGACAGCGGTGCAGGTACAGGAGCTTATCAATTATATTTTCCGGCGCCGTATTGAAAATAACGGTTATTCGCCGGAACCGCAGAATATTCAGCCGATTTATAATCCGGTGGTGCCGGTGGCTGAATCATCAGAAACCCCGCAATCCCTTTCCAAAATTATATTAATCACACTGCTGATCACATCAGTCATACTTTTATTTATTTTTTAATTGCAGTCTGACCCGCCCGGTTTTGCGGTTACAGGCAGTGATCTCTGTCACGCTTTTGTCACCGCATTCTCCCTGTCGTTATTTAATCGCGTTAGTAGCACCTGTAAGACGTTTTCGTATCTTCCCATGCTTTCATATTACCTTCAGCAAAAAAAACGCACCTGATTCGTCGTGCGCTGCCTGTTTTTTGAACATCATCATGTATTTTTCATTATTGCGGTTTACTGTCATTTTCCGCAATGGCTGATCGGCGGCAGATTTATTGCCGGTTGGCAGTATGTTGTGTCTGACTGTGTGGCTCATACTATATATGGATAAGTACAGTCGTATGGCTGTAACATAAGCCTGCTTATTATTGCGGTTTTCCGGTATAAATACCATAATACCGAATTCTGCGGATCCTTTTTACCGTCTCAGCAGAGAAGCAGAGACGTGTTCCGGCTGTCGTTTCAGAGATGAAATGATGTTCTGACACCGGGCGCTGTAATACACCGCATGTTATAAAAACGGATGTATTATGATAATCATTGTGAATATTATTTTTGTTACCGGTGAAAAGAAACTGACAGCAATTTCACCGATCTTTTTTACTGTCTCTGCCGGAAAGCAGAAATGTATTCTGATCATTGTTCAGATATTAAATTATTTCTGACACCGGCCATCGTCACAGACTGCACGATGCAGTGCTGACGTATTATGATAGTTATCGTTAATACACTCTTTGTTACCGGCAAAATGGTACTGATACCAGACTGTGCAGATCTTTTCCTGCCTGCTCTGCAGAAAAGCAGAGACATATTTCCGCCGTCGTTTCAGAGGTGAAATGATATTTTGACACTGATCACCGTAATACACTGCTCGATGTCGTACTGATGAATGACGATAATCATCGTTAATACCCTCTCTGTTACTGGCAAAAAGGTACTGTTATGACAGACAACTTCCCTGATCTGCCGGAGACCGGCAGGATATCCCTTCGCCGCCAGAGTTCCGGCCTGCTGACAACCGGTCATCTGGAACGGGCCCGTCAGCTGCGCACGCTGGCGATTGCTGCTGAACTTGATTGCCCGCGCTATCTGCTGGCACCGGAAATCAACCGCCTGTTGCAGTATGTTCCGGATCTGCATCAGCGTACTCTTATTGATACGCTGTGGAATACCGGCGGTCGTATTCATGAAATAATGGCTCTGACTAAAGGTGATTTTTATTTTGATACGGAAACGCCATTTGTTGTGCTGAAAACACTGAAACAGCGTCAGCCGGTGGATATCACGGTAAAGCATAAGCAGCAGGCGGTAAAAAAACGCGCTGTACCGTTATTTGATGCAGAGTATGTGAGGCTGATGAAAAGTTACTTTGCGACTATGCGCTATAAAAATCAGAATAAGATCTGGCCGGTCCGCAGTGACAATACAGTGCGTAACTGGTTGCGTGAAGCAGTACGTCTTGCAGCAGAGGATGGTTTTTCTTTAGTAACCGAACCTGTCACCTGTCACACACTTCGCCATAGTTTTGCCATGCATCTTATTTTTCACGGTGTACCGGTAAAAGTCATTCAATCTTATCTCGGACATAAAAAATCGGCATCAACTGACATTTACACCCGGATTTTCACCCTTGACGCTATGCTTCACTTTGATATTTCTTTCCGCTGAACGGTTCTTTTTTTTATCCCCGGCATTCGCCGGGGTATCGCTTCTCGGATTTTTTCTGATACGTCCTGTGTGATTTTCTTCATCCACAGTCAAAAATATTTTTTTATTTGTATACACGGTTAATTTTATGGTGTCCACAGGTCCGGCTTGTCTATTTTTGCGTATCCGTATTTTTATCTTTTTTTGTATACTCACGTCAGATAAGCAGAAATAACAATGATCATTACCGTTTCGGTAGTGTTTTTTTATAGAATAATAAAACTAACATTACATGAGCGTTTATTACCAGATCTACTATCCGGGGCGATTTCAGAATGAAATTCGCGTGAAATAATTAGCAAAATCATTAATTATCAAAGTAATAGCGTTGTTATTTGCAATGGTGAAAGAATGCAGGTATAAAGTGTTTACAATGCTGATGATATGTAGGATTATTATATTAAGTTCAGAATTCTGCATGCGGGGAGTTTGGTGTGATGAATGAAAATAATCAGTTTAATAAAATAGCCGGCCGTTCAGTCCGGCTTCTGCAGTCATTAACCTCCCAGGTTCAGACGCAGAAGGAAGAGCTCAATGAGACGTCCTATTATCAGGTTTATTCAAAAGCGGCGGTGGCGAAACTCCCCCGTCTGACCCGTGCCGGTGTGGATTACGCCGTCAGTGAAATGGAAAGTCAGGGCTATGAATTTGAAAAGCGTGAGGCCGGCACCGCACAGAAATATGCGATGAGTATCCGGAATATTATTGATATTTACCATCACCGGAATGTGCCGAAATACCGCGACCGTTATAAGGAGGCCTTCACTCTCTTTATCGGTAACCTGAAAGGCGGTGTGTCGAAAACCGTCAGCACGGTCTCACTGGCCCATGGATTGCGCACACATCCGCACCTGATTTGTGAGGATCTGCGAATTCTGGTCATTGACCTGGATCCGCAGTCTTCTGCCACCATGTTTCTTGATCACAAGCAATCGGTGGGCTCAGTCGAAACCACGGCTGCCCAGGCCATGCTGCAGAATGTGACCCGCGAGGAACTGCTCAGTGATTTTATCCTGCCGTCGGTGGTTCAGGGGGTTGATGTGATCCCTGCCTCGATCGAGGATGCGTTTATTGCCTCCCAATGGGAAGTTCTGTGCAATGAGTACCTGCCGGGGCATAACATCTACACGGTGCTGCGGGAAAATATTATTAATAAATTGCGGCAGGACTATGATTTTATCTTTATTGACAGCGGTCCTCACCTGGATGCGTTTTTATCCAATGCGATTGCGGCGGTTGATATTCTGATGACACCGGTACCGCCGGCTCAGGTTGATTTCCACTCCACGCTGAAGTATCTGACGCGGCTGCCTGAACTTATCGGCATGATCGAATCGACAGGAGCACAGGTGAATCTCATCAGTAATATTGGTTTTATGTCCAAACTGGTCAACAAGACAGACCATAAATTGTGTCACAGTCTGGCCAAAGAAATCTTCGGCGGTGACATGCTCGATGTGGCTCTCCCGCGGCTGGACGGGTTTGAGCGCTGCGGCGAGTCATTTGATACGGTGATCTCTGCAAACCCGGCAACGTATATCGGCAGTGCGGAAGCGCTGAAAAATGCCAAAGCCGCAGTAGAGGATTTTTCCAAAGCAGTATTCGATCGTATTGAGTTCCTGCGTCAGAATCGGGGTTACTATGCAAACTAAACGTAAAACAATCGGCAGGACACTGAGTGCGGTATCCCCGGTTTTCCCGGCGGCAGAAGCCGCTGAGTCCCGGAGGTTCATTCTCAAATCAGGTAAATCTGCACTTTTTCATCTGGTTCATATTCCGGCAGAGGAACTTGAGGAGCGCACATTCGTCCGCTTTTCGGTCAACGGCCGGGATCAGAGTGCGCTGACCCCGGAGTCACTGACGGATATCACGCGGACATTAAGTTTACAGCAGTTCTTCCCGGCCATCGGTTACCGTACGCACGGAAAGACAGAAATACTGGATGGTTCACGACGACGCGCTGCCGCTCTGTTATGCCAGGTGGGGTTAAACGTTCTGGTAACGGATACCGAAATCAGCACTGACGATGCCCGGCAGCTGGCCGCTGATATCCAGACTGCGAAGGAGCATAACCTGCGGGAGATCGGGTTGCGTCTTATGCAACTGCGTGAAAAAGGAATGTCACAGAAAGAAATTGCGGCGTCAGAGCAGTTATCTGCGGCAAAAGTGACTCGGGCAATCCAGGCGGCTTCGGTACCCGGCGACCTTATCGCACTTTTCCCGGTTCAGTCCGAGCTGGGCCATAATGATTACCGGCTGTTGCTGCTCATCGATAGTCTGATCAAATCTGAGGCACTTTCCCGTAAAACGCTTCTGAAGGAAATGAACGATAAAGTTAATACGCTCATCAATAACGGACAGACCATCCCTGATGAACTGAAAAAAATTATTCTGTCTGAACTTAAGGCATTGACGGATAACCTGATGCGCAGAAACAAACCGGACGTGGCCGTGGTTGTTCCGCTCCGGACGTTTAATGACAAAAATATGTATGCGCGTAAACGGGCCAAAGACAGGGGATTCAGTTATGAATTTAACCGTGTGCCGAAAGCATTACAGGATGAGCTTGATAAAGAGATACAGAAGGTCCTGACACGCTATTATGCCGGGGAAGCGGACAGCCATGAGATGAGAGCAGATGAACAGGTAGCTGACTGATAACAGAAGCAAAACTGCCCCCTGAGAACAAAAAACCCCGACATCTTCTCTGACTTGGCGGTGAGGCAAGATATCAGGGCCTTCAATCAATCAATACTGTCAGGAATAATGTTAATTTCCTGACAGGGAGTATAGAGTTATGCAGAGCAAAATTCAACTCCTTCAGTACAACATAAGCGCAGGAGCATGTGTCTGACTCCCTGATACTTCACAAAAAACAGGAGAATGCGGGTAAAGTTCACCGTCATTTTTTTCCGGTCTTTAAAGGTAAATTACCCAAGCTCCCGGTCATCAGGCGTTTTGCATCCGCGCTGGACCAGCATGACTGGAACCGTAATCCGCATATTTATCAGCTGCGCTGTGACCGTAATCAGCGTGTCTCCGTACGTTCCGAGCGCCGTGAAACCTGGTATGTTCTGGCACTCGCAGTGATCGCCAATACGGACTACAACCCGATGAGCGAGAATGTATTTGAGGTGATGTGCTCAGTGGAAGCGCTGGCTGCGCAATGCGGTCAGCTTTACCTGTATGAAAACGGCCGCAAAAGTTATGACCCGGTACTGCACGCACTGCATGACTGGGAGGCGGCAAAGCTGATCGTTATTCATCGTGCTTTTGACTGTGAAACAAAACAGTACAAAGCAATGCGCATCTGGTTGCGGCCGGAGTTTTTTGAAGGGCTGGGTTTTGATCTGGAGGCTCTGCGCGATATCATCAGGAGCTTCAGGCGCTGGATGGAACGTAACGGATTGCGGGAGAACTATAAGAAACGCTATGCCAGGCATGTGCTGCGTATGAATCGTTCCAATGTTGCATCACTGGATAACCACCACGCCCTGAAAAAAATGCTCAAAAAGCTGCGCCGCCTGGTCATCGGTGACGATGAGGAGCTGAAAAGAGAAAAGGATCATCAGGAAAAAGCACTGAAAGAGAAAAAAGCACAGCTTGAAGCTTCCCGTCCGAAGAAAGAGACGCCGGGGGAAGCATGGCGTCTCTATGAACGCTGGAAGCAGATAAACCCTGTCGCGACAGTGCATGCGCTGGAAAAACGGATTAAATCACAGTTCCCGGCGCTGAAGGGGGAGCTGCTGTATCAGTGTTATCTGGATAATCTTCCGGACGATTAATGTTGCCCACCTCTGAAATAACCGCCTCCCCGGCGGTTTTTGTGCTGGATTTTTACCGGAAATCCCCTGTTTTTATGCTGTTACCTGATATCTTTTCCCCGGAAAGGTGGCTCTTGTACCGGTACCGGACCTTATTTGGTATGAAAACATCCTGTTAACTTCGTATGGTATTAAAAATGAACAATTAAATTCGAACAGATCCTCTGTAGTCCTGATAAATTCGTTCTTAGTTTCTGAACAAAACGTCCTTTTAAAAAAAGGAAATAGGGGCGCGTCTTTAAGCGCACCCCATCAATAAAAACAATTAATGCCTTCGCTTGCAGGGAACAAGTTCCCGCAGCTCAGAAAAAGAGATGCTTTACTTCCTGCAAACTATTCCTCCTAATGCTGCGTAAACGCAGCATAACGCGCAGTACATCCGGGCAAGCCCGGCTAACTGCGGCCTTCGGCAGGAATAAAAAAGTAAAAAACCGTTTCTATATCCGATTTTTCCAGCAGGACGCAGGAGGGTATGTGCAATATAATACTCTGCAACCGGCTCTGCCGGGCTTCGGCGGCTATTAAACCTCAGAGAAATTATCGGCAATTTTTGCCGCCTGACATGCGCTGACGCGCATAAAAATGAGTTATAGTCAGGTGCTGTCACTGGTCTGACCGGTATAGATAGATTTAAGTGTATCCCCTAAGGACCGGTAAGATAAAAAGACCTATTAATAAGTCTCAATGGTGAATATGATGCCTAATATTATTTTAAGTGATATCAGTGCCGGTGATGGATTTCCGGTCGCTATCTTTAACCGTAATCAGCCTGCTTTTTATTGTGTTCCGGCGGAGCTTTACAAAAAAATGCTTGATGCGCTTGATGACCAGGAACTGATTAAATTAGTTACTGAATGCAGTAACCAAAAACTACTGGATGCTGATCTGGATAGCTATTTATGAGTTATACCGTTAAGTTCAGGGAAGATTTGATGAAAGAATGGGAAAAACTGGATGGTTAGGAAATTGAATGTTGCTTTCATTCTTTTTCCTGACCTTAATGTCTTACTCGGATTTTTTCTCTCTGAACGGCGGTCTTAATTTTTATCACATATCTCATTACTTATTCAATAACCTGAGTTTTAAGCCGATTTTATCTATACTCCTTGTTGCAGCCATCGCTGTTTCCTAAATTCGTGATGCCGTATCTCCAGTAACCTTTCTGCCCTGATACCCGCTTCCGCACTATTAAAGGGTTTGATGAGTAGCGGTGAACACCCATTGCGTAGGTGCCACAGGCAAGCATGCGTTCAACACAGAGGCGGGTCCGCAGGCTGACGTTGTTACCGTGTTTTTCGAGGTGGTGGTGTAAGTATCCCACATCATCGTGCCATTCACATTTAGAGATCCTCCTGCATAATCAATCTGCTAACTAAGGAGATCTCTATGCGTAAAGCCCGTTTTACTGAGCATCAGATTATCGCTGTCATTTCAGGTCAGCAACGACGGGCTATTTATTTGAGGTGAATAGTCGCTCGCGGGCAGAGTCGTAAACAGCATTTTTATCTCGCTTACCTACAGCAACAACCAGGATCACTAATTCACCATCTTCGACTTTATAAACTAAACGGACGCCTGCGGTGCGTAACTTGATTTTGTAACAACCTTCAAGCCCACGAAGCCTGTTAGCTGGCCGATGTGGGTCTTCAACCAGCTTCGCTAACTTCTTTTTAAACTGTCCGCGTATGCTGGAATCCAGCCTGTGCCATTCATCGAAAGCTTCTTCGTAAAATTCAATTTCATAAGTCATCGAGTTTCACGAGTATCCGTTTTCCTGGGTTAGCCAAGCGTGTGCGCGCCAGTTCGATGATATCCGCGTCTTCGTCTGCTAATAATGCAACCTGCACTGGTAAGCGGTTATTTTGCGCAACATACTCCAGGACAAGGCGAACAGCTTCGGATGTTGTAATACCTAAAGCGTCAAGTGCTGCACCAGAACGAGCCTTTAAATCGTCGTCGATGCGGATGTTCATAGTTGCCATATTATTTTCCTTTTGTACCTACGTTTGTATTTACGAATTATACGGCGTATACTATGTATACGCAACAACCTAACTCTGGCTTTAAGTAAAAATTTCTGGATATTTTGCCAGGTATCCGAAATGGTTCGGTTTCGTACACTATTCTGTATATCTGTCCGAAAGTAAGTGAAACTAATTTCGGACAGGTGTTATAATCCGGGCATTCCTTTCGTACGGAAAGTTTCCTATATCACGTGTTTTTGCATACTGCCGGGTCTCCACTCTGGAGCAGACCGCAGAAAACTAGCGTCGTGAAATTGAAGCCGCTGGTTTTGTCATCAGAGCCCAACGACTGATTGAGAAACATATAAGTGGCTCGGTTGCTGCCAGCGAACGCCCAGGATTTATCCGGTTGCTTGATCGCATGGAAAATGGTGATCTACTGATCGTCACCAAACTTGACCGTTTGGGCCGTAATGCGATGGATATCCGAAAAACAGTAGAGCAACTGGCGGCTTCAGATATTTGTGTTCACTGCCTGGCGCTCGGTGGTGTTGATCTGACCAGCGCTGCCGGGAGAATGACCATGCAGGTTATTTCAGCGGTGGCCGAGTTTGAGCGAGATTTGCTGCTTGAACGCACCCACTCAGGTATTGCACGAGCCAAAGCATCGGGAAAATGTTTTGGTCGTCCGTCAGCACTGAACGAAGATCAAAAACGGGTTGCGATGGAACGCCTCAATGCAGGAAGCAGTGTCAGTGCTGTTGCCCGAGAGTTTAATACAACACGGCAGACCATTCTCAGGGTGAAAGCGGCATTCAATACCTGAGAATGCCGCTCTCCGATTATCTGAGTCGCTTACCTCTTTCACCATCTTCTTTCGTAAATGCGCTTTTCTGTGGCTCCGGAAGAATATCCAGCACCACTTCAGAAGGTCGGCACAGCCGCGTTCCCTGGGGACTCACCACAACAGGGCGGTTGATCAGGGCTTGTTGCAAAAACTGCCTAAGTGAGAAACACTCACGATATTGATTATTGCTTTAGGGTAAACTCATGCCACCAAACGAGTTTAAATGAAAACATTTTGCTCCCAGTATCATCCTTTGGTGTCTGCGTTGGTATGGCTCCACACCGTTAAGCTATGCCAACGTCAGTGATATGCTGGCTGAACGGGGGATTTCAGTGCACCGCTCAACGATTTATCGTTGGTTTATTGAATATGCTCCTATTCTCCGTAAAAAACTCAAAAAATATCAATTCATTCGGGCTGTTTCCTCCTGGCAGCTCGATGAAACCTACGTCAAAGTGAACGGAAAATGGTTTTATCTTTACCGTGTAATTGATAAACACGGCGATACGCTGGATATCTATTTTTCCCCTAAACGTAACCGTTATGCTGCCTATGAATTTCTCAAACGGGTATTAAAACCTTATACCGCTGAGCGACAGCCTGAAATTCTCAATACTGACAAACACGCCGCTTACGGTTACGCCATTGCCCGTTTAATTAAAGAAGGGAAACTCCGGGTTGACGTGAAACAACGGCAAATCAAAACCCTCAATAATCGTATTGAATCGGATCACGCACCGATTAAAAAATTGATTGTCGCAACGGGCGGTTTCAAATCGGCGAAGCTGGCTTGGTCAACGATCCAAGGATTTGAAACCTTGCGAAAACTGAGTAAAGGTCAGTTTGATGACTGGCTGCGTCGTGTCGAACCTGAATTTCGGGTGCAGGAGCGATCTGCCTTTATCAATCGATTATTCAATGTGGAAGTCGTTTTAGCCTGAAACACCCAATGAGTTCTAAACAAAAAACACGCTAATTTATTATTTGCAACAAGCCCCTTGCGGTGAGTTCATCAATAAAAAAGTGAACGTTTTTACCGTATAAAGCAGCCGATCAAATAGCCGGAACAGATTAAAAAAAGCCCATGAAACATGGGCAAACCAGAGGTGGGTATAACACCGCGGGACATCAGTCAGGTGATGCCGTCATTTTTTATTTCAAATGATTAACGTTAAAATGTTTCCCAGTTATCACCGTCATTATCTGCCGGTTTTTTACTCTCCTGCTGCGGTAACGGCACCACGGTGCCGGTTAGGATACCGGTCTTCAGTTCTCCTGCACGTATATGAAAGACCGATACGGCCTGAGCCAGTCTGCCCGCCTGCTCCTCGAGTGAAGCTGCTGCGGCTGCAGACTGCTCGACTAATGCCGCATTCTGTTGTGTCACTTTGTCCATCTCTGTCACCGCCACACCAATCTGATCTATGCCCCGGCTTTGTTCATCCGATGCGGAAGTAATCTCACTCATAATATCGGTGACCCGGGTAACAGCCCTGACAATTTCATCCATCGTCTCACCGGCATGCTCAACCAGAGCAGCGCCTTTATCAACTTTTCCGACTGAATCCTCTATCAGGGTTTTGATTTCCCGGGCGGCCTGCGCACTGCGCTGGGCAAGATTGCGGACTTCCCCGGCCACAACAGCAAATCCCCGGCCCTGTTCACCCGCACGTGCAGCTTCCACGGCAGCATTCAGTGCCAGAATATTGGTCTGGAATGCAATACCGTCAATCACACTGATGATATCAGCAATTTTTTTCGAGCTGTCGCCGATACCGTGCATGGTACTGACCACATCATCCACAACCTTACCACCGCGCTCTGCGGTTTCGGAGGCAGTTAATGCCAGATGACTGGCCTGACGGGCATTAT
>PPYF01028498.1_pt1 | contig 12078 bp, 8 predicted proteins | sample 1559871 | NCBI WGS metagenome assembly PPYF01 (sample SAMN08240021, study PRJNA423297) | Human gut metagenome, whole genome shotgun sequencing project. | reverse complement strand
GGCGGCGCCTGTGTCCATCACCTCCGGGATGGCCATTTGCAGCGTCCCCACCGGGAACGCCGTCGCGGCCTCGCCGATGGCTGCGGTCTCGGCGGGCGGGGCAGCTTCGGCGGGGGACGATACCTCGGGTGCGGCGGTGCAGGCGGTCAGGGCCAGCGCGGCGGCCAGCAGAAGGACGAGTTTTCTCATGGTTTGTCTCCTTTCCGGTTCCGTTTTCGCCATCATACCACCCGGTTGTGTCCGAGTTGTGACACGGGCGGGGTCTTTTGAAATTTTTTTGCGGCGAAGTTTGGACTGCCTGTAGGGGCCGGGCATGTCCGGCCCGCGGGCTTCCCGCAAGCGCCCGCTTACCGGACAGAGCCGCCAGTGTGTGCGCCATACAAATACACTTGACTTTACATCAAATTCATAGTATAGTAAATAAGTCGCCCGCATTGCGGCGGGGATTTTGGATGTAAAAGTTATGGGGGTCAGTATGGCGGCATTTACTACGTTTATTGAGCAGTTCAGCGATGTTCTGTGGAACTCGCTGCTGCTGTTTTTGCTGGTCGGCACGGGCGTGTACTTTACCGTGCGGCTGCGCGGCGTGCAGGTGCGCCGCTTTGGCGAGGGCTTCCGCCGTGTGTTCGGCGGCTTTACGCTGCGCGGCAAAAAGGCGGACGCCGAGGGCATGAGCAGCTTTCAAGCGCTGACGACGGCCATTGCGGCGCAGGTCGGCACCGGCAACATCACGGGCTGTGCCACGGCGCTGGTCAGCGGCGGCCCGGGCGCACTGTTCTGGACCTGGGTGTCGGCGTTTTTCGGCATGGCGACCATTTACGCCGAGGCCGTGCTGGCGCAGCACTACAAGACCACGGTGAACGGCCATGTCACGGGCGGCCCGGCGTACTATATCCGCGCCGCGTTCAAGGGCAAGATCGGCAAGGTGCTGGCCACGGTGTTCTCGGTGCTCATCATTCTGGCGCTGGGCTTCATGGGCAACATGGTGCAGTCCAACTCCATCGGTGATGCGTTCCACAACGCCTTTGGCCTGAACCGGCTGGCGGTGGGCGTCGTGGTGGCGGCCATTGCGGCGTTCATCTTCCTGGGCGGCGTGCAGAGAATTGCCGCTGTAACGGAAAAAGTTGTGCCGATCATGGCGGCATTTTACATTCTGGGCTGCATCGTCATTCTGGTCATCAACGCCAAGGCGCTACCCGGCGCGCTGGCGCAGGTGTTTGTGCTGGCGTTTGAGCCGCAGGCCATGGCGGGCGGCATTGCAGGCGTGACCGTGCAGCAGTCCATGCGTTTCGGCGTGGCCCGCGGGCTGTTCTCCAACGAGGCGGGCCTTGGCTCGACGCCCCACGCCCACGCGCTGGCCAAGGTCGAGCGCCCGCAGGACCAGGGCGCTGTGGCGATCCTGGGCGTGTTCGTTGACACGTTCGTTGTGCTGACGCTGACCGGCCTGGTGCTGATCACGTCCGGCCTGATCCCGCAGGGCATGACCGGCACGTCGCTGACCCAGGCCGCCTTCAGCCAGGCGTTCGGCGGCTTTGGCCCGATCTTCATCGCGGTGTGCATGTTCTTTTTCGCGTTTTCGACGATCATCGGCTGGTATTTCTTCGGCCAGTCGAACTTCAAGGCGCTGTTCGGCGAGAAGCTGCTACCGGTGTACAGCATTATTGTAGTTGCGTTCATTCTTGTCGGCTCTACCCTGAAGGTCGATCTGGTCTGGGCGCTGGCCGACCTGTTCAACGGCCTGATGGCCGTGCCGAACCTGCTGGCCCTGCTGGCGCTGGCCGGCGTGGTTGTGGCGATTGACCGGAAGTAATTTTTACGAGACGGGGATTTGTTCCTTTTCTTAGAAGAAAAGGAACTAAAAAAACAACCTGCCTGCGAGAGGTCGCAGGCAGGTTATTTTTGTGTTTGAGGGGGCTGGGCGGTTATGCAAAGGCCCTGTGGCTTGCCGCCTTACGATGCAAAGGATACGGGGTGATAATGGCAGGGTTGCGGGCCGGGCATGCCCGGCCCCTACAGGGTGGCGTGAATGAGTTGCGGGCGAAGGCCCGCCCCACGGAATGTGGTAAAGTGGGATGTAGGGCGGCCTGCCCACAGGCCGCCGCGGACGTTTGCGGTAATGAGAAGCCCTGCGGATTGTGTTGTAGGGGGCGGCGTCCCCGACGCCCCGCGGAGGTGCGGGGTTGTGAGCGTGGGCCCACGGTTGAGCGGAGCGAAATCGGGGAGCGAACAATGTTTGCCCCTGCAGGGCAAACAACCGCATGAGCGGGCCAGCTTTGCTGGCTGACGGCGCTCGTTGTGCGCCGTCAAGCGGTCAAGACCCCTCCCTACGATGCAAAGGATAAAAGGGGTGGTAATGGCGAGGCTGCGGGCCGGGCATGCCCGGCCCCTACAGGGTGGCGTAAACGGGTCGCGGACGAGAGGGGCGAGGGAGGGCGGCACCCCTCTCCTTTTCCCGTTGACGGGTTGCCGCGGTAGGTTGCGGGCGGCATATATGCCGCCCCTACAGCGCTGCTGTTCACCCCTGCGGGGGTTCGGGGGAACTCCCGACTCAAAAGTGGAGGAAGGGCCGATGGCGTTAAGAACGGACAGTAATACTGCGTCCGTTTAGCCATCGGCCCTTCCGACTTCCTTATTGGGGTTCTTAGGGGCGTGCAGCCCCTAAGGCGGGGTCCGCTGCATTCGCAACAGCGGGACTTTTCTTTGCTACTTTCTTTTGGTCACAAAAGAAAGTAGGACCTCCCGGGAGGCTGCCGCTAATCCTTTAGCCGATAACCTCTCCGTGGCGGATCACTTTGACAATATCCAGCTTATCATCGACCAGCACGACGTTGCCGTAGCGGCCTGCGTCGAGACTGCCGTAATCGCCATCAATGCCGATGCTGCGGGCGGGGTTCAGGGTCGCGGCGCGGACGGCACTCTCAAGGGGCACGCCCATGTCGAGGACCGCACGCTTCATGCAGTCAAACAGACAGGTCGCGCTGCCCGCAATCGTGCCGGGCTGCTCGGTCAGCGTCGCGCGGGGTCCGCGCACCGTGACGGCCTGGCCGCCCAGACTGTACTGGCCGTCAGGCAGACCGCAGGCCATCATGCTGTCCGCAATCAAAATCACACGATCCGCCCCGAAGGTGTTGAAGGTGAACCGCACCATCGCCGGGTGAATGTGGACGTTGTCGGTGATCAGCTCGACCTCGGCACCATCCTCCAGCGCGGCAATGATCGGCCCCGGCTCACGGTGGGTGATGCCCGGCATCGCGTTGTACAGGTGGGTCATGTGGGATGCACCTGCGGCAAACGCAGCCTTGGCCGTGTCGTAATCGGTGCAGGTGTGGGCAATCGAAATGCGCACCTCATCGCGGCATTCCCTGATGAAATCCAGATTGCCCGGCTCCTCGGGGGCGACGTCAACCAATTTGATCAGCCCGCCGCTGCGCGCCTGCAGGCGGCGGAACATGCCCGCGTCGGCGGCCATGACGTACTTCGGGTTCTGCGCGCCAACCTTCTTGGGGCTGATGTACGGCCCTTCCATGTTGATGCCGACCAGATCCGCGCCGCGCTCGTTCTTGTGGGCCGCGGCCACGTCCATGATGCCGTTCAGGATCTCCTCGCTGAACGTCATGGTTGCGGGGCAGATGGCCAGCACGCCCTTGCTCGCCTCAAAATCAGCGATGGCCTGCAGGCCGGCCTCGTCGGCGTCGCAGAAATCGTGGCCGACTGCGCCGTGGAAATGGATGTCCACCAGACCCGGCAGCGCATAGGCACCGCCCGCGTCAATGACTTCCTCGCCCTCCTGCGGGGCCGCGCCAAAGACGATGCGGCCATCGCGGATGATGAGGTCCTTTTCCACAAAGCGGCAGCCGTCGCTGTAGACTTTTGCATTTTTGATAATCATTGCAGTGTTCCTCCGCAAATCAGATCTCGCTCAGGGCTTCCTCGTCGCCGACCAGAATGAAGTCGGGGTGCATCTGCAGGATGCTGGCGGGGACCTCCGGCGTGACGGGGCCGAAGAACGCCTTTTTGACGATGTCGGCCTTGCCCTTGCCGTTGGCGACCATCAGGACCTTGCGGGCCTGCATGATCGTCTTGATGCCCATGGTATAGGCCTGCTTGGGGACCAGGTCGGCGTTGCCGTCGAAGAAGCGCTTGTTGGCCTCGATGGTCTCCTCCTTCAGGTCAACGCAGTGGGTGCCCAGCTCGAATGCCTCGTTCGGCTCATTGAAGCCGATGTGGCCGTCGTTGCCGATGCCCAGCAGCTGCAGGTCAACGCCGCCCACATTGTGAATGACCGCGTCATAGCGGGCGCACTCGGCGTCGGCGTCCATGTTGGTGCCGTCCGGCAGGTTGATGGCCTCAGGACGGATGTTGACATGGTCAAACAGGTTGCGGTGCATGAAGCTCCAGTAGCTCTCGGGGTGCTCCTTGGGCAGGCCGCGGTACTCGTCCAGGTTGACCGTCGTGACCTCGGAGAAGTCGATGTCGCCCTTGTTGTACCACTCGACCAGCTGCTTGTAGGTGCCCACGGGCGTACCGCCGGTGGCCAGGCCCAGCACGCAGTTGGGCTTCATGATGACCTGGGCCGAGATGATGTTGGCGGCCTTGCGGGACATGTCGTAGTAATCTTTTGCACGGATGATCTTCATAAGAAAATACCTCCTGATTTTTCGGGGTGCGTTGCCCCGGTTTTCCTATTCTTCATTATACCACGCCATGGGGCGGGATACCATGACCGGTTTATGTGATTTGTACCAAGATTTTGTACCGCTTTTGCAGCAAATCACAGAAAAAGCCGCGGACGGGCTGATCGCCCGCCCGCGGCGGAGTTGATAAAGGGAACCAGACCTTTATCCGGTGATGCCTGTTTTTACAGCATCTTCTTCAGCTCATCGTAGACGAACTGGACCTTGGGTCCGATGACGACCTGGCAAGCGGTCTTGCTGGGGCGGATAACACCGGCAGCACCGGCAGCCTTGACGGCCTTCTCGTTGACAGCAGTGCTGTCCTTGACCTCAAAGCGCAGACGAGTGGCGCAGTAGTCAACGTTGGCAACATTGTCCTTGCCGCCGACAGCAGCCAGAACGCCGGAGGCGATGGCGGTGAAGTCGTTGTTGGCGAGGGTGATGTTGGCCTCAGCAGCCTCGGCATCCTCGTCCTCACGGCCGGGAGTCTTCAGGTCGAACTTGACGATAGCGAACTTGAAGACCAGGTAGAAGACAACGAAAGCGGCGATGCCCAGAGGGATGATCATCCAGGTCTTAGCATGTGCGGGCAGGCTGGCGGAGAAGATCAGGTCGGTAGCACCGGCGGAGAAGCAGAAGCCTGCGCGGAAGCCGGAGTAGTAGGTGATGATGGTGAAGATGCCGTACAGAGCAGCATAGACAACATACAGGGGGAAGCAGAGGAACATGAAGCCGAACTCGAACGGCTCGGTAACGCCGCAGACGAAAGCGCAGATAGCAGCGGAAACAACCAGACCGATAGCAGCCTTCTTGTTCTTGGCAGTCTGGACCATGGCCAGAGCAGCACCGGCAATACCGAACATCATGCAGGGGAAGAAGCCGGACATGTACATGCCGAGGTCCCAATAAACACCATTCTGACCGGTGACATCGCCAGCCCAGTAGTGGCTCAGGTCGCCCAGACCGATGGTGTCGAACCAGAACACGTTGTTCAGAGCGTGATGCAGGCCGGTGGGGATCAGCAGACGGTTCAGGAAAGCGTAGATGCCGGCGCCGATGCCGCTCATCTTGGCAATGCCGTTGCCGAGGGCAACCAGAGCGCCGAAGATGACGGGCCAGACGAACAGCAGAACAACGGAAACCACGATGGAAACAACGGCGGTCACGATAGCAACGCTGCGCTTGCCGCTGAAGAATGCCAGCCAGTCAGGCAGCTGGGTGTTCTTGAACTTGTTGTAGCAGGCAGCACCGATGATGGCGGCCAGGATGCCGATGAAGGAGTTGCCGGCGATCTTGCTGAAAGCAATGTAATCGACGGTGCCTTCCTCCAGCGTGCGGACAGCGCCGACAACGCCGGGGCTGAGCAGCTGCTGCATCATCAGGAAGCTGACCAGACCGGCCAGACCTGCGGTACCGTCATGGTCATCAGACAGACCGACGGCAGCGCCGATGGCGAACAGCCATGCCATGTTGTCGATCAGGGCGCCGCCGGCCTTGATCAGCAGGAAACCTACGGTGTAAGCAGCACCGGAGGTCGGGCCCTCGGCACCCATAACGGCGGGAGCCAGAGCGTAACCAATGCCCATCAGGATACCACAGACGGGCAGAGCAGCAACGGGAAGCATAAGAGCTTTACCGAGCTTCTGCAGATACTTCATCATAAAAGCATTCCTCCAAAAATTGTGAGTGGGTCTCTCCCAACTCGGCGCCGGGCCGTCTGGTTCCGCAGCCGCGACACTTTGTTAATCTCATATTAACATATTCTTCACAAAAAAGAAAGTGATTTTAGCAAAATTGTCGAAAAGCCGAAAATTCAACGGTTTCTTTGTGCAATATTCAAACACGCCATTGATTTTTGCCCAAATTTCTTTGAAAATTTAACTTTTTTGGGAAAGTTATTTTCATAACGGGATGAATCTACACCTCGGCTACGTCCTTCGTCGCCACCACATCCACGCCGGTCCCGGCTGCATCGGGCAGCAGGACCTGACCGATGTGTACGGGGGCGGGCACCACGACGCTTTTCAGCGCGCGGACAACGTCAAAAATTTTCTCCTTCGGGATGTCGCTGCGGGTCTTGCAGCTCACAGCGGGCAGGGTGCCGCCGGTCACACGCACCGTTGTGGTCACAATGCGCGTCGGGGCGGTGACCTCCCTGCGGGCGTAGGCGTCGCCGCGCGGGCAGGTGTTGCCCTGCACGGTGACCACCGCGCCGCCGTCCAGCGTCACAGTCAGCGGGCAGCCCATCGGGCAGCCGATGCAGATCAGTTCACGTTTTTCCATCGTCAGCCCTCCTCCAACGTTACCGTCACGGCGTCGCCCGGGCCGCGCAGGAGCTCGGCCTTCAGCCGCACAGTCTCCATCTCGCCGGGGGCCAGCACGGGCCGCTTGCGGCTGTAGATGCAGTCTGTACCGCGGTACACCGCGATTTTTTTATTTTTGTACACGCCGCCCACGCGGAACCGCAGCGTCACGGTATCCCCCGCGCAGTCGGGGCGGATGGTGGTCGGCACGGTGTAGCGCACGCCGTTTTCGCACCGCACGGGCAGGGTGCGGCCCGCCGCGGCCCCGCCGCCCGCAATGTATGCCGCCGCGTGCTCACCTGCCGCCGCGGCCTCCTCCGACACATAATCCACCAGGTCATGCACATGCAGCACGTTGCCCGCGGCAAAGACGCCGGGCAGGTTCGTTTCCAGGCTCTCATTGACCGCCGGGCCGCCGGTGACGGGGTTCAGCGCCACGCCCGCGGCGCGGCTCAGTTCGTTTTCGGGCAGCAGTCCGCAGGAAAGCAGCAGCGTGTCGCAGTCGTAGTGCTCCTCGGTGCCAGGGACGGGTTTTCCGTTTTCGACCCGCGCCAGCGTGATGCCGGTCACGCGCTCCTTGCCCTGAATGTCCACTACCGTGTGGCTCAATTTCAGCGGAATGCCAAAATCATCGAGGCACTGCACAATATTGCGCTTTAAGCCGCCGGAGTACGGCATCAGCTCCGCCACGCAGAGCACCTTTGCCCCCTCCAGCGTCATGCGGCGTGCCATGATAAGGCCGATGTCGCCGCTGCCCAGAATCACGACCCGCCGCCCGGGCAGGCAGCCTTCCATGTTGACGAGCCGCTGCGCCGTGCCCGCGGTGAAGATGCCCGCGGGCCGGTAGCCCGGAATGTTCAGCGCGCCGCGCGGGCGCTCACGGCAGCCCATGGCCAAAATGACCGCCTTGGGGTGCAGCTGAAACAGTCCGTCGGTCTTGTTCATGGCGGTGACGGTTTTGTCCGCCGCCAGATCCAGCACCATCGTGTTGAGCTTGTATTCAATTTCTAATTCGCGTACCTGCGTCACAAACCGTGCCGCGTACTCGGGGCCGGTCAGCTCCTCTTTAAAGGTATGCAGGCCGAAGCCATTGTGGATGCACTGGTTCAGGATGCCGCCCAGCTCACTGTCGCGCTCCAGGATCAGGATGTCCTGCACGCCGCTTTTGCGTGCGGCCACCGCCGCGGCCAGCCCCGCCGGGCCGCCGCCGATAATGACCAGATCAACGTTTTTCATGGCAGACGCCCCCTTTCACAGGCTATCCTTGTTCGTACCGACGATGATTTTGGACGCACCGCCGGACTTGGTGATCTCGCTCTGCGGCACGCCCAGCTCCCGCGCCAGGATCTCCATGACGCGCGGGCTGCAGAAGCCCGCCTGGCAGCGGCCCATGCCCGCGCGGGTGCGCCGCTTGACGCCGTCCAGACTGCGCGCGCCGGGCGTGCGGCGGATGGCGTCGATGATCTCGCCCTCGGTCACGCTCTCGCACCGGCATATAATCTGCCCGTAGGCCGGGTTTTGTCGGATAAGCTCCGCCCGCGCTGCAAGATCCAGCGCTTTGGGGTCCAGAATGCCCCTGCGCGTCGGGTCAAAATCGGGCTTATTGTGTAAGTGCAGACTGCCGCGCACGATGTCCGCGACCATCGCACCGATGGCCGGAGCGCTGGAAAGGCCGGGCGACTCGATGGCCGCGCAGTCCACAAAGCCGGGCGCGATCTCACCGATGAAGAAGTCGTGCCGCGCCTCGTGGGCGCGCAGACCCGCGAAGCTCGTGATGGTCTGGCGCAGCGGAATATCCTTGACCGCGAGGCCGGATTTCTCCCGCACCTCGTCCAGGCCCGCCGCCGTCGTGGCCGTGGCCTCCTTGTCGTCCACGTCGATGGCCGTCGGCCCGACCAGCAGATTGCCGTGCACCGTGGGCGTTACCAGCACGCCCTTGCCGTATTTGCCCGGCAGCTGGAATACCGTGTGCCGCACATGCTGCCTCGCCGTGTGGTCAAGCAGGAAGTAATCTCCCCGCCGGGCCGTGATGGTCATGGGGTGCGCTGCGTCGGCCATATTGTGCAGCGTGTCGGCGTATACACCCGCCGCATTGACGATGCAGCGGGCTTCCAGCGTGCCGTGGTCGGTCTCGACGGCCCACCCGGTTCCGCCGCCGTCCAGCGGGTGCAGGCCCGTAACTTTGGTGTCAAACCGAAACTGCACACCATTTTTGGCGGCGTTCTCCGCCAACGCAAACGTCAGGCCGAACGGGCAGACGATGCCGCCCGTGGGCGCCCACAGTGCGGCGACGGCGGCGTCCGAGATGTTCGGCTCCATTCCCACCAGCTCGTCCCGTTCTATGATGCGCAGCCCCTCCACGCCGTTGGCGATGCCGTTTTCATAGAGCTTTTGCAGCGCCGGGCGGTCCTCGTCGCTCAGGCAGACGACAAGGCTGCCGCACCGGTCGTAGGCAAAATCCAGCTCCTTCGCAAGGGCCGGCATCCGGCGGCTGCCCTCGACGTTGAGCTTGGCCATCAGGCTGCCGTGGGCCGCGTCGTACCCGGCGTGGACAATGGCGCTGTTGGCCTTGGACGTGCCGCAGCAGACGTCCTCCTCCTTCTCTACTACAAGAATTTTCGCATCATACCGCGAAAGCTCCCGCGCACAGGCGCACCCGGACACGCCCGCGCCGATAATGATTATATCATGCATATGTTGTACCTCGTGTTGTTGGTTTGCAGAGCATGGGCGGTGCCGGAAGCCCTCCGGGCCGATGCGGGCATCGACCCCTACAGCGTAGGGGCGGATTCCATATCCGCCCGGGGCCTTGCCGCTGCCGCCGGTCAGGCCTTTCCGCAAGCGTAATTTTGCCTTTTGGCAGAGGGCCGGACATGTCCGGCCCCTACCGGGAGGCACGCTTTTAAAAGACCTCTTCCGTAAGTTCTCCCCTCATCCGGCCCTGCGGGGCCACCTTCCCCCCAAGGGGAAGGCTTTAGGGGCCTTACTCCTCCTTCGCCCAGCCGTAGCTGCACCGCACCGCCTTATTCCAGCCCTTCAGCCGTCTGGTGCGCTCGTCGTCGGGGATGCCCGGCATAAACTCACGGTCCACCGACCAGTTTTGCAGCACGTCCTCGGTGCTGCTCCAATAGCCGACGGCCAGCCCGGCCAGATACGCCGCGCCCAGCGCCGTCGTTTCCACGCAGCAGGGGCGCTTGACCGGCAGGTTGCTGATGTCCGCCATCGTCTGCAGTAAGTAATTGTTCGCGCACGCACCGCCGTCCACCTTGAGCGCCGTCAGGTCAATGCCGGAATCCGCCTGCATGGCGGCCAGCACATCGTTGATCTGGTAGCACAGGCTGTCCAGCGTCGCGCGGATGATGTGGTTCTTGTTCACGCCGCGGGTCAGGCCCACGATGGTGCCGCGGGCGTACTGGTCCCAGTGCGGCGCACCCAGACCGGTGAACGCAGGCACGACGTAGCAGCCGTTCGTGTCTCTGACTTTCTGCGCCATGTACTCGCTGTCGCGGGCGTCCTCCAGCAAATGCAGCTCGTCCCGCAGCCACTGGATAGCTGCGCCCGCCACAAAAATAGAACCTTCCAGCGCGTAATTTACCCTTCCGTCCAGCCCCCACGCCACGGTGGTGACCAGCCCGTTTTGGGAGAATACCGGCTTCTCGCCGGTGTTCATCAGCAGAAAGCCACCCGTGCCGAAGGTGCTCTTGGCCTCGCCCCTGGTAAAACAGGTCTGGCCGAACAGTGCGGCCTGCTGGTCGCCCGCCGCCCCCGCGATCTTGATCTCGCCGCCGAAGTGCATCGGGTCGGCGTACTCGTAGAACTCGCTGTTGGGCACGGGACGCGGCAGCATACAGCGCGGTATATCGAGAATTTTCAGTATCTCGTCGTCCCAGTCCAGCGTGTGGATGTTGAACATCATCGTCCGGCTGGCGTTGGAGTAGTCGGTCACGTGGATCTTGCCGCAGGTCAGCTTCCAGATGAGCCACGTCTCCACCGTGCCGAACAGCAGGTCGCCGCGCTCGGCACGCGCACGCACGCCGGGCACGTTGTCCAAGATCCACTTGAGCTTTGTGGCCGAGAAGTAGGCGTCGATGACCAGCCCGGTCTTTTGCCGGATCAGGTCGGTCAGGCCGCGGGCCTTCAGCGCGTCGCAGTACTCGCTTGTACGGCGGCACTGCCAGACAATGGCGTGGTAGACCGGCTCGCCGGTGTCACGGTCCCAGACGATGGTCGTCTCGCGCTGGTTCGTGATGCCGATGGCGGCGATGTCCTCCGCCGACGCGCCGACCTCGTTCATGGCCGACAGCGCCACGCCGAGCTGGGTCGTCCAGATCTCGTTGGCGTCATGCTCGACCCAGCCGGGCTTGGGGAAATACTGGGTGAACTCCTTTTGCGCGACGCTGCACATCTCGCCCCTGGCGTTAAAAAGGATGCAGCGGTTGGACGTGGTGCCCGCGTCCAGCGCCATGATATATTTTTGCTTTGTCATCGCGGTTTCTCCTTTTTACAGCAGAAAATCGATCCATGTCTTTATTATACAGGATGTTCAGATTTTATGCGCGTGGCAAAACCGCCAAATTTTTCACCCTATTTTTGGCAGGGCTGGCTTTGGGCGGGGCAGGCACGGCATACCGGATGGTGCGGAGATGCCCCGTATAAGCTCGTATAATCTATGAAAAAGACCGAAGCGGTACGCCCATGATTTCCGGGCACACCGCTTCGGTCTTTTTATGGTTTTGTCTCAGGTGGCTTTTTCCGGCTCTTGGGCAGCTCCTCCGCCGCGGCAATCGCCACAGCGGTCACCTCCACCGCACCGGCCTCCAAAAGTGCCAGCGCACACGCCGATGCCGTCGCGCCGGTTGTGATAATGTCGTCGATCAGCAGCACCCGCCTGCCGGTCAGGTCTGTGCCGGGGCGGCAGCCAAACGCGCCCCTGGCGTTTTGCAGGCGCTGCTCGCGGGTAAGCTCCTTCTGCGGGCGGCCCCGGCGCTTGATGTACAGCGGTGTCTCCACCGGGACCCCCAGCACCGCGCCCAACCGGCGCGCCAGCAGCAGCGGCAGACCCGGCATACCGGGCAGCGGCTGGCGGGGCGGCACCGGCACAA
>PPYF01594054.1_pt1 | contig 12079 bp, 13 predicted proteins | sample 1559871 | NCBI WGS metagenome assembly PPYF01 (sample SAMN08240021, study PRJNA423297) | Human gut metagenome, whole genome shotgun sequencing project. | reverse complement strand
GGCAACGCAGATGCCGTGCCGCAGCTGCCGGAGCGGTGCTTAAGCCGCAAGGCGGGAATTGTGCGGTGTTGCCTTAGATCCAAGGGCAGAGCCGGGCAAACAAAAAAGACCTATCCGCCCAGCACCTGCACACAGCATGCAGGTGAACCCTGTGCGGATAAGTCTCGTCATTTCAAGTAGTGCCAGAGCCTTTGCTGTTAGCTCATTGTGTTGGCAAAACTGCACAGCTGCTCTTGCCCAGTGCCGCGCCGACTACTCCCTTATTGCCTGAATAGTGTACCATGTGGAAAATTTGTTGTCAATGCGTTAGTTATTGCTAACCGTTAAAATCCCGGTCATTTTCCGGGTTTTGCCACAAAAATGGGTGTGCTGCACCGCAAAATCAGCCCTGCTGCGCTCCAAAGAGCAATGCAGGCAGAAACAACCGGAATCTTTACCGCCCCCTTGCGCAATGGCGGCTGATAGGGTAAAATAAAAAGACGAAAAAACAAAGAAACAGGGGATATTATGCAATACAAAGTTCTGGCACTGGATCTGGATGGCACACTGACCAACAATGCCAAAGTCATTACCCCACGCACCAAAGCTGCCCTGCAGGCAGCAGCGGACCGCGGCGTGCGCATTGTGCTGGCCAGCGGCCGCCCCACCGTGGGCATTGAGCCGCTTGCCAAAGAGCTGGAGCTGGACCGCCGCGGCGGCTGCATCCTGAGCTATAATGGCGGTAAGATCATTGACTGCAAAACCGGCGAAACGCTGGTGCAGCATGAGTTCCCGCCGGAGCTGATCGACCCGGTGTGCACCTTTGCCCGCTACTGGAACGTGATGCCGCTGACCTATGATGCCAAAGGCATTGTGACCGAGGATGCCGCCAACCCCTATGTTGGCGAGGAAGCCCGCATCAACAAAATCCCGGCCCGCCAGGTGGAAAACCTGCCCGCCGAGATCCAGTGGCCCATCAACAAGCTGCTGCTGGTTGGCGACCCCGTGGATATGCCCCATGTGGAGGAGCTGATGCAGCAAAAGTTTGCGGGCAAGCTTTCCATCTACCGCTCGGCGCCGTTCTTTATTGAAACGATGCCCCTGGGGGTGGAAAAATCCGCCTCGCTGGCGCTGCTGCTGAAAAACATGGGCCTTGGCCCCGAAAACCTGATGGCCTGCGGCGATGGCTGGAACGACCTGCCCATGATCCGCTATGCGGGCATGGGCGTTGCCATGGGCAATGCTGTGCCGGAAGTAAAACAGGCAGCCAAATACGTCACCGCAGATAATGAGCATGACGGGGTAGGGCTGGCCGTTGAAAAATTCATCTTGGAGGACCCGCAGTGAACCTGATCGTTTTTGACTTGGAATGGAACATGGGCAATGCGCCCAAAACCTTTAATTATCATGGGGCGGAGTTGACCCTGCGGGGTGAGATCATCCAGATCGGTGCAGCGCGGGTGGACGAGAATGGCGATGTACTGGATACCTTTGAGATGACCCTGCGCCCCCGCATTTTCCGCAAGCTGCATTGGCGCATTGCGGAGGTGACTGGCCTGAGCCAGGGTGATCTGGAAGCCGGGGTGCCCATTGCCGAAGGCCTGCGGCGGTTCCAGGAATGGGCCGGCCCCGATGCCGAATTTGCCGAGTGGGGTCTGGACGATGTGCCGGTGCTGAAGCAGAACCTGTTCCTTTATAATATGGACGAAAGCTGGCCCACCCGCTGGTATGACCTGCAGCAGATCTTTTTGAAAAATTTCCCCCGCGGGGAAGGCGAGGGCCTGACGCTGGAAAGCGTGGTGGACCGCCTTGGCATTGAGCATGACGGCGATTTCCACAATGCGCTGGACGATGCCCTGTACACCACAAAAATCTGCCGCCGCCTGCCGCTGGCCCAGGGCATTGCCGAATACCCGGACCCCGCCGCCCAGCTGACAGCCGCCCTGCTGAACAATACCGATACCGAAACGTACGATATCCAGACCTACTTTGACCGCCTGGACCACGATGCCTATAAAAATGACCCTGCGCTGTATCAGGTGGGCTGCCCGTTCTGCGGCAAGCCGCTGGTGCTGAACGATATCTGGCTCAAGCGCGGCAACACCGGTTATTATACCGAAGCCACCTGCCCGGACCACGGCCCGTGGTTCCTGCGCTTTAAGCTGAACCGCCGCGACGGTCTGCATTGGAACTTTGCCCGCTGCATTGAGACCGTGCGCCCCGAAAGCTATGCCCGCTATAAAAAACTGGAAAAATCCCAGCGCGAGCGCATCCGCATGAAAGCGGAACGTGCTGGAAAGAAAACTCAGGAATAAAAATAAAACGCTCCCCGACCTGTGCATAAGAGAACTGCATGGAGAGGGGAGCGTTTTGTAATGAATAAAGAATAAATAATAAAGAAGAATGGTGGTGGGCGCTGCGCGCCTTTTTTGGATATTAGGCACGATGCAGGATAAAGAATGCGCTCCGGGTGGGGGCGCTTACTTACTTCATTTTGCCGATGTAGACGAGGTAGGAGTAGAGGTAGATCCAGGCGGAGCCGCCAAAGACAACGGCCAGCAGCAGGATCATGGTGGCGGCATCGCCCAAAATGGTGGCCAGCAGTGAAATTACAATCAAAGCAGCACCCATAACAACAAACACAATGCCGCCCATGCGCTGGGTGCGGTTCCAGTTGTGTTCGTTGTTCAGCGCCCAGGGAGTTTTGCAGCCGAACATATAGTTCTGCTTGATGCGCGGCATATAGTTGCCCAAAAAGATGAACAGCACCCCGCAGCCGCCGCAGACCAGAATACCGACCAGGCTGCTGCCCTCCGGAATCAAGCCGAACACGCTCAGCTCCGAAAACCAGCTCATAGCTGACATAAATATTGTAAGGGCAGTGAGGGAGGCGTTCCAGACGCCCTTGAACTTTTCATAATTCTGGTGCTTGGGGTCAATGCGGGGCAGTGCTGCCATCAAAATCAGCATCAGGGCGGGCAGGGCTGCCATAATCAGCACAGTGGATTTTGGCCCCCAGCCGTTGGCCTGGCCGTCCGCGCCCCAGTGGGTGGGCACAACATCCGGCAGAGAGCCATAAAAGCAGAGGTGCGCCGCAAAGTTGATGGCGCAAAAAATCAGCAGCCCCCAAAATAGTTTATTTCGTTTCATCATCAGGTCCACCTTTCACAAAGCCAAAATCGAAAAACCACTTAACAGCTTCCTGGAACACGGTCAGGTTCAGGCAGTACACAATGTTCTGGCCGCGGCGCTCATCCGTTACCAGCCCGGCATTTTTCAAAATGTTCAGGTGGTGGCTTACGGATGGCTTTGCCATATCAAAGTGCGCAGCAATATCACCGGCACTCATCTCGCCTTCGCTCAACAGCTCCAGAATGCGTCGCCGGGTGGGGTCCCCCAAAGCCTTAAACGCATCGCCTACCATAGGTCAGCTTTCCTCCTTATCTGATAACATCTGCTGTTCCGGTTCTTGCAATGCACAATACTGCTTTTTGGCGTAAGCCGCGCAGCCCAGGCAGAGCACCAGCAGCAGTGCTTCCACCAGCCAGGTACTGTGCAGCACGCCGCACTGGAATAAAGCGGCGGGAACATCGAACAGCGCATGCAGCGCCACCGCCAATCCCAGATACCCGGCCTTGCGCTGCCGGACAGCCCGGAATACAACCACCGAGAGGGAAATGTGCAACGTCATGGCAATCGCGCGTTCAGCCAGCCCCAGCAGCAGGTTGGCGGCCCCAAAGCTGGCAACGGCGGCGATCTGTGCCTGTACCTGGTCCAGCTGCACGCTGGTCAGCCCATTGGTTATGGTTTCAATGCTGCCGCTGTTGACAAGCTGCGCAATCGCAATATTATTGATGGCGGTGAGCCCCAGAACCAGGATTGCCTCGATCCCGCCGTGGCCGATGCCATAGGTTACGGCGTCCCGCCGGTTGGTATAGCGCTTGAGCAGAAAGCGAAACGCAAGATAGCGCCCGGCTTCCTCAAACACGCCCGCCAGCAGGCAGCCGATCAGGGTGTAAGCCCACGCATGGGTCCGCACATACTGCGAAACGCCGGTGCCGCCGCCAAAGAAAATGGCCTTGGGCACACCTTCCAGTACCTGGGCGAAAACAACGAAGGTCACCGCGCCGACAACAGCAGGAAACAGCTTTGCACCCCGGCAGAATTTGAACTTCCATACCAAAAGAACCAGAACCGGCAGCCCGATACCGGCTGCGGCGGCCAAGGCGCTCCACAAAATGGTCTGCAAAGAAATCATCGTGCTCATAACATATACCCTTTCAGAAAACCACAAGAATTATATATTTAGATAAACGTCTAAATATTATGGCCCTAATATACCACCCGCACACGGCTTTGTCAAGCGGGCGCGGGTGGTACGGTTAAAATTTAATGGTCAGGGGGTAGCCAAACAGCTTGGGCAGCTTAGGCAACGTTGTCGATCTGGTTCTGCATCACAATGTCATGCAGAATGTTGGTTTTCACGTAGTTTTCGCCGTAAGCGTTCACATAGCTGGTCATATCGGTGGAGCCAAAGTAGCGGGAGAACTCAGCGTTCAGAATGTCGGTATCGCATACAATGTTGTTCTTCTCCGCCAAAGCCTGCATGATCAGGATCTGCTTGATCATGCTCTGCTTGGAGCTTTCGCTGTTTTCCAGGTATTCATCCACACTGCTGTAACCGGCCTGGCTCAGCATGGTCTCCAGCGAAACGCCGCGCATCTGGGCGTACAGGTACGGCTGGTACAGCACGGTATTGGTGAAATACTGCTGCACATCTTCGGGCAGGGTATCGGTATTGACTTCGGCAGCATCGTACAGCTGGCCGTACAGCTCATTGGCTTCCTGACTGAACAGCAGGCTGTTGCTGACAAAAGTTTTCAGCTCAGCCACATTGTTCATGCCCATGGACTCGGCCAGGTTGCTGCTGACCCAATCATCAGTCAGGTCGGGGGTCACATCCTCGTTGATGTAGTTCAGCGTGGTGGCGAACACTGCGTCCTTGCCGGCCAGGTTGGTGGCCTGGTAGTCATCCGGGAAGGTGACATTCACATCAAAGGTTTCGCCGGGCATGTGGCCAACGATCTGATCCTCGAAGCTGTCAATAAAGGTGCCGCTGCCCAGGGTCAGATCATAATCGCTGCCGGTGCCGCCGTCAAAGGCAACGCCGTCAATGGAACCGGCAAAGTCAATGTTCACAGTGTCACCGTTTTCGGCGGCGCGGTTGGTGATCTCGTTGGTGGTCTTATAGTTGGAAAGAATGTTGTTGGAAATGTAATCGTCAATATCACTGTCGCTCACGGTGGTGGCATCGTCCGAAAGGGTAAAGCTCTCAGTATCCGGCAGCGTGACGTAATCCAGCGCGGTGACGCCTTTCAGGTAGCCGTTCTCGTCATAGGCATCACTGAAAGAAAAATCAGCCAGATAAGAATAATCATCGGCGGCGCTTTCTGCGGTAGCGTCGTCAGGAACAGTGCTTTCACTGGCAGCTTCGCTGGAAGCTGCGCTCTCGGCGGTTGCTTCGCTGGAGGATGCACTGGAACTGCAGGCAGTCAGGCCAAAAACCATGCCGCATGCCAGCAGGCTGGCAGCAGCGCGGGTCAGGTTGGTGTTTTTCATGGGTTGTCTCCTGTCTTTTTTGAAAAATACATCGCATACCGCAGCAGGGAAAAATACCCCCGTCAAAAGCGGATACTTTTCTATTATACAGCTTTTTTGCAAAAAGTACAGCCCTGCATTCACAAAAGGGAAGCGGGTGTGTTATAATACCCGTGGCAGAACACCCAATGCTCTGCCATGGGCGGCAGACCTGTTGCCCGGATATCCTTATATAAGGAAAGGAACAGAACCCTATGGAAAAAGAAAAAATCGCGCGCATCAATGCGCTGGCTCATAAAGCAAAAGCTTCTGGCCTGACGGAAGCCGAACTGGCGGAGCGTGACGCCCTGCGGCAGGAATACCTGGCCGATATCCGCGCATCCATGATTGACCAGCTGGAGCACACCACGGTGATTGAGCCGGACGGCACCCGCCGCAAGCTGCAGGTGCGCCACTGATCCCCTGTTCAAAGTGGCGGCCCGGCTGGCGCGGGGCTGTGTGGTTTGCACAAAATTGTGCCGGGGTATTGGAATTTGCAAGCGGGTTTGCTATAATATAGCTGGCGGCGAATCCCGGCTACAAGAAATCAGTCAGCCACCCGGCAGGCTGAACGGAAAAGGCTGTACATTTTGCCAAAGCGAGGTTATTTTTCATGCTTACTGCAATTACCGGTATCAACTGGGGCGACGAGGGCAAGGGCCGTATGGTGGACCTGCTCTGCCGCGATTATGACATCGTTGCCCGTTACCAGGGCGGCGACAACGCCGGCCACACCGTCAAAAACGAGTGCGGCAAGTTCGTACTGAACCTGGTGCCCTCCGGCATCCTGCACCCCAGCATTGTCTGTGTTATGGGCGGCGGTATGGTCATTGACCCGGAACATCTCGAAAAAGAGATCGCCGACCTGCGCGAACAGGGTGTTAAGATTACCCCGGACAACCTGAAAATTTCTGACCGTGCTACCATCACCATGCCGTTCCATGTGGAGCAGGATGGTCTGGAGGAGGCCCGCCTTGCCAAAACGGGCGCACAGTTTGGTTCCACCAAGCGCGGCATTGCTTACACCTATGGTGATAAGTACATGAAGAAAACCCTGCGCATGGGCGATTTGGTCCACATGGATGCCGGTGTGCGCAAGCGCCTGGAAACCCTGGTGGAATCCAAGAACCTGACCATGGTCAACATTTATAACCAGAAGCCTGTCAGCGTGGACGATATGTGGAACTGGTGCAAGCACTTCCAGGAAGTGTTCGGCGCTTACATCTGCGATGTCGGCCAGTACCTGGCAGATGCTGACGATGCCGGCAAGAAGATCATGTTTGAGGCCCAGCTGGGAGCCCTGCGTGATATCGACTACGGCATTTATCCCTACACCACTTCCTCCAACACCATCGGCGCTTATGCACCCATCGGCGCTGGCATCCCCGGCCGCAAGCTGAACAAGTCCATCGGTATCATGAAGGCTTATTCTTCCTGCGTGGGCGACGGCCCCTTTACCACCGAGCTGGCTATGACCGAGGAAGAAAAGCACCTGCTGCGTGAAGCCGGCCATGAATACGGCGCTGCCACCGGCCGCCCGCGCCGCGTTGGCCCGTTTGATGTGGTTGCTTCCCGTTACGGCGTTCAGTGCCAGGGCTGTGACGAGCTGGCCCTGACCCTGTTTGACGTTCTGGATTATATGGAAGAAGTTCCCGTTGTTGCCCAGTACAAGCTGGCTGACGGCACTGTGACCGACCGCTTCCCGACCGGCAAGACTTTGGACGATGCACAGCCGGTTGTCGTCAAGCTGCCGGGCTGGCACTGCGATATCACCTCCGTGCGCAAGTACGAGGACCTGCCGGAAGCTGCCCGTGGCTATGTGGAATATCTGGAAAAGGCCGTTGGCTGCAAGATCAAGTATATCTCCGTTGGCCCGGAGCGCGATGCCTGCATCATTCGTGACTGATCTGCATAAGATGGTCAGCAGGAACGCTGCTTGAACCTGAAATGATAAATGGCGGACCCCCATCGGTCCGCCATTTTTGTAAATTATCTGTCTGTGGGTTTTGTCGGATACAACGCCCCAGCAGGAAACTTCAATTCCGAATATCCATATCTGTAGGGGAAGGGAAGAGCAATTCTTGACAAAACTTCTGATCAGACTTTTTATCCGTGATCCGGCCAATATCCAGGATCGCACCGTGCGCACTGCTTACGGCAACCTGGCCTGCATGGTGGGGATTGTGTGCAATGTGCTGCTGTTTGCGGGCAAGTTTACGGTGGGCACCCTGTTTGGCAGTATGGCCATTGCGGCGGACGCATTGAACAATCTGTCCGATGCAAGCTCCAACGTGGTCAGCTTGGTGGGCTTCCGCCTGGGGTCAAAACCTGCCGATGATGAGCACCCTTACGGCCATGCACGGTACGAATACCTGGCGGGGCTGGCGGTTTCGGTCATGATACTGGTCATCGGCATTGAGCTGCTGAAAGAAAGCTTCCTCAAGGTGCTGCACCCCACGCCGGTCACCCTTAGCGCGCTGACCATAGCGGTGCTGGTGGTGTCCATCCTGGTCAAACTGTGGATGAGCAGCTTCAACCGCAGCGTTGGCAGCCGCATCAAGTCCGAAACGCTCATGGCCACTGCGGCGGATGCCCGCAACGATGTGGTTACCACTGCCGCGGTTCTGGCCGCTACCATTCTGGCTCACCTGACTGGCATTGACCGCATTGATGGCCTGATGGGTGTTGGCGTGGCGCTGTTTATCCTGTGGAGCGGCGTCGGCCTGGTGCGAGATACCATCAGCCCGCTGCTGGGCGCGGCCCCTGACCCGGAACTGATCGATTACATTGAGAAAAAAGCCCTGAGTTACCCTGGTGTGCTGGGCATCCATGATTTGATGGTGCATGATTACGGGCCCGGCAGCAAGCTGGTCAGCTTCCATATTGAGCTTTCCGCCGACAGTGATGTGATGAAAAGCCATGACCTGATCGACTCTATCGAGCGGGATTTTCAGGTGCATGACCATCTGCTGGTCACGATCCACTTTGACCCCGTGGTGACGGATGACCCGCATATCAACGAACTGCGAAAATTCTTGAAAGAACAGCTGGCCGAGATTGCGCCGGAAGCGGATATCCATGACCTGCGCATTGTGCCCGGCCCCACCCATACCAATGTGATTTTTGATTGTGCCGTTCCCGCAGACTGGCTGGCCGCCAAGGACCACCGCGCCAACAAAATCCCGGCTGCTTTGCGCAAAGCGGTATCGGACCGCTGGCCGGACCATTTCTGCGTGATCCAGCTGGAACCGATTTATGCAAAACTGAAATAAAAACAAAATCAATACAGGAATACGAACAAAGGAGCAACTACCATGGATTACAATGCCGCCGCACTTGAAATGCACGCAAAATATCCCGGCAAGCTGACGGTCAACAGCCTGTTTGAAGTCAAGGACCGTGACGCCTTGTCCACTGCCTACACCCCCGGCGTTGCGGAGCCCTGCCGCCAGATCAAGGCAAACCCGGACGATGTGTATAAATACACCTTCAAGGGCCGCACCGTGGCAGTTGTCACAAACGGTACTGCTGTGCTGGGCCTGGGCAACATCGGCCCCGAAGCTGGTCTGCCGGTCATGGAAGGCAAGTGCGTTCTGTTTAAGGAGTTCGGCGGTGTCGATGCGTTCCCCATCTGCCTGAATGCTTCCACCCGCGAGGAAGTTATTGCCGCTGTCAAGGCCATCGCTCCGACTTTTGGCGGCATCAACCTGGAGGATATCCGCAGCCCCGAATGCTTTGATATTGAAGCGGAGTTGGAGCGCGACCTGGATATCCCTGTATTCCATGACGACCAGCACGGCACCGCGATTATCGTGCTGGCCGGCGTGCTCAACGCCCTCAAGGTTGTTGGCAAGCGGCTGGAAGATGTCAAGATCGTGCAGAACGGCCCCGGCGCTGCCGGTACGGCCATCATCAAGATGCTGCAGGTTGCCGGTGCCAAAAACATTGTTGCTGTGGATGAACACGGTATCCTGTACCCCGGCCGCCCGGCGGGCCTTGCCGACCATAAGGAATGGCTGGCAACCGTGACCAACCCCGAACACCTGACCGGCACCCTGGCCGATGCCGTGCGCGGTGCAGATGTCTTTATCGGCACCTCCGTTGCCGGTGCGCTGACCACCGAAATGGCCGCCACCATGGCACCGGATGCCATTGTGTTCGCCATGGCCAACCCCAACCCGGAGATCATGCCCGATGCCGCCAAGGCAGCCGGTGTGCGGGTCATCGGCACCGGCCGCAGCGATTTCCCCAACCAGGTCAACAATGTTCTGGCGTTCCCCGGCATCTTCAAGGGCGCACTTTCCGTCCGCGCACGGGACATCAACCCCCAGATGAAGATGGCCGCCGCGAAGGCCATCGCCGGCCTGATCCCGGAGGACGAGCTGAACGAGGAAAACATTCTGCCCAAGGCCTTTGACCCGCGTGTGGCACCGGCTGTGGCTGACGCTGTGGCGCAAGCTGCACGGGAAAGCGGTGTGGCGCGAGTATGAGCATCCGGGAAGTAAACGCCACCGCCATTACCGATGCAGTGGAAGAACTGTGCATCCGCGCCAACACCCAGCTGCCGCCGGATGTGAAGCAGGCGCTGGATAACGCCCATGCCGCCGAACCCTGGCCGCTGGCTCGCCAGACGCTGGAACTGCTGCAGCAGAACCTTTGCGTTGCTGCAGAAAAAGACCTGCCGATCTGCCAGGATACCGGCATGGCCTGTGTGTTCATCGAGCTGGGCCAGGATGTGCATATCAACGGCAATCTGGACGAAGCTGTAAACGAGGGCGTGCGCCGCGGGTATGAGAAAGCCTACCTGCGCAAGTCCATCACCGCGGACCCCTTGCAGCGCGTGAACACGGGGGATAACACCCCGGCGTTTTTAACGGTACATCTTGTGCCGGGGGATGTCTGCAAAATTACCGTAGCCCCCAAGGGCGCAGGCAGCGAGAATATGAGCCGCCTGACCATGCTCAAACCTGCCGATGGCGTGCAGGGCGTAAAAGACTTTGTAATGGAAACCGTCAAGCAGGCGGGGGCCAACCCCTGCCCGCCCATTGTGCTGGGCATTGGCATTGGCGGCAGCTTTGATAAATGCGCAGCTCTGGCCAAAAAGGCACTGCTGCGCCCGCTGGACCAGCCCAACGCGGACCCCTATTATGCCGCGCTGGAAAAAGAGCTGTTGGATGCCATCAATGCAACCGGCTTTGGCCCGCAGGGCTTTGGCGGTGCAACCACCTGCTTGGGCGTCTGCATTGAACAGCTGCCCACCCATGTGGCCTGCCTGCCGGTGGCAGTCAACGTAAGCTGCCACGTTACCCGCCGCGCCAGCGCTGAGGTGTAAGGACTTTTTACGGGCATTGTTGTCCCTTCTTTGAAAAGAAGGAAGCAGAAACTTTGAACAATATAGGAATAAACGGTGGGAAAAAACTGCGAAACAATGAAATATGGGCAACATCAACTGCGAAATGCGATGTGAGCTAAGCCACCAAAACCCAAAACAGGGGAAACAGCATCATAACATGCTGCCCCAAAGCAAGACACAAATTTTTAAGGAAGAGATCAAATTGGCAAACAAACCGCAAATTGATATCCCACTGGGGGAACCGGCTCAGCATAAACCGGGCAGTAAAATCGATATCTCCTTGGATGATGACCAGCCGCCCAAGCTGCAGCCGGACCCGGCACCGGGGCAGATTTTGCAAACTGAAATGGAAATTGTAAACCGCCACCATGAGGAAGTCAGGGAGCAGCACCGCCGCGCGCGCGTGCAGCAGGAAGGGTGATTTTTATATGCAGGTACGCTTAACAACGCCGCTTACACGGCAGGAGCTTGCCCCGCTGCACGCGGGGGATACCGTGCTGCTGACCGGCACCGTATATACCGCCCGCGATGCCGCCCATGCCCGTATGAACGAAGCGCTGGACCGTGGGGAACCGCTGCCGTTCGATATCAAAGGCGCGGCCATCTATTATGTCGGCCCCACACCGGAGCGCCCCGGCTGTGCCATTGGTGCGGCGGGTCCCACGACATCCGGCCGCATGGATAAGTTTACCCCGCGCCTGCTGGACCTGGGCCTTGCCTGTATGATCGGCAAGGGCAAGCGGGATGAAGCCGTAAAGGCCGCCGTTGTGCGCAACGGTGCTGTGTACCTGGCAGCCATTGGCGGGGCAGGTGCCCTGATGGCTGGCAGCGTAAAAAGCTGCGAGATCATCGCCTGGCCGGACCTTGGGTGCGAGGCTGTCCGCCGCCTGGAAGTGGTGGATATGCCCCTTACCGTTCTGCTGGATGCCCATGGCGGCGACCTGTACCAGTCCGGCCCACAGGCATACCTGCAAAGCCTGACCTGATACGAAACCTGAGGCAACACCGCACAATTCCCGCCTTGCGGCTTGAGCACCGCTCCGGCAGCTGCGGCACGGCATCTGCGTTGCCAAAATGCTCGATAATGTCGGGTTGCGGTACCCGCATCGT